>RRZU013449060.1_pt1 | contig 16900 bp, 15 predicted proteins | sample 2165561 | NCBI WGS metagenome assembly RRZU01 (sample SAMN10456909, study PRJNA506462) | wastewater metagenome | isolation source: wastewater sludge | place: USA: Moscow, Idaho | reverse complement strand
GCTGTCAAATCCTTCGTGACGGGTGCGCAGCGTACGATCCTTCTCCGTATCGAAAACGTGATATCGATTCTTGCCGGCTTGCTTGGCACGATACATAGCCTGATCTGCCTGCCGCAGCAGTTGGTCGGCGTCGATATCTTCTCCTTGCGGGTAGTAGCTCACACCGATACTCGCGCTCACCTCGCACAGTGCGTCACCAATCGGTACGGGCTGAACTGCTGGAGGTCGAAGCCTGATGGACGAGTCGATGGAAACCTTTGTGCCCTTGACGTTTCGCCGACGGGGCGTCCAACGCGTGGCTGCCGACGACCGGCACATCCACGACGTGACACTGCTCGACGGTGTGGCACGGGCCTTCTACTGGCAGCACCTGCTGGACACCGGCGCGATGCAGAGCGGGTCGGCCATCGCCCGCGCCGAGAAGCTGCATCACTCGGTGGTCAACGAACTGCTGCGACTGACCCTGCTGGCCCCCGACATCATCGAGCAGTTCATGGCGGGCAAGCAGCCGCGCCGGTTGACGCTGATGTGGTTCCAGCGAAACCGACTGATGGTCGACTGGCAGGCCCAGCGCCAGCTCATGGCCAGTTTTGAGGAGGATGTGTGAGCAAGAAGCATCGCGGCCACGCCAAGGGCGACCCTGTGACGTATCAGACGCCGCTGCCCGCTGGCGGCGTGCAGATGGAGACCTTTCTGCCCTGGACGCTGGTGCGCCGGGGCCTGAAAAAGCAGATCATCACGCCACTGGACGCGCCGCAGGAGTTTCTGGACGAGGCCCGCCGCGAGCGGCAGGCGCGCGAGATGGCGCAGGACACCCCGTTGATGCGGGCGCTGGGCCTCGCGCACCACTGGCAGCGGCTGCTGGACGAGGGGCGGTTCAGCTCCATGACCGAGATCGCGGAGGCTGAAGGCATCGACCTTGGCCAAGCCAGCAAGATGAGTCGATTGGCGCAACTGGCCCCCGACCTGATCGAATGCATTGCCCTGGGCCATCTCAAGGTCGGTGTCAGCCAACTGCTGCGCGGCAGGATGTCGCCTTCCTGGATGGCGCAACGTGAGGCGCTGACGGCGGTCAGTCGCTGACGTTGACGTCAGACCGGGACGCCGCCGCAAGGCGGTTTTTTTTACGTCTTTTGCTGTCTCGGTCGCGCCATCCCAAGCAGGCGAAAAAGCAAACCGATGGCCCGTAAGTCCGCGTAAATAAACGACTTCGGGCCTTGAATACTCAAGAGGGCAGCAGAGAACAGAGAGAGAAAAGTGGCGGAATGCGGACCTGAAAGGGGCGTTTTGGAGGGGGTGTGCTCAAGAGGCCAGCCCCGGAATCCGCGCCAACACAGGGGGAAACGAGCGAAAAAAAACCAACCGAGAACGGTTGGTTTTTTGAATAGTGGTGGCGGACGGTTGACGCAAGGAAAACCGGCTACCTTGATTAGATAGCACTCCTGCGGGTTGCTGCGTGCTCACGCGATGTTGGCTGGTGCATCTGTTTTTCCATCCCGGTAGAAACTGCCTGACGAAGCTGCAGAATCTTGCCGGCCAGCAGAGTGTTCCGGCCGGTCAGATCAGAAACATTGACGTAGTAGCCGTTCATCACATTCTTTTCCTTGCCTCGCAGCCGGACCTTTACAGACTGGCCTGATTTGGATGACACATCTTCCAAGCATATTGCCCATCCGACCTTTTCTCGCCAGAGCAAATCGCCGACCCTGTGCGTGATACCGCGCTCGCCCTGCTGGCGCAGTTCCCCCTCCCAGACTTGCCTCAACTCGGAATCAATTTCCTCCAGCAGCCGTGTCACCGTTGGTGCAACCTCGGCAAGATAAGACCGCGCGTCGTCGATGCGAATTCTTCCGATGAGCGCCGCGACTCTTGCTGGCACGGCGGAAGCCAGTAGCTGGGGGGCAGTAAAAACCTCACGCAGGGCGACCGCTTTGTCGATGAACGTGCCCACGCCCTGCCAGCTGGAATGGCCTAGTGTGGCCACAAGCACCATCCACAGCGTGCCATCCCCGACCACCTCCTCGAAAGTCGAATGTTGATCGCTATCGGCATAACGCTGTTCGACGGTGTGCAACAGTCCGCCAGGCCCTGAAGCCTTCCCTCGGAAGAGGATCGAAAACACTTCCAGTGCCCATTGCTCTGCAACCTCGGGTTTCACCCATCCCCTGCGTTGCCCGCGCATTGCCACCGCAAGCGGGAATGAAACCGCCTGCACCATCTGAGTCGCCGAGCACCGTTCCGCGAAGGCCGCCGAAGACATCTCGGTGAGGAAAGTGGATATCTGCGCCGCCAAGCGATCCCGAAAACGGTCCTCAATTGGCACGGGGTTGGAGGTGGCCGCCGTCCTCTCGGTGAGCTTCTTGGGATCACCTTTCTCATCATCGGGCAATTGCCCTTCGTCGATCTCCTCGTCTTTGGTCGCGACCGACCCCGCACTCTCTTCCGCTTCCCCGTCGAAGAGCAGGCGAAGAATCCCGGTCAGCGATAGGGATGCCACTGGCACAGCCGATCCGAAATTCGGCAAACCCTCGTGGTGTTCCTCCAGATGAACGATCAAATCGGCCGGATTGACCGGCGCGGCCGGAGTATCGTCCTTGGACTCTTTGCTGCGCGCCGATCCGAACCCCGGGTCACGGAAAGCTGCCGTGTCGTTGAACAAGGCGTGCGCGACTTCCTGCAGTTCGTCGAGCATCTGACGTTGCTCTGTCGATGTGGCGTTACGTTCCAGCCCCTTGAATGGCTCCAGTAGCCGTGCCGCGTGGCTGGCGTGCTCCAGGGCGGCAACGTCATTTACCCATCTAGGCGGCGTCATCCATCGCTCAGCGCCTCGGAAGATTTCCACACTGGCGAACACCGTCGCAGAAGCGAGCGCCCCTGCAAGATCGCACACCCAAGCCCCAGCAGCACCTTGCAGGGGCTGCATTGAAAACCGAAGTCCCCCGACCACCAGCTCAAGCTTCATACCTGCTTCTGGCGCAGGCGAGATTTCTGCCTGCAAACGATGCCCTGCGCTATCCCACTGCAACGACTTCAAGCGGAATACCAGTGCAGCGGCATCCGCCTCGTTCGCATTGAGCGACCTCGGTAAAAGCACATCGACCGGATCGCTTGCTGGTGCAGCAAAAACGTTGAGCACGCCAGCAAAATCATCGGGAACCGGCTGATCGTAGGCGACCAGCGTTTCGATATTGCCGCCTTGATCCGGGGCCAGTAGCCAGGCAGCGGCAGAACAGTTGGCCGAGCCCATGACAGCAGCCGGCCCATCTGGACCATCGAACCAATAAAACTTCGCGTGCATGGCACGATCTGCCGGTGCGGGAATGATGCGCAGCTTGAGGGGCAGGTCCGCCAGTTTGTCGGGATCAAAACTCGCCGACGACGGCGTGAGTGCAATCGTGGCCTGTTGAACGCCGAAGGTCGAATACGCCCAACGCAGGAATGCACCGGATTCGTCTGTCGATCCGGTCAGTATCTTCACCTCGTCAAATCGTCGCCCAGTCCACCGCTGCGCGAGTGCCGGTGCCAATGAGAGCCCCTGCCTGCTGTGCAGCACGACACTCTCCGTGGAGAGCGCGACGGGCGTCAGGCTGAGCCACGGCACGTCCTTCATGCGTCGCACGGCGTCGCGCTCAAGTTCCCCGCCACACCAAGACAAGACGCTGTCGAGAAAGGAATGCAGCCAGCCACCCTTGTCGGCGTGTTCTGGCCCCACCATCCAGGCGGTGCCAAGTTCCTGATTGCCCCCCCATCCCGAACTGGTCAGATTGCCGCTGCCCAGCATCACAATCCCATCTTTGGGGCCAAGCCGCAAAAACACCTTGGGATGGAACGCGCCCGTGTGATTCGCACCGGCAAGCAGGTAGTGCTTGCCAAGATGCCAGAGTTGCCCGGCCGCCGACTGCGTCGACGCATCGATCTGCGCTTGATCGCCGAGCACAAGGATGTCGCTCGACCTCCCTGCCCAAAGATCGGGCAACACCACCTGCTCGAAAAAAATCGGATCAAACGAGTATGTCAGCAGCAAAGCCTTGTGATACGACTGCTCGCGGCAAAACAGGCGCGGGTTCATGCTGCGGCCTCCTCGGCCAACACCGCGAAGGCCCGCTTCAGAACGACATCGCCATCGGCCGTGATGCCCCCCGCGTCAATCAACTTGAGCTGACCGAGCCAGCCCAGGGCTTGCTGAATGCGCGATGCCGTGCGTCCGGCGGCAAAAGATTTGCCCCGCGAGAACCACTGATTTCCTTCGGCGGTGAGCAGCGCCACGTCCCGGCGCAGATCGACCTGCAGGCGCGACCACGTGATTTGCAGATGCTGCTGCACCGTCCGGTAGGCCAGTTCGGCGGCGACCTCGCGCAGCGGGCGATCCTCGCGGTGGAAGCGCTCCAACTCGGGCAGGATGACATCGCGTAGGCCCAGGCGCCGCCACCCCTGGTACGAGAGGGTGCCAGATTGCGGATTGTTTTCCCGCACGGCATCCGCCACCCGGGCGGCGGCCAGCACCCACGCCACGACAGCCAGGGACAACGCACCCGCCCCCGATTTCAAGGCGCGTTTGTACAACAAAGGCTCGACCAGCGCATCGGGCCAGCGCTTCACGCCCTGGCTGCTCACGCTATCGGCAGAAACGCGCGCTTCGATGCGTCGTTGAAGTTCCCGGAATGACAGGGACGCTACCGACTCGGCGGCACTCAGCAAACCTAAGTCGCGCAAGGCAGAGTCGTGTTCTTCAACGCGTTCCATCAACGCCCCGACGACCTGCTCTCGCGCCACACCGGCCAGGCCGCCATCCGTGCTGGCCATGATCTCGCTCATCACAGCCGCCAGCACCGCTTCCTGGGTGACAGCGATGGCATCGCGCACGCCATAAAAAGTCCAGCCGACCGCGACCTGATCGAGTAGCGGCTCACCAAAACGGTTCATCGAGCAGGCGGCGTCGAACAGATCGCCTTCCGTGGGCCGCGCTTTCTTCTTTGCTGCCACGGCCAGAAGGGCTGCGTAGGTGCCGACACGCGCCCGCTCCTTCGGCAGCGGCTTGGCAGGCACGATGGCGGCCAGCAACAGTTCGCGCTCGTTATCGGGGATCTGGTCAATGCGAGTGACCTCACCCAATTCACGCAAGTCATCTAGCGCTGCCTGGGTCAGGCTGGGTTCGGACACCAAGCGCTCGAGCAGCGGAATACGCGCCAGCCGTTGCTGCACCGCGAGTGCCAAAGGGAGGCCCCGGGTGTCCACCAGCGCCGGAACCAAGTTGTCCCTTGTCTTGCTCAGCCCCAGTTGATCAGAGGGGCCGGTGTAAATCGTCGAAGCTGGTGACTTGACCAGTGAGGAGACTTCCACCTGCGGCGTACCAGCGTCAAGGCGTACCAATGCCTGATCAGCCCCAATCAGGCCGCTGATCGTCCGGTCCTGTGTCAGATTGCCGAGCACCAGCGCGGACTCGATGCGCGCCGCGAAATCCGTATAGGTTTGCCAGTCGTCCGCTTGTCCGGTCTGGCCGTAGCGATGAACCAGCCAAGCGCGAAACGCCAGATAGCGGACCGATGGCGTCACCGTGGTCACACCATCGAGCAAGGTTCCACCGATGAACTGGACGGGTAAGCGCAAACCCAGCAAATCCAGCCCGCCGGTGATTTCGGCCCCGCTGCGTATCCATTCCGGGGGTTTGAGGCTTTTCGCGACGGGCATCGATCAGCTCCCTGCCAGACCCACTCGACCGACGGGGATCGAATCGGATCGATCTGGTTGGGGCGTTGTCGATGGCGAATGCTTCTTCACCCTTGTGCCTCCGATGCGGCCATCAGCAGATTCAGCCGCGCCAACGCATCTGCGACGATCCGTCCCTGCGTCGTGATGCTCTCGATGATTTCACCCGGTGTGCGCTCATCCACCACCGCGACAGCGTTGGGATTGACCGCCTTCAGGTCGAATACCGCCGCATCGATTGCGGCGGCCTCAGCTTCGAGGTCGCGAGCCGCTTTTTCCTTCTCGCGGAAGTCTGCCTCCAAGGCCTCAATCTCGTTTTCTTCAGCCTTGTCTTTCTTCAGTTGCTTGAGGCGTTCTTTCAGGTCGACGACTGCTGCTTTGATCTCAGCAGCCTTGTCCAGCAGCGGTTGCATTTCCTCGCGTGCCTTGGCACGGCGGGCGGCGAAGTCAATCGTCCAGGAATACCGGCTTGCGCCTTCGGCTTGGCCGTGGTGTTGCAGCATGCGGGCGTAACTGGGGAAAGGGCTGCCAGCGTTTTCTTCATCGCTCTGCCAGTCAGCCGTGAGGATGGCGGGCAGCGCATCATCAGCCAGCACTTCGCCATCCTTGCCAAAGCCGAAGTGCGCCAGCGTCAGCGGGGTTTTCTTGCCCACCTTCACCCATGACAGGTCGTAGTACCAGATGTGTTCGGTTTTCTTGCCCTTGGTGAAGAACAGCAAATTGGTCTTCACGCCCGCGCCTGCGGTGGAGAAAACACCCCCCGGCAGACTGACGATGGCCCAAAGATCACACTCATCGGTGAGCTTGCGCTTTGTTTCGACGAAGGCGCTCTCGTTGGTGCGGAACAGCAAGCCCTCATCCAGCACGATCGCGCAAGTGCCATCCGGCGCCAGTTCAGACAGAATGTCCTGCACAAACAGCACTTGGGTGGAGCCTGTTTCAAACGCGAAGTTCTTCTGCGCATCGCGTCCCTCTTTACCGCCAAACGGCGGATTGGTCAGGATCACATCGAACTGCGCAGGTGCCTGACGAAACAATTCGGCGTAGGTGGCGCGGCGCGTTAGCGAATTGCCGTGCCACAAGTTGGGCTGGTCGATGCCGTGCAGCACCAGGTTCGCCAGCGCAATGGGGAACACCAGGTTCTCTTTCTCGCGACCGAAAAACGTATCGTGCTTGAGCTTCTCAATGTCAGTAGACGCAGGGGTCTTGCCCAGCTTGCGCTAGATATGCTCATAAGCCACGGCCAAGAAACCGCCCGTACCACAGCAAGGGTCGTAAACCGTTCTACCCAATGACGGATTCACGGTGTGGACCATGGCGCGAATCACCTCGCGCGGGGTGAAGAACTGCCCGCCGTCGGAGTTCTTCTCGCCCATCTTCAACAGCAGATCTTCGTAGACCTGTGAGAGGGTGAAGAAATGCTGGTCGTCGATGTGGTCGATACTTATTTCGTGCACGCGGTCAAGGATGTCGCGCAGGTTGGCCTCGTCATCCACGCGCACGCGCTCCACGGCCGTCATGATGCGGCCGATGATGCGTTGCTTGGGGCTGGCGGCCGGATTCGGCAGATTGGTGCGTGGGTCCACGTCCAGCGCGTGCAGAGCGGGCAGCAGTTCTTTGTTGATGAAGTCAAACAGCCTGCCGTCCCCGGCGGTGAACAGCTCCTGCCGCTTCCAGCCTTGCACTTTGCCATCCGACGTTTTCGGGTGAGCCGCTTTATCAGACCAGGGGGCCGCCCAATCCTGCCAGCGGAAGGGGCTACGAAGTGCGGGCGAAAACTCGTTGCCCGACACCTCGGCCTGTTCTGCCTCGCGTGCTTCCTGTGCATCGAGGATGCGCAAAAACAAAATCCAGGTCAGCTCCGGCACGTATTGCAAGGCGCTGGCGCAGTTGGAGCGGCGCATCACATCGCAGATGCTTTTGACGAATGCGGAAAGCGACTGGGTGGAGGCAATGGCCTTGGGGGCTTTCTCGGTTTTTTTGGGTCGGGCCATATTCAGTTCTCGAAAGCGATTGTGAGGATGCGCTGCGGCAGTGCATCCAGATCGCGTAGTTGTTGTTCCAGCGCGGTGCGCAGGTCATCGGCCTCGGCCAGTTGTTTTTTTAAACGGGCGACGATGCGCTGTTGATCGTCGATGTCAGGAGCGGGGATTTCGAGGGCATTTAACAGCCCACCATTCAAATTGGCCTGATTGCCGCCTCGCCCATCCGACAAACTGCGCAGGTCGTCATACGAGGCCATCAGCCAATGATGCAGAAAATCCGCATCCCACGTATCGTTCGGCAAGATGGCAAAACACGCTTGATTGGTCGTCGCCTCGATTTCAAGAATGGCTGATTGACCACGTGTCTTGCCCTGACCATACATGGCGATCAGCACCGTCTGCAGTGGCAACAGCGTCAGCGAACACTCGGCCAGCGCTTGCTTTGAAATCGCTTCTTCGGTGCGAGTAATGGGGGCGAAGGCCACTTCGCCGGTTTTTACCCACGGAATCTCCGCAGGCGACCAGTAGCGCTTGTCACCGCGCGAAGGTGTGGAGCCACTGGTCGTCGCCGCCCACTCACCCAGCACCTTGTGAGGCCCATCGGCCAAGGCATCGAAGGTCTGCCGCAGCAGGCGTTGGCGCAGCAAGGCCGCATCCCGCAACTGCACCTGCACCGCCTTCCGCGCGGTTTCCACTTCCGCCAGTTGGGCTTTCAGGCGGGCGGCGATTTGGCGTTGCAGATCAGGGTCAGGTACAGGAATATCTAAGTCCTCCAAGAAGGTCGAAGGAACACGTTGCTGGCCAACCGAGCCTGTGAAAGTCTTGAGTGCTGCGTCGAGTGTTTGCTTGCGTCGCAAGTAGTAGTGAATCCATTCCGGAACGATTTCTTCAGAGGCACGAATCACGTGAAACTCTGTTGAACCAAATCCAAATCCATCAATAAGGTTGCGCACCACTGCGTGCTTGCCGTTTTGCATGCATGGGGTGATCTTGGCGAAGATTACGTCTCCGCTTTCAAAGTAGGTGTAGCCCTTCTTAACCTTGGAATAGGGCTGCGTAAGAACTTGCGTAACCTCGCCAAGGATTTCATCTACCGCCTCCATCGGCACGAACGACGTGGGCACTGAATCGCCCCGTTCGATTGACGCTCGCCGAGGGTTGATCTGCGCAACCGTTGCTAGCTTTTTTGTTGGCCAACTCATACCCCAAACAACCTCATCTTCGCGTCCTGCATCACCTGCGTTGGCGCACCCAAGACGCGCAGCGCGTTGATGCCACCGGCCAGTTTGATTTCCGGCACCTCCCACAGGGCGCTGCTTTCCAGCGCCTCGGTGCCGTCCAGCGCGAACTGATGCCCCAGGCCCTTGAGCACGATGGCCGATTTGGCGTCCATATCGGCAAACCACGCAGTGTTGGCGTTGATGTATTCAGCGCCACGCTGTGGCCGGGTCAGCGCGCGGGCGTGGTAGCCGTGCTTGCCGAAAAAGTCGTAGAGATCGAAATCGTTCATCTGCTCGGCATCGCGGATCACCTCGGGGCTGAGGTGATCGCCCAGCAGATGGTCGATGAGCTGGCGACGCTTTTTCGCTTCCACCCAGAGGGCGCGGAAGTCATCCAGGTTGTGGGCTTCGGCGAGCACGCGGGCCATCACCTCACGCCGGTATTCATCCACCGGTATCGGCGTCGCCACACCGCCACGGTTGACCAGAATGAAACGGCCCTGTGCATTGACGACTACTTTTTGGCCACCCATGACCGGCACCACCGGGCCTTCGTCATCTCCTCCGTCGCCACCATCGCCACCGTTGCCACCGCCGCCTCCACCGCCAGGCCGGGGCGGGTTGGTGATGAAGTCCACGCCAAACAGGTCGGTCACGCCGGTGTAGTCGTAGAGCCAGAATTTGTACTTCTGCGTTTCTTCGTGGATGCGGGTGCCGCGCCCGACCATCTGGTAGAACTTGATGGCCGATTGCAGGTAGCGGAAGAACACCACGGCGTTTAGGCGCTCGATGTCCACGCCGGCTTCCAGCAAATCGACCGTGCAGGCGATGAAGGCGCGTTCGCCGCTGCCGCGCATGAGCTCGATCTTGTCTGCGCCGCCCGCTGCCGTGCATTTGAAGGCGTAGTCATCCTTGCGGGGCTTGTTGTTCTCTTTGCACCAGCGGGCGTAGAGGTTGTTCATCTGCATGGCCACGCGGTCAGCGTGCAGGTCGCGGGTGCAGAAGATGATGACTTTTTGTTCCGGCCCGCCGTTGTCGCACAAGAGCTGGAACAGGTCTTCGCACATCTTGGGCGTGCGCAGGTCGATGAACAGTTCGTCATCGAAGTCCTTGCCGGTGTAATCGGCTTTGGTCAGATCGTCTTCGGTGAGTGGTTTGCCGGTTTTGATGTCGCGTGCACCCGCCTTGAGGATTTCTTCGCGGGTGAACACGCGAGCGTCGATGTCGGCCTTGCGCTTGATGATTTCGCAGGCAGCCAGGTAGCCGTCTTCTTGCGCCTGCGCCAGCGTGTATTCGTACACCGGCTCGCCAAAGTATTCGACGTTGTGCGCGGTGATGGCATCGTCCGCCGCGATCGCAGCTTCCACGTCCTTGGATTTCTTGTCGTGCTTGGGTGGCTTGAGCTTGCGCGGCGTGGCGGTGAGGCCGATGTGGATGGCGTTGGGGTTGCGGGTGAGCACCTGCGACCACTTGCCCCAGGCCGACCGGTGGCATTCATCAATGATGATGACGCTGAAGGCGTCCTCGCCGTAATGATCGGTGAGGAAACTGCCGTCGCCGTTTTCGTCGATGCCCAAGGTTTGATAGGTGGCGATGTGAATGCGCGCATTGGCGGCAGCGTTCTGGCCGCGCACGGTTTCCACGATGCGGGCATTGCCGCCAAACGCGGCCTTGAGCTTGGTGTAGGCCTGCTCGCGCAGTTCGTCGCGGTCACACAGAAACAGCGCGGGTTTGGGCAGCAGCCCAGCCTGTGCCATGCGCCACAGCAGGTTGGTGGCAATGATGGTCTTGCCCGCGCCGGTGGCCAGCGTGAGCAGCACGCGCGCAGTGTTGCCTGCCTGCTGTTCGAGGATGATCTTCTCAAAGGCGGAGCGAATGGCAGCATCCTGGTAGTAGCGCGAGGCTGACCATGCAGGGCTGTCGGCCTGAAACAGCAGAGCCGCTTCGGGCGAATTCAGATCAATGCCCTTGTCTTGGGCATAGCGCATACACAGGTCAGGGTGCGGCGGAAAATCGGAGAGCGGATGCGGTCCGGTCTGGATGCCACTGGGCTTGTCGTACTCGCCATACAGGTGGCCATTGCTGGCAAACACATACTGCACGTCAAAGCGCGTGCAGTCCGCGTAGCTTTTGGCTTGCTCCATGCCCTTGAGCGGGTCTTCGCTCTCGCGTTTGGCCTCCAGCACCGCGACAGGCAGCGGCTTGGGCATGTCACCGACCTGTACGCACAGCAGGTAATCGGTGCGGCCGCCGCGCTTGCTGCGGCGCCCTTTTGGCCCAGTGGGCTCCACTGGCGCCGGGGTTTCCAGACGGATGCGTTGAGGGTCGTCGTAGCCCTTCTTGCGGAGCACCGGATCAATGAGATGGAAGCGTGTTTCTTCTTCGTTGAATGCCACAGTCACTCCCCTTGCATAGGATCTTTGTGCTCATCAGCGCCACCGGCGCGCACCCAGTCGTCGACCTCGGACACCTGGAACTTCCACAACCGACCCACGCGGTGCGCTGGCAGCCCCTTGCGGTCGATCCAGCGGTAGATCGAGTCGCGCGTGACACCCAGATGCTCGGCAATCTGGTCCACGGACACCCATGGTTCAGCGGTCATGGCAGGGCTCCGGCAGCAGCGGTTGGGGCGGCATAAAGTCGGTTTAAATCGCAAATATTGCAATTTATCAGGTTGAAGGGCAGCAGACGAGGGTTCGATGCCGTGGGCATCATCTTTTCTTGGCTTCCTGATCGTTCAGCGCGTGAATGGTGGCGTCATCCACCCGCCAAGGAGTCCTCGATGAACACCAAGCCCACCGCCCTCGACGCCTACCTCGCGCGCACCGCCGCCATTCACGCCGAATTGGAACGGCTGCAGCGACTCGCCGACGACCACTTCGGCCACGACCCTGACGCCATGCACTGGGGCCACGTCGGTGACCTCGGGCGGGTGGAGCAGGCGCTGGATGATCTTCTGGCGATCTTCGACGGTCAGGCCAAGTAAGGGAGGCCGCGATGGACACCCAGCCCAAACTTTCCCCTCCCCAAAGCCTGCTGCTTCGCACTGCCGCCCGCCGTGCCGATGGGCGCATCAACCCGCCTGAAACCCTGCGTGGCGGCGCACGAGCCAAGGTACTGACCGCATTGCTGCAACGCGGCTGGATCGAGCTTGCCGCCGACGGCCACGTGCTGACCGACGCGGGCTACGCGGCCGTCGGCCAACAGCGGCCCGTGCCGCCGGATGACGTCCAACCGGTGGACACCATCGATGATCTCCAGCTTCTGGAGGGCATCCCTGTGCGCCCTGGCACCAAGCTCGCAGCGCTGGTGATGGCGCTGCGCCGCCCACAGGGCGCGACCAGCCTCCAACTGATGCTGGCGACCGGCTGGCAGCCCCACACCGTGCGCGGGGCGATTTCCGGGATGCTGCGCAAGAAGCTGGGACTGAACGTGGTGCTGGCCCACAACGACACCGGCGAGCGGGTGTACAGGGTGGTCTGATCGGCAGCCAAGGGTGTCCAGTTTCTGGAGGCCCTTGCCAATACCCTGGCGTGTCTGACGCATCGGACACAGGTTGTCGTAACTTCCCGTGAGGCGCGCACACGCGCACGCGTATAGAGAGTTACGTGGAGCTGTGTCCGATGCGTCAGACTGTGCGCAAAGGCTCGTGGGCCGATTTCTGCAACCCGACCAGCGAATCGGCTGCAAACCCGCGCCAGCATTGAGCTTTCGTCACTGGCCGTTTTCGCGCGGTCGGGGTGCAAACCTGCAAACCGGGTACGCACCCAGGTTCGCACCTTCTGCGTTGCCGCCATCCCGCGCAGGCCCGCACTGACCGGGCATTCGGCTCGCTGTCCTGCACCGCCGAGTGCGAACCGCAAACCCTGCAAACCTTGTTTCCTGGCCAGACGGTGGCGCAATGCTGCGCTCGCGCCCCCCGTATTGGAATATTGCCAGGAAGGACCCCTTTCGCCTGGGGCGGGACGATGGGGTCAGGGATCGTGAGCCCACGCTGCGGTCGCCAGCGCATACCCCCTTCTATAAAATGAGCACAGCACTTGCGAAAGTTGCGAATCCTGCGAAACCCCGCGTCAGCATTGAGGATTTTGCTGTCGCAGACGGTGCGAACCCTGCGAACCGACCTCCTTGCTTTCGCACGCTTCGCATGGGCCTACGCACCCGCAACGCCTTGTGCCACCAGGACTTTCGCAGCATTCGCACGATTCGCAACGACAGGAGCACAACGACGCAATGGCAGACCCATCGGCAACCGACTCAAGCGCCGACCGCGACAGCGGCGATGGCGGCGGTGCCATGCCATTCGACCCGTTGACAGGTGGCATTGGCGATCTGATCCAGGCGCATAGGGCGTTCTGGCTGTGGCCCGAGGTTGCCGTCGACCTCCAGGACTTGGCAGCGCTGATCGACAACGCCAGCTCCTTGCTCACCGGTCTGTGCCAGCCGATCACGCCGGATTGGGCGACCAAGGCTTCGCAGGGCATCGCCCGCTCCATCACCGCCGTCCACGAGCACGCTGATCGCCACAGCAGCTATGCCGCTGCCGCGCGCAGTCTCTGGACCACGTCCATCCCGCGCGCCGAACCCACCCTGACCGACGCACAGATTTACGCGCTGCTGGCCATCGTGGAGGCGCGGTCGTCGGCCGATGCCTTCTGCGAGATCGCCTCGGGCATAGAGGACGAACTCCGGCAGAACGCCATTGGCCACGACGAAGCCGATGAGATTGGCCTACTACGTGGCGAGTTTGCACAGTGGGAGCGTGAGTCGTGGCGCTGGGCAGATCAGACCAAAGCGGCTGCGGAGCGCTTTTTGCTGATGGCGACATTTGCTGCGTCCTCACCTTCGGCTGCAGCACTGCAACAGGCTGAACAGCAGGTGGCAATCCTGAATCGGCATCTGGGTACTGCCCGCGATGCTGTCAGGCCCTACCGCGCAGGGCGCAAGCCGGGGGCGGTCAGCAAGCTCACTCGCGCCCTACAACACTTGGTTCAACGTGCCGGCAGCGCTGACTTCGAGCTGGTCATGCCGCTGATCGAGCAAGCCTGCTACGGAGACCCCATCGAAGGGGTGCAGTTCCAGGAATGGAATGACCACAAGGTCTGGTATCGGGATGTGATCACCGCCCACGAGGACACCATCAGTATTGCAAACCTGCGACGGCGACTGACCCGCCTGCCTGCCATTTAGCGCTATCCATCCATTCCCCCTATCTACGCTGACTGACATCGACGCTGAGTGGCGTCTCTCGATGCAAGGCAGTGAAGCAAGATGGGAATGGACAGCCATGACGGCCAAACCGGCACAGCCAATGCGCTGCTGACCGAAGACGAGGCCGCAGCACTCCTCAAAGTACAACCCGCCACGCTGGCTACCTGGCGTGTACGTGGACGACCCAATCTGCCGTTTGTGCGTGTGGGCCGCTGCGTGCGTTACCGCCGGCAGGATCTCATCGCCTTCATCAACCGCCAGGTTCGCCAGTCCACCAGCGAGGTATCGGCGTGAAGGAAGGCGTCGGTCGTCCAGCGTGGGCAGAAGATCGCCAGTCAGATCCTTTACCGCTGGCCCGCGAGCTCGATCCTGCCACACCGTTTCCGGTGGAAGCGCTGGGTGCCGTCGGCGCGGCCGTGGTCGAGCAGATGCACGCCGTCATCCAGGCTCCGGAGGCTTTGATCGGTCAATCGATCCTGGCGGCGATGAATCAGGTGGCGCAGCCCTTCGCCAACGTGATCATCGACGGACGCGTTTCGCCGCTGTCCGATTTCTTCCTCACCCTCGGTGAATCCGGGGAGCGCAAATCCGCCGTGGATGCCTGGGCCCTGGCACAGGTACGGGAACGCCAGCGGGCGCTGATGGCCAAGTACCGCACCGAGCGTGATGAGTTCGAGCAGGCCGCTTTGGTTTACGACGCCCACGCCAAACGGGTGCTGGCCGACAAGAAGCTCTCCAGCGAGGCCAAGCAGGCCCGTCTGGCAGAAACGCAGCGCCCCACAGCACCGGTGATGCCGCTGTTCATCGTCTCGGAACCCAGCACCGAGGCCATCCAGCGCCAGCTCATCATCGGCCTGCCATCGATAGGGCTGGTCAATGACGAGGGTGGGCAGTTCCTCGGCGGCTACGCAATGAGCGCAGAAAAGCGCCTGGGCACGCTGACCACGCTGTCGCGCCTTTGGGATCGGGGCGAGTTCGACCGCGTGCGTATTGGCGATGGCTCCGGCAGTTATTACGGGCGGCGGCTGACCCTGCATTTGATGGTGCAGCCTGCTGTGGCGTCCAGCCTGCTGGCTGATCCGCTGGCCCGTGAACAGGGCTTTCTGGCGCGTTGCCTCGTGAGCTTCCCGCAATCCACCGCCGGGCAGCGCCGCTATACCGAAACCGACATTGCCCAGACACCGGCCTATCGCGCCTACACCCAGCGCATGACGGCCTTGCTTGATCAGGCCTGGCCGCTGTCTGCGGAGAACGAACTCGACCCTCCGCTCATCGCGCTGACGCCGTCGGCCAAATCGACCTGGGTGGCGATCTACAACGACATCGAACGGGGTCTGGGGGCCAATGGCCGGTTGGCTCCGGTGCGCTCGCTGGCCTCCAAGGCCCCGGAACACATCGCCCGCCTAGCTGGCACCTTCGCCGTGTTCGACGGCGATGCACAGATCGACAGCAGCCACGTCGACCGCGCAGCCAAGCTGATGCAGCACTACCTGGCAGAAGCCTTGCGCCTGTGGGGTGCCGGCCAGGTCACGGCTGAACTGAAGCTGGCGCAAGAGGTATTGAACTGGCTGCGCGACAAGATGGGGCCCGGTCGGGTCATTCCGATGGCCGATATCTACCGCAAGGGCCCGTCGGCCATCCGCAGCGCGGGCACTGCCCGCAAGGTGCTCCACGTCCTGGTCCAGCACGGCTGGGTGTCGCCCGCCGAGCACCCCACGGCCAAAGAGGCCTTCCAGCTGGTGGCGGTGTGATGAAACGCGCGATCCACACACCACGCCTGCGAATTCTGCGAATGACGCGAAAGCCCGCGTCAGCGTTGGATTTACGCGTTCGCGACGCAATGCGAAGCCTGCGAATCCGTCATCCCGAACTTTGTACGCCACGCCGCCCGGCGTCACCCACTCCTCAGTGGGCGGCACTCGATATGGAGCTCACCGTGAGTAATTCCAATTTGCACCCCGTCTGGGCCAAGGCCCTCGGCATCACGCCGCAGACCACCAGCCCATCCACCTCAACCGCGACGCAACTGTCCCCGCTGGCAGCCGCCATCGCGGCGATGACCGGTCACTCCAGCCCGCATCACGGCTGGCAGGCCACCAGCCATCCCTGCCGCCCCGGCGCGCCGGTCGGCATCAAAAAGCAAGTCGGCCCAGGACTGTGGGTCAGCACCGTCGCGCGGCCCGGCGACGCCCTGTATCCCGCTTGACATCCGTCCACCCCTGACCAAACCCGGAGATCACCATCATGAAACTGAACCCGTTCAGCAAGAAGTCCAACCCCTACCTCGACAAGCTCAAGTCTGAGCACGACGCGCTCAACCTGGAACTCGCGCCCCTCAAGGCCGAATTGGCAGAGGCGGAAGCCGAGCACGCTGCGGCACGCGAGAAGCAAACCCGGCTGCGTGATGCCGCTGGCTCTCTGTCGATGAACACGCCACCGGCAGCCAAAGCCCACTGGCCCATCCTGTGCGAGGCCAATCAGCGGATGGAAAGGCTCAAGTCGAAGGTGTCCAACCTGGAGAGCCAACTGCGTCCGCTGCAGCAGGCCCTGGCCACGCCCGAGCGCTTTGCACTGGCCCGCAAGCAGCTTGACGATCTGATGGCACAACGCAAGGCGCTCACCGCTGAAGCGCAGACGGTTGATGGCCAACTGGTCAAGATCGCCAAGCGGCTGGAGGACCTCGACGCGCGCATTGCTGTCGAGACGAAGTCGGCATCTCGGGCGCTGCTGGACACCGAAGCGGAATTCGTGGCGCCTGAAACCTTGACCAAGCTGGAG
>RRZU011971519.1_pt1 | contig 16905 bp, 16 predicted proteins | sample 2165561 | NCBI WGS metagenome assembly RRZU01 (sample SAMN10456909, study PRJNA506462) | wastewater metagenome | isolation source: wastewater sludge | place: USA: Moscow, Idaho | reverse complement strand
GAAACAGGTTATGGATATATAGAATATAAGAAAAAAGTAACAGAAACTAATGTATATGATGTAAAATCATTTAGAGAAAAGCCAAATAAAGAAACAGCAGAAAAATATATAGATTTAGGAAATTTTTTATGGAATAGTGGAATGTTTATATGGAAAACAGATTTTATATTATCAGAAATATGTAAACATATGAAATCACATGGAAAAATATTAGAAGTAATAAAAACTAAACTAAATGAAAAAGACGGAAGAAAATTTTATGGTAAAGAATTAAGTGAATATGTTAAAGAAGAGTTTTCAAAATTTGAAAAAATATCTATTGATTTTGGAGTAATGGAACATACAAAAACAGTAAAAGTAATACCAGTAAATATAGGTTGGAATGATGTAGGAAGTTTTAAATCATTAGAAGAAGTATTTGAAAAAGATGAAAATGACAATATTGTGAAGGCAAATCAATATTTTGAAATAGAATCAGAAGGAAATATTATAATAAATAAAGAAGATAAAAAGATAATAGCAACAATAGGTGTTGATGATTTTGTAATAGTTAATACAAAAGAGGCATTGTTAGTTTGTCATAAAGATAAAAGTCAGGATATAAAAAAGATTTTAGATAAAATAGAAAAATTAAAATAAATATAATATAGAGAGGTGTTTATTTGTGCTTTATCCATTAAGATTTGAGAAAGTATTTGTAAAAAAAATATGGGGTGGTAGAGTTTTAGAGACAACATTAGGAATGTCTTTGCCGGAAAATGATCAAATAGGAGAATCATGGGAAGTGAGTGCTCATCCAAATGGAATGAGTGTTGTAGAAAATGGAAGTTTTAGAGGAAGAACACTACAGGATATTTACAATGAGTATAAAGGTGATTTAGTGGGAGAAAAAGTATATGAGGAATATAAAAATTTATTTCCATTATTAATAAAATATCTTGATATAAATGACAAATTATCAATACAAGTACATCCAAACGATAAGACCTCAATGCAAAAACATAATGAATTAGGAAAAAGTGAGTCATGGTATGTAATCCATGCAAGTGATGATGCAAAATTAATTTTAGGAATGGCAGAAGGTTTAACGAAAGAAGAATTTATTAAAAGAGCAAAAGAAAATGATTTTAATAATATGTTTAAAGTAAAATCAGTTAAAACGGGTGATTTTATAGATGTAACACCTGGAACAGTACATGCTTCATTAGAAGGAAATATACTTATTGCAGAGATACAAGAAAACTCGGATATAACATATAGAATATATGATTTTGATAGAGAAGAAAATGGATTTAAAAGGCCACTTCATATAGAAGATGCAGCAGAATCAATAGTTTTTGATAAAGAAGTTGAAGTTGTAAGCACGTTATTTCATGAAGGGGAAAAAAGAAGAAGAATAACAGAGAATAAATATTACACAATAGATAAAATAAAAATAGATGAGCCATTTAAAGATGTAAATTATAGTAGTATGATAATATATTCTATATTAGATGGAAATGGAATAATAAAATGGGGAGAAGACTGTACTGAGGAGTTATTTATCAAAAAAGGAGAATCACTTTTAATTCCAGTGAATATAAACGTTTTATTAAAAGGAAATATGGAGATATTAAGAACGACAATATAAATGACAGATTATGAATGGAGCTATATTATGACTATAAATATATTAGAAGAAGCAATAAATGTATTTAATATAGAAGTAGAAGAACTTAATAAATTAAAAGATCGATTAGATGATAATTTTATTCAATTAGTAAATTTAATTAGAAAAGTTACAAAAGAAGATAAAAAAAAATTGATTATAACAGGAATAGGAAAATCTGGAATAATCGGTAAAAAAATATCGGCAACATTATCATCAACAGGAACAACAACAATATTTATGAATGCAGCTGAAGCAATACATGGAGATTTAGGAATGATAGATGCAGGAGATGTTGTTATTGCTATATCTAATAGTGGTAATTCAGATGAGGTTATAAATATATTACAACCTATTTCTAGAATAGGAGCTAAAATAGTAGCATTTACAGGAAATTTAAATTCTAAATTAGCAAAACATGCAGACATAGTTGTTAATATAGGAATAGAAAAAGAAGCATGTCCGATGGGTATTGCACCAATGAGTTCAACAACAGCAACTTTAGTTGTAGGAGATGCATTAGCTGTAGTATTAATGAAATTAAATAATTTTGCACCAGAAAACTTTGCTATGTACCATCCTGGAGGTAGTTTAGGAAAGAGATTATTACTCAAAGTAAAAGATTTGATGTACATAGAAGATAATTTGCCGATTGTTTATATAGATACACATATAGAAGAAATATTGCTTGAAATAAGTAAAAAGAAATTAGGAGCAGTATGTGTATTAGAAAATAAAAAAAGTAATCAATTGTTAGGAATAATAACCGAAGGTGACATAAGAAGAGCGTTGGTACATAAAGAAGAATTTTTTAATTATGTATCAAAAGATATAATGACAAAAAATCCAATATCAATAACGGAAGATATGCAAGCAATAGAAGCACTTGAAATAATGGAAAATAGAGAAAGTCAAATAAATGTACTTCCTGTATTAGATGGAAATAGTAAAGAATTAATTGGAATGATTAGAATACATGATTTAGTTGGATTAAGATAATAATATAGAAATAAGAATACTTAGAAAGAGATGACATGGATAAAAAAAGTTTATTAAAAGGAACAATGGTGTATACCTTTTCAAATATTTTAACAAAAATGGGATCGTTAATATTTTTACCTATAATGACAAGAATATTAACTCAAGAAGAATTTGGGATAATAGGGACATTAAGTCCAGTTATTACATTATTTACAGTTGTTTTGGGATTAGGATTATACAATGCACAAATGAAAAAATATGTAGAATTACAAGATGATGAACGTGAATTTGGAAGCTTTATGTTTACAGTAGCTTCTATTGTTTTATCAATTAACTTTATATTTTTTATATTTTTGCTAACACCATTATCAAAACAATTATTCTCTTATATTATTAATTTGAATATTATAAATTATAGTCCATTACTAATTATGTCTATATTAATAGCAATGGTAAATGCAATGAATACATTGGCGATAACATTATTTAGAATGAAAAAGATGTACTTTAAAGTTGCTATTGGTAGTTTACTTAGTTTTTTTATAAATTATATATTAGCAGTTTATTTTATAAAAGTACTAAAATTAGGAGTGTTTGGGAATCAATTAGCTAATTTAATAGCAGTTATAGTATTATTAATATATTGTGCAAAAGATTATTTTTTTAAATTTGTACCTAAAATAAATAAAGATTATATTACATATTCATTTAAAAATGGACTACCATTAATATTTATAGAACTTACAGATCAAATAGTAAATTTTAGTGACAGAATAATACTAGCTAAATTTGTAGATTTAGCAACTGTTGGATATTATACATTAGCATACACAGCAGGAAGAGTATTGACAGTGGTTACAGGATCGTTTGTGAATAGTTGGACACCTGAATTTTATGAAACAATGAAGAAAAATCCACAAAGTAGAAGTATAACAAAAAGTGTTGAAGATTTTCTAGCAATAATAACAATGGTTTGTGTATTAGCACAATTGTTTGCACCAGAAGCGATTGTAGCAATATTTCCAAAGGATTATCATAAGGCAATACCATATGTTTCAGTTATATTAGCAGCAGTAGTAATACAAGCATTATATTGCTTAGACTATTTTTTTCATTACAATGAAAATAGTATTTATATATTGTGGTTTACCATATTTGCAATGGTATTTAATGTAGGAGTAAATTTATTATTAATACCAAATCATAGAGAATATGGAGTGTTAATTGCATCTTGGACAACATTATTAGCATTTTTGATGCGTGCGGTTATAGAGTTTGTTGTGATAAAGAAAAAATACAAAATATGGTTTGATTATAAAAAATTGTTATGCTACTTATTTTTAATTATAAATCCAGTAATATTATATTTATCATCACAAAATATTTCATTTTTAATATTAGGGATGAAGCTAGTTTATCTATTTTTAGTATGCAAACTAATGATAAATAAAGAAGTAAGCGTAAAATTAATAGTAATACTCAACAAAATAAAAAGAAAAATTATAAAAAAATAGGAGAATGAATGAAATTTACAATATTTACACCAACATATAATAGAGCTATACTTTTAAAAAATGTATACTCATCATTATTAAGTCAAACGATAAAAGATTTTGAATGGTTAATTGTTGATGATGGATCAACTGATAATACGAAAGATGTTGTAAGTGAATTTATAAAAGAGGGGAAAATAAATATATCTTATTTATACAAAGAAAATGGAGGGAAACAGAGAGCTTATAATTATGCGGTAGAAAATGCGACAGGAGAATTGTTTATATGTCTAGATTCAGATGATGAATATGTACCAAATGGACTTGAAATAATCTTAGAATATTGGAATAAATATGAACAAAATAATAAAATTGCAGGAATGGGATATTTATCAATCGACAGAAATGGCAAGATTATAGGAACAGCATTTCCACAAAATGAAATGTTAGAATCACAATTTGATATTTACAATAAATACAATGTAAAGGGTGATAAGGGGCTTATGTTTCGAACAGAAGTCATAAAACAATATCCATTTGTTGTATTTGAAGGAGAGAAATTTACAACTGAAGCGCTTGTCTATAATAGAATATCAGAACAGCATAAAATATTATATATAAATGAAAAAATAGAAATAAAACAATACCAAAAAAATGGATTAACAGCAGATTATGAGAGACTATTATTAAAAAATCCAAAAGGGAATGCGCTATATTTAAATGAAATAAATAAACATAAAATGACATTAAAGAAGAGAATACTAAATAATGCAGTATATTATAAATTTGCTAAAATATCTAATTATCCATTAAAAAAAATATATGGAGATTGTTATTCGAAATTTTTTCTTTTATTGTCATTACCTTTAGGGAAGTATATGTATAATAAATATAAAAAAATATAAAATAGTTGGAGGTAATTATGAAAAGAATAAAAATGGCTCAAGATTTAGAGTTCTCAAGAATAATACACGGACTTTGGAGATTGAATGAATGGAATATGTCTAAAGAAGAAGTATTAAATTTAGTAGAACAATGTTTAGAGTTGGGAATTACTACATTTGATCATGCAGATATATATGGGAGTTTTACATGTGAAGAGAAATTTGGAGAAGCATTAAAATTAAAACCAAGTATTAGAAATAAAATAGAAATTATTACGAAAACAGGAATTGTATTTAAATCAGTAAATAGACCAGAACATGAATCACATTATTATAACACAACAAAAGAACATATTATAAAATCAGTAAATAGATCACTATTAAATTTTGGAACAGATTATATTGACACACTACTTATACATAGACAAGATCCATTTATGAATCCAGAAGAAATTGCAGAAGCATTTACTGAATTAAAAAAAGAAGGTAAAGTTAGATATTTTGGTGTTTCAAATCATAATATACAACATTTTAAAACATTACAATCTTATTTGAATGAAGATTTAATAACAAATCAAATAGAAGCATCAGTTTTATGTTATGAAAATTTTGATAATGATGTAATCTCATTTTTACAAGAAAAAAGATTAAATCCAATAATATGGTCTCCACTTGCAGGAGGTAAATTATTTACAAGTGAAGATGAAGTTACAGTAAGAGTAAGAAATGCATTAATAGAATTATCAAAATCTTATAATACAGAAAATATATCTGAAATTGCATATGCATGGCTATTGGCACATCCATCAAATATGATGCCAATAGTAGGAAGTAGTAAAATCAATAGAATAAAAGAAGCAGTAAATGCAGAGAAGATACAGTTATCTAGAAAAGACTGGTTTTATATATTAGACGCATTAAGAGGGCACGAAGTATTATGATAATTATAAAATAAAGGAGGCGTATGAACAAAAATAAATTGTTATTTTTATTGTTTCATATATTTGTAATAATATTAACCTTTGTTAATATATCATATTTTAAATTTGAAACAGATAAAGATCAAATGAAATTTTTAGAATCAATATTAATGATATTATATTTTTATACGCTAGTTACATCAAAATGTTACTTAAATTGGTTGAGCTCGTATATGATATTTCTATACACATTATTTTTATTTAATTTTTCTAGAATATTTTTAGATTTAGCAGGATATAAAGAATTTGGGTGGGCTACTAAATTTGCTAATTTCTATTTTTATTATGAAACAAGAAATAAAATAATAATAGTATTTATACTGATTTTATTATTTACACATTTAGGATTTATAATAGGATCATTGAATATTAAAAAATTTAATGAAAAAGTAAAAATAGAATATAACAAATTATATGATGAGATAGGTAGTTTTTTATTTTATATTGCGTTGTTACCGCTTTCATATAAATTATTTATACAATTTAAGATAATTTTAAAAGCAGGTTATGAAGCATACTACACAGGAATATTAAAAGGGATTGATTATCCATTTTTTACAAAAGGATCTGGGACAATAATGACAGTAGGATTTTTAATAATATTAATAGCAGTTCCAAGTAAAAAAAAGTTTTTGACGATATCAAGTTTATATTTATTAGTAAAACTGCTAGATTCATTTAAAGGAGCAAGAGCAATATTCTTAACACAATTATTGTTTATTATGTGGTATTATGCTAAAGTGTATGGTGTGAAGATAAAAACATCTACTATGTTTAAACTAGGAACATTTACAATATTATTTTCGCAAATATTAGTTTCGTTTAGAAGTAAAAAAGTATTTTCATTAGATTTAATAAATAGTGTTTATCATTTTTTACATTCACAAGGAGTTAGTTATTTAGTATTAGGATATACAGTGTCTATGAAAGAAAAAATAGTAGGTTTAGGAAGTTATCCATATATATTTCAAGGTATATTTGGATTTAAACCACAATCAATGGAAACACTAGTAACAACAAATTCATTAGCAGATAAAATAACATATTTATTAGATCCAAAAGCATATTTAAGAGGTGAAGGAATAGGATCAAATTATATAGCAGAACTATATGATTTAGGTATTATTTGGTTAATAATAGTATCAATATTATTAGGAATAGCAATAATTAAATATGAAAAGTATGTTATAAGAAGTAGATTTTTATTAATTACAAGTTATTATTTTATACCAAATTTATTTTACATACCAAGAGGCTCATTTTTTGGTGAAAGTTTGATAAAAAATGTTTTAACATTGTCATTAACATATATAGGGATATTGGTATTTACTAATATGTATAAAAAAATAAAGGAAGTTTACTATGATAGAAAAAAAGATTTATTATGTGTGGGTGGGTAATGGGAAAAAACCAGATATATTTTATAGATGTTACGAATCATGGAAAAAATATCTACCAAACTATGAAATAATAGAAATAAATGAGAAAAATTTTGATATAAAAACACATATGAAGAAAAATAGATTTCTTAAAGAATGTTATGATAGAAAATTATGGGCATATGTATCAGATTATATAAGAGCTTATTATATGTATGAACATAGTGGAGTTTATTTAGATATTGATTTAGAAATTATAAAAGATATAACACCTTTATTAAGTAAAGATATTTTATCAAATGAAATAAAACCAAGTTTTTTTATAGGATATGAAGACAATAAAAATGTAAGTGTAGGTATTTTTGGAACAGAAAAGAATCATAAGTTTTTAAAAGATGTAATGAATTTTTATGAAGAAGATGTATGGAAATTACCTATATGGACAGTTCCAAAAATATTTACTTACATATTAGAAAAAAATTATAATCTTACAGAAAAAAAAGAAAATATTTTGAAAGGAGATAATATAGTAATATACCCTAAAGAGTTTTTTTATCCTTATCATTTTACAGAAAAATATACAGATGAATGTATAACAGAAAATACATATGGAATACATTGGTGGAATGATAGTTGGTCATCATTAAAAGCAAAATTGTTTTTAGAAACTAAACATTTAAAAGGAGTAAAAAAATTAGTAAAATATATAAAAGTAACGTTAAGACATTACATAAAAAAATATTGAAAGGTTAACTATATAAATGAAATTTAGGTTATTATTATTTTTATTATTATGTGTAGTTATGAAAGCAGAAGAAATGAGAGTTATGACATATAATATATACGGATCAAGATTAGCAGATGGAAAACAATTAGGAGAAAATATAAAAGAATATAAGCCAGATTTTGTTGTATTACAAGAAGTTGATAAAAATACAAACAGAAGTCAACTTAAAGATGTAACTTACGATATTTCTCAAGCATTAGGATACAATTATTTTTATTTTAAAAAATCAAGAGATTTTGATTCAGGAGAATTTGGAATATCATTTGTATCAAGATATCCAATTGAAAAAATATATACATATGAATTGCCATCAATAGGAGTAGAAAAAAGACAAGTATTAGCTGCTAAAATTGATAAAAAAGTATTTGGAAAGTCAGTATTAATAATAGGAACACACTTAGATTATAAGGAAGAAGTTAAAAATTCTCAAATAAATGAGTTAATGATATCAAATGAAATATTCGAAGGAGATATAAAATTTTTAGCAGGCGATTTAAATTTACTACCTAATTCACAATATTATGAAAATATTAAATCAAATTGGAACGATACATATTTAGAAGGTGACAATAAACTGACACTAGATGGACAAGAAAGAAAACAGGAAGATCCAAGAATAGATTATGTATTTGGAGATAAGTCAAATACATGGAAAACAAAAGAAAGTTTTTTTATCAATAATGACGGGAAAGATTGGACTAAATTTAGTGATCATTTACCATATATGGCAGTTATAGAAATAGATTAGTAAATACGAAGGGGAGATATTATGAAAGTATCTTTAATAATGCCTACAATACATGTATATAGAGAGTTAGAGTTGTTTTTAGAAAGTCTATTAAAACAAACATATAAAAATTTCGAATTAATTATAATAGATCAAAATGATACTAAAGAGATTAATATATATAATTTAGTAAAAAGATATAAAGGCTATATAGATATAAAATATAAAAAAAGTAATAAAAAAGGGTTAAGTTTAAATAGAAATAAGGGAATATTTATGATGGAAGGAGATATTGTAGGATTTCCAGATGATGATTGTGAATATGATGTAGATACATTAGAAAAAGTTGTAAACTATTTTAAAAAAAATGAAGATAAGCGACTATACTCTTGTAGAACATTAGAGAGAAATAAAGATTATGGGACAGGAAAGATGTTAGAAAATGATGCAGAAATTTCTATAAATAATGTTGAAGATACAGTAAAATCTATAACTTTTTTTGTAAATTATCAACTAGAAGATATAATGTTATTTGATGAAAATTTAGGTGTAGGTTCTTATTATGGAAGTGGTGAAGAAACTGACTATGTTTTAAGATTACTTCATAAATCATTTAAAGGTGATTATTTTGCAAATGAAATAATATATCACCCAGCTAAAAAAGGAAATTATGAAGATCTTGAAAGAGCATATAAATATGCATTAGGTTATGGAGCACTTATAAAAAAAGAAGTTAAAGAAAGAAAAAATAGAAGATATATTTTTAAATTTATAAAAAAGAATATAAGAAGTATTGGTGGAATGCTAATAACTAAAAATAAAGCGTATCATAAAACTGTATTATTAGGAAGAATAAGAGGATACAAAGAATATCAAATATCGAAAAGGTGAAGTTATGAAATCTATATTTAATATGATAATAGCATTTTTAATGTATCCATTTACAAGACATAAATTCAAAAATAAAAATATATGGTTAGTAGGTGGAAGTGCAGGAGAACTATATGTAGATAATGCAAGAGCAATATATGAATACTTGCGAACAAAAGATGAAGTTGATGTGTTTTGGGTAGTCAATAATGGAAATCAAATAATAAATCAAATACCAGGGAATAAATTAATAAAAGGAAGCGTAGATTCATATTTATATTTTATGAATTGTAAAGTAGCGTTATTTTCTCACTCAATATCTGCTGATATTGTTCCAAATTTATTTGTTATTCCCATTATTAATATATTTCACTATAAAAAACTAAAAGTATTTTTAAATCATGGAACAGTTGGGTTTAAAAAAAGAGTATCAATGAATCCAAAATTAGAAAAAATAATAGAAAAATTAATTACATCATATGATATAAATATTTCAGATTCTAAATTTGAAAAAGAAATAAAAAGAGATGATTGGAAAATATCAGATGACAAAATTTTTATAACAGGTTATCCAAGATATGATAAATTATATAATATATTAGATGGAAGTAAAAATATATTGTATATGCCTACATGGAGAAATTGGATTAGACTAGAAAATCAAAAAATAGAAGAAACAGAATATTTTCATAAAATAATAGAATTAATAACAAATGATAAATTATGCAATTACTTAAATAAAAATAATATTACTATGGAAATATATATACATCAATTAATGCAAAAATATATGGAAAATTTCAAAGCTCTAAAATTAAATGGTTGTATTAAAATTTTATCAAAAGATGTAAATATAAATGATAAAATCATGACATCAAAAATGTTAATAACAGACTATTCAAGTATTTCGTATGATTTTTATTATTTAGACAAACCAGTATTATTTTTTCAATTTGATAAAGATGAATATATGAAAAAAGTTGGTTCTTATGTTGATTTGAATAAAGAGTATTTTGGTACAAAAGCTTATAATGTAGATGAATGTATCAATAAAATAATTGAAATATCAAATAATTTATTTACATATTCTAATATAGATAGAGAGATATCTAAAATAAATAAAAATAAATATTTTACATATGTTGACAAGAAAAATTGTGAGAGAGTATATGAGGTTATAATAAATGGACTTAAAAACAATAGCAAATAAAGTTTCTATAATAATGCCGGTATATAATGTTGAAAAATATATATCTAATTCAATAGAATCTGTTATAAATCAAACGTATATTGATTGGGAATTATTAATAATGGATGATTGTTCTAAAGATTCTAGTTTTGAAATTGCAAAAAACTATGCTGAACAAGATGAACGTATAAAAATATTTAAAGTAGATGAAAATAAAGGAGTAGTTAAAGCTAGAAATACATTAATAGAGAAGGCAGAAGGTCAATATATTGCATTTCTTGACTCTGATGACATGTGGAATAGGTATAAGCTAGAAAAACAAGTTTCATTTATGAAAGAACAAAAAGCATTGATTTCATGTACAGAATATAGCAGAATCAATGAGAATAATAACAAGATAAATGAAATAAAAATAAAAGAAAAAATATCTTATCCAGATTTACTAAAAAATAATTATTTAGGATGTTTAACTGTAATTTATGATCAATCAGTATTAGGCAAAAAGTATTTTATGGAATTTTCTAAAAATGAAGATTATGTTTTATGGTTAGAAATCATAAAGCAAACAGAGATAATTTATGGACTTAAAGAAAATTTAGCATATTATAGAGTATTAAATAATTCTCGATCAAGTAACAAACTTGCTGTAGTAAAAGTTAGATGGGAGATATATAGGAAATTTGAAAAATTATCAATTTTCAAATCAATATATTATTTTACATTTTATGCAGTTATAGCATTGATGAAAAATAAAAAATAAAATAAAAAATAAAATAAAAAAGGTGAGAAAAAATGGCAATAAGTGGTGTTAGAAATAATTTTTCGTATTTATTTTTTATATTGAATATAGTAGCATATTTTTTTGGATTATTTATAATAGATGTAAATATAGATGCAAGAAATATAATTACATTGATTATTTCAGTTACTATTTACTATGTTGCAAATATATACAATATGAGTAGTAAAAGATATAAAACACAAGATTTGATAATATCAATAGTGATAAATATATTATTAACATTATTTTCTATATTTTCTATCACATTTAGAACAATGGAAGCAATAATACTATTTGGAATTATTGCAATGTTTCAAATAATATTTAAGTATATAGTACTAACCGCATTAGTAGAAAAATTAAATATAATGTTTATAGGTGAAAATGAGTATACAAAAGATTTAAAAGAGACATTAAATAAAAGTGAAGAATACAATTTTTTAGGAACATTTGATGGAAATGATAAATATATAGCTGATATAATAAATATGGAATATGTTATGATGAGACCTGATATTATAGTAGATTTCACAGAAGATTTATTGAAAGATTCAAAATTAGTAGACCAACTGTTAATGTATAAATTTGACGGATTACAGTATTATCATTATATAGATTTTTATGAAATGTTTGAAAAAAAATTGCCTATTGCGCATTTAGATCAAAAATGGTTTTTAGAAAATTCAGGTTTTGAAATTTATCATAATAGTTTTAATATGAAGTTAAAGAGAACAATTGATATAATAGCATCAATAATGATTGGATTTCCGGTTATACCAATATTAATAATATCAGCAATAATTGTTAAACTGGAATCTAGAGGGCCTATATTTTTTATACAAGAGCGTATTGGATTAGGAAATAAACCATTTAAAATAGTAAAATTCAGGTCAATGACAACAGATGCTGAAAAAGATGGTCCTAAATGGGCAACTAAAAATGATAATAGAGTAACAAAATGGGGTAAAATAATGAGAGCAACAAGAATAGATGAATTACCACAGCTTTGGAATGTAATAAAAGGAGAAATGAGCTTTGTAGGTCCTAGACCAGAAAGAGAATATTTTATACAACAATTAGAAAAAGAAATACCTTATTATAATTTACGTCACACAGTTAAACCAGGTCTTACAGGATGGGCACAAGTAAAATATCCTTACGGTGCAAGTGTTGAAGATGCATATAGAAAACTACAATATGATTTATACTATATAAAACATAATAACTTTATATTTGATGTTATGGTAGTATTAAAAACTATAAATATAGTAATTTTTGGGAAAGGAAGATAATAATGTTTTTAAGAGACAATATTATAGCAATACCTACACCATACTACAAAAATACGATTGATTTACAATCATTAAGTAATATAATTAAATGGACTCTATCAAATAATTTTGATAGAGTTTTGATTATAGGTAGTACTGGTGATCAGCATATGCTAACACTAGAAGAAAAAATTAGTATAATAGATTATATAAGTAATAATAACAAAGACAATAAAATTTTATATGGGATATCATCAGTTTCAACTGAAATTGTATTGAAATTAGTTAATTATTTGAAGACTAAAAATATATCAGCTCCAGTAATGCTAGGAATACCACCATATGTTTTAATGAATCAACAAGAAATAATTAATTATGTGGATGATGTTTTATTAGAGTTACATAATGATGTAATGTTGTATAATAATATTAGAAGGACAGGAACAAATATTGATTCAGAAACAATCAATATACTCATGAATAATCACAAAAATATAAAAGCAGTAAAGGAAGTTGGTTCAAATAACATTTTTAATATTAAAACTGATTATGTTTATACAGGTTTTGATTTAAAGATATTAGATGAGCCATTTTATAATGTAACAACAGTAATAGGAAATATAATGCCTAAAACAGCATTATATTTTATGAGAAATAAGAAAAGTAAAAATGATGAAGAAATAATTAAACAATACAGAGAGATAATAGATATATTATCAAATATCGGAATGGTAAAATCAATAAAATATATATATTATACAAAAGGAATAATACAATCATATGAAACAAGAAGACCAATGTGTGAAGTAACAAATGAAGAGATTAAAATATTAGATTCTACAATGAAAAAAATAGTAGATATTGAAAAATATTTCGAATAGTTTTCATTTAAAATAGAATTTATCGTTATAATTTTACTAAAAACTTTAGAGTAAAATAATTGAAATATTAAATAAAAGGAGAGTTAAATTGATGGAATTAAGTGAGAAAGTTTATACTAAGATAGTAGAATTATGTGAAAATGGTGATAAATACGCAGATAAAGATGAATTTGATAAGGCAATTCAAAATTACTTAGGTGCATTAGAATTGATACCTGAACCTAAAGTAGATTGGGAAGCAAGTACTTGGATATATACGGCACTTGGAGACGCATGTTATCATAAAAAGGATTATTTGAGAGGTAGTAACTTCTTTTATGATGCACTTAATTGCCCTGATGCCTTAGGAAATCCATTTATATTGATTCGTTTGGGTCAATGTCTATATGAACAAGGAGATATTGAGAAATCAAAGGAATATTTGTTAAGAGCATATATGATGGAAGGTGATGATATTTTTGATGAGGAAGATGATAAATATTTAAAAGTTATATCTGATTTACTGTAATATTTTATTGATAAAATAGATGAAAGTGAGTTATTAGATATGGAAAAATTAGATACATTTGGAGAAGGTACAGAAATAAAGACATGTTTTGTTGGACTTTTGTTTCCATTAGGAAGTGTATCTTTAATAACTGTAGGATTGGAATTTATTTTTTTAAGTTTTATAATAATGGGATTTTTTGCAGAACCTAGTAAAAATATATTTGCATTTACTTCTAGACTTAGTGAATCAGACAAAAATATATTTTTAAAAATATTTATATTTTCATTTGTTTTTATGTTTTTTCAAATATTTGTTAGAGTAATGATATCAAGACGCAGGATAATTGTAGAAAGAAATAGTATTTTAGTGAAAAATATTTTTATAATAACAGAGATTATGTTTGATGATATTACTAAAATTACTATTCAAAATGATTATTATTCATTTTCTAGAAATTTAATATTAGTATATGAAAATAAGAAAAAAATTCAAATTAATGGATTAGGAATTAAAATGCAAAATATGAGTTTGTTAGCTAAATATATGCATGATAGAATATATAAATAATATATTTAATAAGGCAGTATTTGATTGTAGACTGTCTTTTTATTTTGGAAAAAAATTGAATAATATGATATAATTATTGTCAGTTTAGAGTGAAATGATAAATGAGTTAAATTAAAATAGAATAAGGAGCTGAGGATTATGCAAAAAACTATATTAATAACAGGTGGAGCCGGATTTATAGGATCACATATAGCAGAAAAATTTGCTAACGCACCAGAGGATTATAAAATAATTATAGTTGATAATCTTATAGGAGGAAATGTAACAAATTTCGAATCAATAAAGTCAAAGGTAACATTTTATAATGTAGATATACGAGATAGAGAAATGTTAGAAAAAATATTTATTGAAAATGAAAATGTAGACTATATTTTCCATCATGCAGCTCAAGTATCAGTATCAGTATCAGTTAATGATCCATTATACGATGCTACAGAAAATATTATTGGAATAATAAATGTATTAGATATGTGTAAAAAATATAATGTAAAAAAAATATTATTTGCAAGTACGGCAGCAGCATATGGGATACCAGAATCAAGCATATCAAAAGAAAATGATAATATAGAACCATTATCACCATATGGACTTACAAAAGTAACAGGAGAAAAGTATATAAAAATGTATTCGGAATTATATGGAATAAAATATGTAATATTTAGATATGCTAATGTTTATGGACCTAGACAAAGCGCACATGGGGAGGCAGGAGTAGTAGCTATATTTAGTGATTATATGAATGCAGATAAAGATGTATTTATAGATGGTGATGGAGATCAAACAAGAGATTTTATATATGTTAAAGATGTAGCTAATGCAAATTATATTTGTGCTACAGAAAATGTATCTAATATACTTATGAATGTATCGACAAACCAAAAAACATCAGTAAATCAATTGTTTTTAGAGATGAAAAAGAATTTTAAGTATAAAAAAGATGCTAATTATAGAGAACCAAGAAAAGGTGATATTAGAGATTCAAGATTGGATAATACATTATTAATGAGTAATACATCATGGAAACCTCAATATTCATTAGAAACAGGATTAGAAGAATATGCAAATGAATAAATCATTTGTGAAAAGAAAATGGAGAATATATGTATTTAAAAGCTTTAGAATTAAATGGATTTAAATCATTCGCAGATAAGACATATGTAGAATTTAATAAAGGAATTACATCGATTGTCGGACCCAACGGAAGTGGGAAAAGCAATATATTAGATGCTATTTTGTGGGTGTTAGGAGAACAAAGCTATAAAAGTATAAGGGCAAAGGAAAGTTCTGATGTCATTTTTTCTGGTGGAAAAAATAAAAAAGCTAAATCGATGGCAGAGGTTAGTTTATATATTGAAAATAGTGATAGATATTTAGATATTGATTTTACTGAAGTAAAAATAACTAGAAAAATATATAAAAGTGGTGAAAATGAATATTTAATAAATAATAGAAAAGTTAGATTAAAAGATATAAATAATTTATTTATGGATACAGGAATAGGGAAACAAGCATATTCTATAATAGGGCAAGGACGTGTTGAACGTATAATTAGTTCCAATCCTAGAGAATTAAAGGAAATTATAGAGGAAGCAGCTGGTGTGAAACGTGCTAAATTTGAAAAAGAAGATTCAGAAAAAAAACTTAAAGAAGTTAAAAATGAAATTGAAAAAATAGAATATGTTGAAAAAGACCTTGAAACGAGAGTTAAATATTTACATGAAGAAAGTAAAAAAGCAAGATTATATAAAACTTTAACTAAGCGTATTGATACTAATAAGTACATGACTTTAGAATATAATATATTAGAAAAAGAAACATTGTTTTCTAGTTATAAAGATAAAATAAATAAGATAGAAACAAATATAAATGAAATACAGATTGAATTTGATGAAAAACAAAATCTATTACAAGAAACTAATAATCAAAGAGAACAAATATATTCAGAAGTAGAAAATGAAAAAGAAAACAATGTAAAAT
>RRZU010999344.1_pt1 | contig 16908 bp, 10 predicted proteins | sample 2165561 | NCBI WGS metagenome assembly RRZU01 (sample SAMN10456909, study PRJNA506462) | wastewater metagenome | isolation source: wastewater sludge | place: USA: Moscow, Idaho | reverse complement strand
TTAGAGGTAACGACCTTATCCGTTATGATATATTTTATCTTTCGATTGTGTGTTACACGAATGTAAACCGGCCAACAACCATCTGCTCTTTGTTTCTGTACTACTATTTTAAATGTCGCCATATTTTATTACTCTAAACATACTCTAAACATACAAGAAAATTGCTCTAAACTATCTCTAAACAAATAGCAGCATTTGTATCATTTCAGTGTGATTAATGCTTCCAAATTCCCTAAAACAAATAGGCGGAAGCCCTTATGAATAAGGAGCTTCCGCCTAAAGTATTATATATCAGCGATTTACTTCTCGTCCTCGACGGCGGCCTGTGCCGCAGCCAAGCGTGCAATAGGCACGCGGAAAGGAGAACAACTAGCGTAATTAAGACCGGCCCGATGGCAGAACTTAACAGAAGAAGGCTCACCACCATGCTCACCACAGATACCGCACTTCAGACTTGGATTAGTTGTACGACCGCGCTTAACAGCTATCTTAATCAACTCTCCAACACCTGTTTGATCAAGAACCTGGAAAGGATCAACCTCTAGAATTTTATTGTCAATATAGGTTGGCAAGAAACTGGCAACATCATCACGGCTGTAACCGAATGTCATCTGAGTCAAGTCATTAGTACCAAAACTGAAATAATCAGCATGTTTGGCAATCTGATCGGCAGTAAGAGCTGCGCGAGGAATCTCTATCATAGTACCACTCTCAAACGGAATCTCAACACCTTCTTTTTTGAAAAGAGCCTGAGCAGTATCTTTGATAACCTTTTCCTGAGCTTCAAGTTCTTTGTAAGTACCAACCAACGGAACCATAATTTCAGGACATGGATTGAAACCTTCCTTCTTCAGCTGCAAAGCAGCACCAAGAATAGCCTTTGTCTGCATTGCCGTAATTTCCGGATAAGTTATACCCAAACGGCAACCACGAAGACCCAACATCGGGTTATGCTCATTCAAGGCGTTGACACGCTGTTGTATAAATTTAAGAGACTTGCCCATCTCATCTGCCATAATCTGCTGGCCTTTAAGATCATGAGGAACAAACTCATGCAAAGGTGGATCAAGGAGACGAATATTTACAGGCATTCCGTCCATACATTTTAACATGCCGTAAAAATCTTTTTGCTGCAATGGAAGAAGTTTTGCGAGAGCTTCCTCACGACCTTCTTTTGTATCAGCAAGAATCATCTCACGCATAGCCTTGATCTTATCTTTTTCAAAGAACATATGCTCTGTACGGCAAAGACCAATACCAACAGCACCAAAGTTGCGGGCAACTTCTGCATCATGAGGAGTATCAGCATTCGTACGGATAACCATCTTTGTATATTTATCACAAAGTTTCATCAATGAAGCAAAATCACCTGTAACCTCAGCTGGTTTTGTTTTTACTTCTCCCTGATAAACTTCACCGGTAGAACCATTAATAGAAATATAATCGCCTTCTTTCAAGACCATTCCATCAACAGTTACTGTACGAGCCTTATAATCTATAAGGAGAGCGCCTGCGCCAGAGACACAGCACTTACCCATTCCACGGGCAACGACAGCAGCATGAGAAGTCATACCACCACGACAAGTCAGAATACCTTCTGCTGCAGACATGCCGGCAAGATCTTCAGGAGATGTTTCTATACGAACCATAACAACCTTGTGACCATCAGCATGCCACTTTGCTGCATCATCAGCAAAAAAAACAATCTGTCCACAAGCAGCACCTGGAGATGCAGGAAGGCCACGAGTAAGGACCTTAGCATTCTTTTGAGCATTCTTATCAAAAACAGGATGAAGCAATTCATCTAATTTCTGTGGTTCACAACGCTCTAAAGCAGTTTTTTCATCAATTTCTTTTTCCTGAAGAAGATCCATTGCAATCTTTACCATAGCTGTACCCGTACGTTTACCGTTACGAGTCTGAAGGAACCAAAGTTTGCCATCTTGTACAGTAAACTCCATATCCTGCATATCATGATAATGCTTCTCAAGTCTTTCTTGAATCTCATTCAACTGAGCATATACCTCTGGCATAGCCTCTTCAAGTGAAGGATATTTACTAGCACGAGTAGCTTCATCAACACTTTGAAGTTTAGCCCAACGCAAGGAACCCTCTTTTGTAATCTGCTGTGGCGTACGAACACCAGATACGACATCCTCACCTTGTGCATTAACCAAATATTCACCATTGAAAACATTTTCACCTGTTGCTGCATCACGGCTAAAGCAAACACCTGTAGCAGATGTTTCACCCATATTACCATAGACCATAGCCATAACAGATACAGCCGTACCCCACTCTCCAGGAATACCGTTAAGTTTACGATAAAGAATAGCCCGGTCATTCATCCAGCTGTCAAACACAGCACAGATTGCACCCCAAAGCTGATCTACAGGATCTGTAGGAAAATCGAAACCAGTCTGCTTCTTAATAGCATCCTTAAACAATGCTATCAACTGTTTCAGCTCATCTACATTCAACTCGTAATCAAGTTTGATGCCACGTTGATTTTTAACTTGTTGGATAATAGCCTCAAAAGGGTCTACGTCGTCCTTATTAACCGGTTTCATACCAAGAACGACATCACCATACATCTGAACGAAGCGGCGATAGCTATCATAAGCGAAATGCTCATTATTTGTTTTCTTTGCAAGTCCTCTTACGACTTCATCATTTAAGCCTAAGTTTAAAATAGTATCCATCATACCAGGCATAGAAGCACGAGCACCAGAGCGAACAGAAACGAGTAGTGGATTTTCAGGATCACCAAACTTTTTGCCGATAATATCTTCAATAAGCTTCATAGACTTTTCAACATCATCTTTCAACAAAGCTACGACATCATCTTGTCCTTTTTCATAATATTCAGTACAAACATCAGTAGTAATAGTGAAACCAGGAGGAACTGGAACTCCAATGAGGTTCATTTCTGCCAAGTTGGCACCTTTACCACCAAGCAGATTTCTCATGTCTGCTCTACCTTCAGCCTTACCATTGCCGAAGGTATAAACTCTTTTTTCACTCATAGTTGATATAAAAATTCAAATTATTGATTGATCATAACATTTTGTCCTGCAAATATAAAAAAAACAACTTGTTTACACAAACTTTTGCGTAAAAATATGATACTACGCTTCTCATTTTTTACCTGTTACCGCACACAAATTTTTATGAATCTATCTACAATTACACTTTATCTGTTTTTTTTTATTACCTTTGCACCCAAAAGTTATAAAATAAATATGAGCAGGAATAGAAAGCCTTTACCCACATTACAAAATGTTACAATTACAGACATAGCCGCTGAGGGCAAATCACTGGCTAAAGTCGACGATATGGTTGTCTTTGTATCTTTCACCGTACCTGGTGACATCGTTAATCTACAGATTCGCAAAAAGAAACATCATTACTGTGAAGCTGAAGTTACCAGCTTCATCAAATACAGTGATTGCCGTGCCACACCTTTTTGCAACCATTTTGGTATCTGTGGAGGATGTAAATGGCAAAATCTCCCTTATGAAGAACAGATCAAAGCTAAACAAAAACAAGTGTATGATCAATTAAGTCGTATCGGCAAAATTGAATTACCAGAGTTCCACCCTATCCTAGGCTCACAAAAAATTCAAGAATATCGCAATAAGCTGGAATTCGGCTGCGCGAATAAGCGTTGGTATACCCGGGAAGAAATAGCCCAACTGCCACCTAAGAAAGAAGGTGAAGAAGGTAATCTCAAAGAAGGAGCTATTGGCTTTCATATCACAGGAGCTTTTGATAAAATTTATCCTATAGAGAAATGCTGGCTTATGGACGATCTCCATAATAAAATAAGGAACAAAATCAGCATATACTGTAAAGACCACGACATATCTTTCTTTGACCTTAGACAGCAGCATGGGTTACTACGTGACATAATGTTTCGCAACAGTAATTCTGGAGAATGGATGGTACTTATCCAGTTTCATTATGACGAAGAAGGTGATGAAGAAAAGGCGAAAGGACTACTTCAAGAGCTTGCAGACACATTTCCTCAAATCACATCTCTGCTCTATGTAAACAATCAGAAGGGCAATGATACCTTTGGGGACTTGAATATTGAAATATTCAAAGGTAACGACTATATTTACGAAAACATGGGAGACTTAAAATTCAAAGTTGGCCCGAAGAGTTTTTATCAGACAAATACAGATCAAGCCTATCAACTATACAAAGTAGTACGAGACTTTGCAGAACTAACAGGAAAAGAATTGGTCTATGATCTTTATACCGGGACTGGTACTATTGCCAATTTTGTAGCTTACCAAAGTAAAAAAGTTATTGGTATCGAATATGTACCGGAAGCTATCGAAGATGCAAAGACAAACAGTTTAATAAATCATATCGACAACACATCATTTTATGCAGGTGACATGAAAAATATTCTCACTGACACTTTTATAAATCAGCATGATCGTCCAGACGTAATTATTACTGATCCACCACGTGCTGGTATGCATCAAGATGTCATTAAGATGATACAGAATGCAGCTCCTCAACGTATTGTCTATGTCAGCTGTAATCCTGCCACTCAAGCACGGGATCTGGCATTACTCGATGCAGGCTACAAAGTGACACAAGTACAACCCGTTGATATGTTTCCACACACTCCTCATGTAGAAAATGTAATACAACTTATAAAAAGATAATACTAATAACAAATAGACTAATGAAAAAAAAGATTATCGCTACTGCATTAATTTTCACAGCCATCTCTGTTCAAGCTCAAGTCAAACAGCCAGAATGGTTAACTGATGTGAAATTGTCCGGCTATGGCATGATGCAGTATCAGGCCAGTAACGAAGACGGCGCCAAATCTAATACCTTTAATCTTCGTATAGCTCGTATTTCTCTTGATGGAAGAATTGCCAATGATTTCTACTGGAAATTTCAGATACAAGTAAATGGAAACACAACTACTTTAGGAAACTCTCCGAAGATTGTAGATTGTTTTACAGAATGGCAAAAATTCAACTTCTTACGTATAAAACTAGGACAATTTAAACGTGCTTTTACTTTTGAGAATCCCATGACACCTATTGATCAAGGGTTTATGAGTTATGGGGAAGTTATTAACAATCTGGCAGGATTCAATGACCGTAATGGTTCACACAGTTCCAACGGACGTGATATCGGAGTTCAAGTACAAGGAGACTTTCTTAAGAATGTCAGAGGGCGTAATCTGTTACACTATCAAGTCGGTATTTACAATGGACAAGGTATCAATGTCCAAGACGTTGACCAGCAAAAAGATATCATCGGTGGGCTGTGGTTAATGCCAGTTCAAGGGATGCGAATCGGAGCTTTTGGATGGACTGGTTCTTATGCCAGAAAAGGAACTCCAAGCAGCGAAGGCATCACAGCTCCAATACTCAGAAAATTACAGCAACGCCGCTATGCTTTTTCTGCAGAATACAAAACAGAAGACTGGACTTTTCGTTCAGAATACATACACTCTACAGGTTACGCTTTCAAGACACGTTATCAAAAAGAAGATGATGCTTCAGATATTACACTAAGTAGTAATGGAGATAAGGCCCAAGGAGTATACGCATTGGTTATTGCACCAATTATTAAAGACAAGTTGCATGCTAAAGCACGTTATGACATGTATCAGCCAACAGGAAACGCCTCAAAGCAAAGAACCCAGTATGATGCCGGAATAGATTACGAATTTAATAGAAACTGGCAAATTAATGCGGAGTATGCTTATATTCATGACCGTTCTCTGCCATTGACCAATACATCCTACAGCCCGAACTACAGCATAATTGACGTAGAAGTAGATTTTAAGTTTTAATTAAAATCTACTTAATTTAAAAGGAAACAATTATGATAGAAGAAAATACAGACCATCAGGCAGAAGAGCAGATGGAATCATATAAGGTTTACAATCGTAAAAGTGGTTATCACAAAAGTGATGCACACCATCACCGGCATCATCATATAGGAGTAAAACCTTTTGGAAATAGCGGAAGGTTGGAAAAAAGAAAAAGGAAAGTTATTGGCAACCTCCTTTTTCTTCTTATGTCTATTGTTGCCTTTATTATTTTAATCACTGTATACTGGCTGTATACTCACGATTAGGGTTCGTCAAGCTAGAAGGAATATGAGAATCCAAGAGATGCATATTCCTTCAGCTGCAAATATCCATGATGCTCATCTCGGCTTGCCCCATCATCAAATCTCGGATATATAAACAAATTTGTTGATATATATTGATTAAATTTAAACACGATTGTATTTTCCCATTCAAACTCAGTCCTACGATATGTCGTATATCCATACATTCGGGTTTTCCAACTAATCATATCAGATATTTTCCAGCCTAAATCAAAAGTAAATTCGGAACCATAGTCGAGCAGAGTATGCTTTCCTTCATCTAATCCATAATTAGTAGAAAGCGACAATCTTTTGACGTATTTCCAGTTCAATGCCAACGGTGCTAAATGAATAGTTCCCGTAAGTTTTTTATTCAACCAATTCACATTATAATCCATACCTAAAGAAAGATTTAGGTTAAATGGTGACATGAAATCACTATATACAAAATCATCATTGCTCTTGAAACCCTTTGTGAATTGGGTATAGGCTATCATCTGCAAAGTATAATACCATTTCTTCGTTGCCTGAAGTCCCAGTTTACTTGTATAGCGTATAAGATCTTCTGAAGTTTTATACTTATGCAAGCTATCATCTTTTGACGCCTGATATCCCAATTTCAATTCTAATTCGTTATCCCATTTTACTTTTTGTTTATTATTATAATTAACTTGTAAGTCTACACTACCAAGCATAGAATAGCTGCTTTCGCCTCCTTTATACCAGTTGTTAGAAACATAATTCTGCAAAAACTGTAAATAATAATCTCCCCCAAGCGTCCAAAAGTTCGGTTTTTTTAAATAAACACCCATTGAAATAATATCTGGTTCCATGGGCTTTGGCGAAACACGTTCTACCATATTAGGATGAACTTCACGTATTTTCGGGCTCTCCAAACCTTTGATAGATTGATCAGCTAGAGTTTTTTCAGTCTGTGCAACCAATCCAGGATAGTTCAGATAAATATTCATTAAAGCTCTATTAAGTATTCCATCCGAAACTGTATCGGCAGACTGTACATTTAAATCAAGAAAATCTCTGATAGGCTTGCTAAAATAAGTCAATGGTGGAATTAGAACAAATAGTTTCTCCTGATAAATATTATCACTATCTATCTTCACAGTGTCCATTTTTTCCTTGTATTGATTCAAGGAGTCGACATATCGATCCACCCAAGATGAAGAAGAAGACAAAACATCATGAGTCAAAATATGACTAGACTGTACCTGAGCTGATGCGGCCAAAGCCGTAAAACAGAACAGCAGAGCAATGCTTAAAAATTTTTCTTTCACAATATTCAAATATTTTGCCTGCAAAGATAATAAATTCTATTTAGAGATTGCATAGATTAACACAGATTATTATTTTTATTGCTTGTTAGTTTCATATAATTGTTGTATATTTGCAAATTGTTAATTATAAAGTAATTTAAATATCACATTATCGTGGCTGAAACAAAATACATCTTCGTCACCGGCGGTGTGGTTTCTTCACTTGGCAAGGGAATCATTTCTGCATCAATTGGGAAACTGCTCCAGGCAAGGGGCTATAACATCACCATCCAAAAATTCGATCCGTACATTAATATTGATCCAGGTACGCTGAATCCTTATGAGCACGGAGAATGTTACGTCACTATTGACGGTATGGAAACCGACCTCGACCTCGGTCACTACGAGCGTTTCACCGGTATCCAGACAACTAAAGCCAATTCTCTCACTACAGGTCGAATATATAAGGCTGTAATAGATAAGGAGAGACGTGGAGATTATTTGGGTAAAACTATACAGGTAGTACCTCACATTACAGATGAAATTAAACGTAATGTCAAACTCTTAGGAGAAAAATATCATTATGATTACGTTATTACTGAAATTGGTGGTACCATAGGTGATATTGAAAGTGCTCCTTTTATGGAAGCTATCCGACAATTAAAATGGGAACTTGGTAACAGAGCTATCAACGTTCATTTGACATATGTACCTTATCTTAAAGCAGCAGGTGAACTAAAGACGAAACCAACACAGCACTCTGTAAAAGAGTTGCAGAGTGTCGGAATACAACCTGACATACTCGTACTTCGCACAGAAAAACATCTTCCTGACAGTATACGTAAGAAAGTAGCCAATTTTTGTAATGTTGATTTTGACTGTGTTTTTCAGAGTGAAGACCTTCCTAGCATTTACGAAGTACCTGTAAATATGCAAAATCAGGGTCTTGATGCAGCTATTATTCGTAAAACAGGAGGAAAGGTAAGTGGAAAACCTGAGTTGGGACCTTGGAAAACATTTCTTGACCGTCGCAACAAGGCAACCGAAACCGTTAATATCGGGCTGGTAGGGAAATATGATCTCCAAGATGCTTATAAGAGCATTCGCGAAAGTCTTTCGCATGCAGGAACCTACAATGACTACAAAGTAAAAATAACTTTCATCAATTCTGAATATATTACGGATGATAATGTAGCTGAAAAATTGAAAGGACAGAACGGTATAGTTATCTGCCCGGGATTTGGCCAGCGTGGTATTGAAGGGAAAATTATTGCCACGAAATATACCCGAACACACGACATCCCTACTTTTGGTATCTGTCTGGGAATGCAAATGATGGTCATAGAATTCGCACGTAATGTTTTAGGCTACGACGATGCCAACTCTCGCGAAATGGATGAAACCACACCACATAATGTCATTGATATTATGGAAGAACAAAAAAACATTTCTAACATGGGTGGAACCATGCGACTCGGCGGCTATGAATGTGTTTTGAAGAAAGGTTCACGTGTAGCAGAGATATACCAAAAAGACCATATTGTAGAAAGGCATCGCCATCGCTACGAATTCAACAGCAATTATGAAAAAGAATTCGGAGAAAAAGGTATGAATTGTGTTGGGCGTAACCCTGACAGCGATCTAGTTGAAATTGTTGAAATACCTCATCTAAAATGGTATATCGGTACACAATATCATCCAGAATATCAGAGTACAGTACTTCATCCTCATCCACTTTTTGTCGATTTCGTTAAGACAGCAATAGCAAACCAAAATAAAAAATGAACAAGAACAACATTATCGGCTTCTCGCTTATAGCAATTGTCCTTATCGGCTTCAGCTGGTACAGCCAACCTTCAGAAAAAGAAAAAAAAGCACAACAGGAACAACTGGCTAAGCAAGAAGCAACAAGAGAAAAAACAGAAAAGGCACTGCAAAATGCAGCCAACGCAAAACAAGCTGCGACCAAAGCAAAAATCCTTGAAGATACAACGGCACTTTTCCATGATGCTCTACAAGGAAAGCCACAGCAAATTACTCTTCAGAACAGTAAAGTTGCATTAACTTTAAATTCTAAGGGTGCAGTCGTAGAAAAAGCTATTATCAAAGGATATGTAGGCCATGACATTAAGTCTAGGAACGATGCCAATGATAAGAACCACGTTACTCTTTTTGATACAAAGGACCAGTCGCTGAAATTTATGCTTTCAGCTAAAGAAGCTAATATTATTACTTCCGACCTTTATTTTACACCATCACAAGTTACCGATTCTACAGTTACTTTCACAGCCAATGCAGGTATAGGCAAAAACATTGTGATGAGCTATGTGCTCGGCAATGACTATCTTCTTCACATGAAGATGAGTGTTAACGGCATGGCAGGCTTTTTTGCCCCTAACATCAACACGATGGATATAGACTGGACAGATCATTGCCGCCAACAGGAGAAAGGTTTCTCTTTTGAAAATAGATATGCCACCTTAACCTATCATAAATCCAGTGGCGGCACAGATTACTTAAATGAGACCAAAGAACAGATTGACAAAAATGTAGAAGACCCCATTGACTGGGTAGCATTCAAAAATCAATTTTTCTCTGCAGTAATAATATCTAAAAATGACATTAAGAGCAATGCTCTTATGACAAGTATCCCAGAGCAGAAAGGATCGGGATATCTCAAACAGTACGAAGCAAAAATGAAGACGTTCTTTGATCCTACAGGGAAACGTCCTTCTGAATTTAATTTCTATTATGGCCCTAATGATTTTAGATTGCTCAAGAAAGTAGAAAAGGAGAGCAACTTTGGCAAACAGTTAGAGTTACAACGTCTGGTTTATTTAGGATGGCCTCTTTTCCGTATTATCAATCGTTGGTTTACCTTATATGTATTTGACTGGCTCAGTAAAGTATTCCCTATGGGAATCGTACTTATTATGATCACTCTTCTACTCAAGGTTATTACCTATCCAATGGTAAAGAAGAGTTACATGAGCTCTGCCAAAATGAGAGTTCTGAAACCTAAACTTGATGAAGCAACAAAGCAATACGACAAGCCAGAGGATCAAATGCAGAAGCAACAGGCTATGATGGCCGAATATAGCAAATACGGAGTAAGTCCACTTTCAGGCTGCCTGCCAATGCTTATACAAATGCCAATCTGGATAGCCATGTTTAATTTTGTCCCTAACGCCATCCAACTTCGTGGGCAAAGCTTTTTATGGATTAAAGATCTAAGTACATATGACCCAATTATTTCATGGAGCAAAAATCTTTGGATGATTGGCGACCATATCAGTTTGACTTGTATACTTTTCTGTGGTGCCAATTTACTTTATAGTTGGTTCACAATGAAGCAGCAGGAAGACCAAATGGTTGGGCAACAAGCTGATCAGATGAAGATGATGAAATGGATGATGATTCTTATGCCATTATTTTTCTTCTTTGTTTTCAATGATTACAGTGCAGGACTAAACTTCTATTATTTCATTAGTTTGTTCTTTAGTGCTGCCATTATGTGGGCTTTGAGAAAAACGACGAACGAAGAAAAACTTCTTCATATTCTAGAGGCTCATTACAGCGAAAACAAGTCCAATCCAAAGAAAAAGAGTGGCCTTGCTGCTCGTCTCCAAGCTATGCAGCAAGAGCAGATAGAGATGCAAAAGAAACGGGAAGATCTTGCTAACAAGAAAAGAGATCTAAATAAAAAATAGAATGACAAAATAAGAAGGGCGGACATCACGATGCCCGCCCTTTTTCTATTAAGACTTATCATGAACAATTTACTAGCAACAGCAGTTGCTGCCATGCTCACATGCAGCAGCATCCAAGCACAAACAATGATTGAAAAGAACAATATCAAACTAGAAAGTGATTTGATGACACCTGAAGCCTTGTGGGCTATGGGAAGAATAAGCACAGTATCACCTTCTCCTGACGGCAAGAAAATTGTCTATCAAGTAGGATATTATAGTGTAAAAGAGAATAAAGGTCATCAAATCCTTTATGTAAGTAACAGCAATGGTAAAAACAAACTGCAACTTACTCGCGATTCAAAAAATGAAAGCGATGCAGCTTGGATAGATCAAGGCAAACATATTGCATTTATTAGGGACGGACAAATTTGGCGTATGAATCCTGACGGCACTGGTCGCAAGCAGCTAACCAATTCAAAAACTGACATCGAGGGATTCCGCTTCTCACCAGACAGTAAAAAGGTAATTCTCATTAAGAGCATCCCTTACTATGGTAGTATAAAAAAGAATCCGTCAGATTTACCTCTTGCCTCCGGAAGACTCATCACAGATTTAAATTACCGCCATTGGGATCATTATGTCAAAACAATTTTTCATCCTTTTATCGCTGATGCCAATGATGAGAATATCAATGATGGAATTGATATTCTAGAAGGTCAGCCCTACGAATGTCCTATGGCTCCATTTGGTGGTATTGAGCAATTGGCCTGGAGTCCTGATTCTAAATATATAGCTTATACCTGCCGTAAAAAAGAAGGCGTAGAATATGCAGTTTCCACAGATGCAGATATATACCTATATAACATAGCAACAAAAGAGACAAAAAACATCTGTAAACCTGCAGACTACAAGGAACCAGCTATAGATCCGACCCGAAGTATGCGTAATCAGGCTGTCAATCATCAGCAAGGAGATATGAATGTGGGGTATGATGTCAATCCAAAGTTTTCTCCAGACGGTCATTATATTGCATGGCAAAGCATGAAACGTGATGGTTACGAAAGTGACAGAAACCGTCTTTGTGTATATGACCTGAGCACTGGAAACAAAAAATATGTCACAGAAAATTTTGATTCTAATGTAGATGATTACTGCTGGGATAATAACTCTAAAAATTTATATTTTATCGGATGCTGGCATGCATGCGTCATGGTTTATCAAACCAATCTAAATGGTGATGTAAAACAACTGACCGACGGATGGTATGACTACGGAAGTATACAGACATTAGGCAATACCGATATGCTCGTTACAACACGCCACAGTATCTCCCACCCTGACGACATTTACCTTATCAAAACAAACAAGACAGCTAAGAAAAGTATTGTAACGCAGGTAACTGACGAAAACAAAGAAATTCTCAATCAGCTTGAAATGGGAAAAGTCGAAGAGCGCTGGGTAAATACAACAGATGGTAAGAAAGAGCAGGTCTGGATCATCGTACCTCCCCATTTCAATCCTAATAAGAAATATCCAACTCTCCTTTATTGTGAAGGTGGCCCACAAAGTCCAGTATCTCAATTCTGGAGCTATCGTTGGAACTTTCAGATTATGGCTGCTCATGGCTATATTATTGTAGCTCCTAACCGCCACGGTCTTCCCGGATATGGTCAAAGCTGGAATGAAGAAGTCAGCGGAGACTGGACGGGGCAGTGCATGGATGATTACCTTTCTGCAATTGACGATGCTGCAAACAATCTTCCTTATGTTGACAAAGACCGTTTGGGATGCGTTGGAGCCAGCTTTGGTGGTTTCTCTGTATACTATCTTGCCGGTCACCACAATAAGCGCTTTAAAGCATTTATCGCCCATGACGGAGCTTTCAATCTTGAATCTATGTATACAGACACAGAAGAAGATTGGTTCTCTAATTGGGAGTATGATGATGCTTACTGGAATAAAGATATGACAGCCAATGCAAAAAAGACATACGAGAACAGCCCTCATCTGGCAGTTGCAAATTGGGATACACCTATACTATGTATTCATGGAGAGAAAGATTACCGCATTAACTATAATCAGGGCATGGGAGCTTTCAATGCAGCGCGTATGAGAGGTATTCCTGCAGAACTTCTACTTTTCCCTGATGAAAATCACTGGGTATTGAAACCACAGAATGGAATACTATGGCAACGTACTTTCTTTAACTGGTTGGATAAATGGTTAAAGAAATAGGATTATAAAGGAACACGAACAAAACAAAATATTAAGAAAATGAATGAACAAAAAGGACATCCAAAGGGCCTGTATCTTCTGTTTATGACAGAAATGGCTGAGAGATTTAGTTATTATGGCATGCGAGCACTCTTTACTCTATATATGGTCGCAGCCCTCTTCTCGACAACAGATGCATTTCAAATTTATGGATCCTATACAGGTTTAGTGTATCTGACACCACTACTAGGTGGATATATTGCAGACCGTTATTGGGGTAACCGCAGAAGTATTATTACTGGTGGTATCGTTATGGCTATTGGTCAATTTTTAATGTTTGCCAGTGCATGTGTCGTCAAGCAGAGCATTTTCAAAGATCCTTTGGCAGGAGGTACCATAGATCCAAGCATAAATAATTTCATGTCCAGACTATTTATGTTCAGTGGCCTTGCTGCCTTGATCATTGGTAATGGATTCTTCAAACCAAACATCTCAACCATGGTAGGTGACCTTTATGAGCCTACGGACCATCGCAAGGATGCAGCTTTCACCATATTTTATATGGGTATAAATGTTGGTGCTCTGATTGCACCTTTCATCTGTGGTGGTATCGGGACTGGCAGTTGGAATAATCCGACACATTTCAGATGGGCCTTCTTTGCAGCAGGATGCGCTATGATTATCTCTGTCGCAATTTTCTCCATCTTTAAAAACAAATATCTAATCACACCTGAAGGTAAACAGATTGGAGAATCTCCGAAAGTAGATACTGTTCACCATAACGAAGAAGAAATCGCAACAGAAAACAAGCCAAAAGTCAAGAATTCTCCTTTACGCCCGATCTTTTGTCTTATATTAGCAATAGGATTATATATTGCCTTTGGCGGTTTGAGTTCTACGGCAACATTTAATGATTATATCTCCTCTGCAGTTTTTGCTATAGCTATTGCTATTCCTATATTCATTATTACCGACAAGACTTTGACAAGGACAGAGATGAGCCGTATTGGGGTTATTTACATTATAGCCATATTTGTTATCTTCTTTTGGTCTGCTTTCGAACAGGCAGGGGCTTCACTGACTTACTTTGCTGAACATAATGTCAACCGAAATTTCTTTGGGATGGATTTCAAAACACCTTGGTTCCAAAGTGTCAATCCTATCTGTGTAGTATGTTTTGCACCTCTCTTTGCCATGATGTGGGAAAAACTTGGGAAAAAGGGGAAAGAACCAGCCTCTCCTGTTAAACAAGCTATAGGCTTAATGCTTCTTGCTATTGGATATGCAATCATCGCCTATGCCACATTTGGAGTAAAAGATACTTCTAAAATAAGTATGTTCTGGCTTATTGGCCTCTATGCTATCCACACTTGTGGAGAGCTTTCCCTGTCACCTATCGGATTAAGTATGGTCAACAAATTGTCTCCTGCACGTCTGGCATCTTTATTAATGGGAGTATGGTTTATGAGTAATGCCGCAAGTAACATTCTTGCCGGTAAATTTTCCACACTGTTTCCAGAGCCAGGCGTACCACCACGGAGTATATTTGGCTTTCAGGTAAATACATTAAGTGACTTTTTCCTGATTTTCGTAGTAATGGCCGGTGTAGCAAGTATTGTATTGTTCTGTCTCTGTCCACTATTAAAGAAAATGATGAAAGGAATTGAATAATATTTGATATAAAAATCCAAGATAAAAAAGAATAATCCCATGATCTCTAGTAGAAAAATAGAGATCATGGGATTTACTAATTAAAAATAACAGTTTAATACTTCTTTGATATACCATGCTAAACTAAAAAAACACTTTTTCCTTTGTTCATTACCGAAAAAAAACTATATTTGCACCATCAAGTAGAATAAGGAATCGAAAAGAAGAATGTTCAGAAAAGAATATATTACTCCTCAGATAAAAGAATTTATAATTAACACAGAGCCTTTTTTAGCAGACAGTTACAATGCTAAAAACTCATTTTTTACAACTTTACATCAAAGATATGAAGTTGATAAAACAGAAATTGCACCAGACTTTGGTTTCCATTGGGATACAGGGGATGAGCCCTATAAACCACATGATAAATAACAGCAAATTAAGGGGAGTAAAGATTGTCATGTAATCTTTACTCCCCTTAACTTAGAATAAGTTACTGTCTCAAACAGAACAGATAACCATTAAAAATAAATCTATTCTTTAATATTAGCTTGTTCCAGACCATATCCCTTCCTAACATCTAGAATCTTCAAGATAATACCAAAGATCACAGCTGCGAATCCAAAACATGCAAAAGTCATCATCGGAACAGCAAAACTTGGTACTCCGTTAACAGTATTCTTCTCTATTATAGTTCCCATAAACATAGGAATCAATGTCAATCCAATATTTTGGATATAAAAGATTATAGCATACGCACTCCCCAACTGTTTCATTGGGATAATTTTAGGAACGGACGGCCACATTGCACTCGGAACCAAGCTGAAAGCAACCCCAAGGAGTATCATCAGGATAACAGCAAACCAAGCCTGTTGAATAATAGGCAGTGCAAAACATACATGAATTGCAGTCAAAATGACTGAACCAAGAATCATCAATGAGGCACCTTTGCCCACCTTATCATAAATAGTTCCAAAGATTGGAGTAAGAATAATCGTTCCAAAAGGCATCAGAGACGGAATTATACCAGCATACTCAGGACTGACATGATACTTGAAAACCATAACCTTGGTAGCAAATTTGAGGAAAGGGAAAATACCACCATAGAAACAGAGACACATCAAGGTAATAAGCCAGAACCCAGGATTCTTAAAGATCAGTCCAAGATCACTTAAATGGAACTTTTCATCATCCGAATCGGCTGCCAGTTTATTGGCACCAGGAGCACTTTTATCTAATTTAATGTCCATGACATCATAAACGAGCCACAATAACAAACCAATAACAAGCAATAATGCGCCCAAAAGAACAGGAGCAGAAATGGAAAAATGAGTAGCAACAGGTACACTGACAAAAAATGTCAATGCCGTTCCCAATCTCGCCAGAGCGACCTGTACCCCCATAGCAAGAGCCAATTCATGACCGGTGAACCATTTTGTCATGACCTTAGATATCGTAATACCACATATTTCACATCCCACTCCAAATATGGCAAAACCTAAAGAAGCTATAAGCACTTGATTTTTTATGGCATGATCAAGACCTGTATAGGCACCGATAACCGGAATATTCACCATTGTCGTGCCATCCGGTGACATATAAGCAATAGCATAAAACTTAATGAATGCCCCTATTACCATCAGGACACATGACAGATTACCCGTAAAGCGAATGCCAAACCGGTCAAGAATAAGCCCGCCAAAGAAAAGCATGGCAAGAAAGACATTGATTAAGCCATAAGAACCAGAGAACACCCCATAGTCAGAACTTGGCCATCCCAATCCACCTTGTGAAGCTGGAGCCTCCAACAAGGTTTCCAGCGGAGACATTACATCTGTAAGGAAATACCCCATCATCATCGTAATGGACACAATAATCAGCGCAGCCCAGCGCGCTTTGAAACTATCACTTAGTTTCTGCTGTATTTTTTCTGTCATAATAGTTTT
>RRZU010244773.1_pt1 | contig 16910 bp, 14 predicted proteins | sample 2165561 | NCBI WGS metagenome assembly RRZU01 (sample SAMN10456909, study PRJNA506462) | wastewater metagenome | isolation source: wastewater sludge | place: USA: Moscow, Idaho | reverse complement strand
CCCATCGACAAACTAGGCATTGTCGTGACCGTCGTACTGGCGTGGATCTTCTTCCACGAACGCCAAAGTAAAAAGGCACTCGCCGGTCTTGGTTTGATCGTGGTGGGAACTCTGGTGATGATCATTCCGACGAGTTGACGAACGGGGACTCCTATAAGAGGCGGCATGTGACTTTATGGTTGGAGGCACGCCCTTGGCAATCCCAGAATCTGATCGTTCGATTTGCTACCTGCGTGTCGAGGTGCGATGGCTCTACCTCGCATTATTCTGACTTTGGTAGGCAATCGAGCTTCCCGAAGGAGATCACCGATGAACGCTGTACCCGCCGCTGAGTTTCGCCTCGGCACCATCAAGGTTCGTGGACTTTTGGAACCCGGTGATGATCCTGCCGGTATCCAGCGGTGTATCGACAATCAGGTTGCCCCAGCTCTGACGGTGCCCGAGGGATCGACGATCACTTTTGATTGCCCTGGCATGCCGCTCCCTCCGGAGGCTTCAATTGAACACTTGGCTGTCATCGATCCTGAGCGACCGCACGCTGTTGTTGGTCCCGTCTATGTCGAAGGTGCGCAAGTAGGCGATACCCTGATCGTCGACATCATTGATGTTGCTCTAGCGCAAAACTACGGGCACACGCTTTTCCTTCCGGGGCATGGGCTGCTACCGGATGATTTCTCCGCGCCGTACATCCATAACTGGTCGTGGGAGCCGGGGAGCACTCACGCTGAGTTGAAACCGGGTATTTCGATCCCCATTCACCCCTTCTGTGGTTTCCTGGGCACTGCCCCTGCCGCGCCAGGGGAACACCCCACGCTTCCACCGCGCCGAACGGGCGGCAACCTCGACTTGCGCCATTTGGTTCCCGGCACGCGTCTCTATCTCCCGGTTGAGGTTCCGGGGGCGCTCTTCTACTGCGGAGATGGACACGCGGCTCAGGGCGACGGCGAGGTGTGCCTGACAGCCATCGAGACAGGAGTGCAAGCGACCATTCGTCTATCGCTGGAACACGGTGTCTCGCGTTCGGCTCCGGAATTCCATACGCCTGGGCCGCTCACCGTTCCATCGCCCAATGCCGGATACCACGCGATGTCTGCTGCTGGTCCAGATCTCTATGCATCCAGCCAGGACGTCATCCGCCGCATGATCAACTACCTGGTCACCGAGCATGGTCTGAGTGCCGAAGAAGCCTATGTGTTGTGCAGCGTGGTATGCGATCTGAAGATCAATGAGATCGTCGATGCCCCGAATTGGGTGGTCACCGCTTACCTTCCCCTCGACATCTTCACCAACAAGCACTGAGACCGAGAGGACGCGCAGTGACGCGAGTTGAAATTGCCCCGGGTCTACACTTGAACGTCCAGGAGTTCGGAGAGGGAGAGCCGGTAATTTTCATCCATGGGGGTTCCATGACCCATGAGGTGTGGGATCACCAAATGGCCATGCTGGCAACCTCATTCCGTGTCATTTCCTATGATTTCCGCGGTGTCGGGGATTCTGATTGTCCTCGTTCGGGCTATTCTGTTGACGTCTTTGCCGAGGATCTCCGTCTCCTTATGAAGGCGTTGGATCTAGAATCTGCCGCCATCGTGGGATACGCCCTTGGGGCACATATTGCCCTACGTTTTGTCCGCGACTACTCCGAGTTGGTCAGCCGTCTGGTGTTGATTGCTGGAGCACCGTGGTTTGTGCGAGGCGCCGGCGGTGGCCTACCGCCCGAACTCTGGCAGAAGATGCAGCACCGCTCGATGGTAGATCGGGCAGCCGCCGATCTTGCACTCATTGATGGTGAGTTGTTCCTCGATCCACCGAGCGAAGCGATGCGGCTTTGGCTTGCCCAGATGGCCTTCTCGTGGCCGCTACCCGTGTTTGCAGCTCTTGCTCCGACACTCAGAACACTGGATCATGACCCATATTTGCCAGATATCACCGTGCCAACGCTGCTTCTCCACGGCCGATATGACAAGAAGACGCCTTTTGAGGGCGGTGAATACCTGGCCAAACGAATCCCCGCTGCACAGCTCGTTGCTTTGGAGCACAGCGCGCACATTCCCATCCTGGAGGAGGTTGACGCGGTGAATTCTGCGCTCCTCGAATTTCTGTCGTAACCGAGAGAACCGCGTTTGGTCCTTCGCCGTGGTCTCATACCCGTCGCAGGAGGTCTTTCGCGGAGTCGTTTCTTCTCGACCTACCGCAGTGGCTGCGTGCAGCAATCTGGAGTTTTTCAGACCGTGGGATTGCGTAACTTCTTTCGATCAACAATCGGATGAAATAATTCACAACGACGTGAGGAAGAAGCATGAAAGATATTATCGGCATTGATGTTGGCGGCACCTCGATCAAGTGGGGTCGCGCTGACTCCAACGGGAAGATGATCGCCTTCGGCAAGGTTCCCACCGAGCGTGAAAATCCGCGTGGAGTTCTGACGAAAATCGCTAACATCGTCGCTGTTCAAGAGGGTGTCACGAAGATTGGGTTGAGCTTTCCCGGCATGGTTGCTCCGGATGGCAGCTTGACCACCTCGGGTTCAATTGAGGGATTGGAAGGGACCCCTCTGCGTGCGGAAATTGAAGAACTCACGGGACTGCCCACCGCCGTCGTTAATGACGCACATTCCGCAGGTCAGGCGGAGCGCTGGGTTGGCGCCGGCGCGGACTGCGACAACTTCGTCTGCATGACCATCGGTACCGGTATTGGTGGGGCGGTCTTCATCAACGGCGAGTTGTACCGCGGTTTCCGTGGCGCGGCGGGCGAGCTCTCCCTGTCAGTCCTTGGTATTGGCACAACGAGTGAAGAGATGACAGCAACGCTTGCGGCTCGCACAGGTTCGGGTGTCATCGGCTTGGCGCGGATATACGCGGAAGAAGCCGGCCTCCCGGCAGACTACAGCGACACCTGGGAGATTCTGCGTCTTGCGGAGGAAGGCGACCCGATTGCGGTCAGTGCAACCGATCAGTTCTTCGGCGGCTTAACCTCGGTCATGGTCAACGTGCTGACTTTCCTTGACCCTGAGCGGATTCTTCTGGGTGGCGGCGTGTCTGAGCGCCCCGGTTTCGTGGAGGAAGCCAGCAAGCGTCTGGCCGAGAGGATTCAGAATCATCCCTACCTTGACCACAGTTATGTTCCCGAGCTTCGGGCTTGCGAGCGTGGCAACGAAGCGGGCGTTCTGGGCGCAATCTACACCGCACAAACCACCCTCTAGGACGGTTCTGCTTCCCACCGGCAAGCTTCAGGTCTAGGTCCCCTTGCTTTAGCGACGGTCCCTGATGTGAGGTTGCGCCGCGAATAGTGTAATCTCTCGTTTTACGAGAATGGTCGAGACATTGTCGTAAGAAGTGGGGGCCATCGGAGTGATCCGGTGGCCCCCACCCACGTATACAGAGCATTCAGCGGTGGTGGCTTCTCTCCCCGGGGAATCTCCGGTGATCGAAGGGGACTCACTGATCAATGTTTTCCTACGCCTCTGATATCGAACCTCACGCCGTGTTTATGGCCGTGTGTATCGCCGTCGTCGTCCTTACTGTCCCGCTATGGTTTCTGACGTACCGGCGCCTTCGAGCCACGGCCGTGACGACCGGGCGGAAAGTGGCGGCGGTCGTCCTTGCGTTGGCACTGCTCGTCCCGGCTGCCTTCAGCGGATGGATGATTCGCGGATACCAGACCTTCGCGGACGCCGTCGCCTCCTTCGAGGGTCCGACCACCGCGCAGCAAGCTGCCGCTGAAAACTCCCTTGCCGTCAACAAGAAGGTGATGGAGGAGGGAGCTGTCCTTTTGGAAAACCGCGCGCAGGCGCTGCCCCTGCATCCCTCGGAACACCCGGCGATTAATGTCTTCGGCATGGGCTCTGTCAGGACTCAGTTCACGACGTCGTTGCGTGGCGCCGACCCTCGAGAGAACCCCCGCATCATTCCGCTGGCCGATGCCCTAGAGAACGTGGGCTTCGACGTCAATCGCGAACTGATTTCTTTCTACGAGTCGCAGTTGCCCCCGGTTGGTGAGTCGGTGCTCTATCCCATGCCCGGAGACAAGGGAAATATCATTGAGATTGATCCTCACTCGTATGCCGACCTCATCGAGTCCGCCACCGACTTCTCAGACGTGGCGATCGTTGTGGTGACGCGTGAAGGCGGTGAGGGTGGTGACCTCCGGCTAGACATGGAGGGTCAGCCCGGCGGAGACTCCGGAAAACATTACCTTGAATTGCAGGACGTTGAACTCGACCTACTCGCGCGGGTAACCGAACGCTTCGATCACGTCGTCGTTCTTATCAATGCCGCGAACACCATGGAGTTGGGCTTCCTGGATAATCCCGCCATTGACGCCGCGATGTGGATTGGGGAGCCGGGCGATAACGGTTTCGCAGGTGTGGCCGAACTACTTGCAGGAAACGTTTCGCCGTCGGGCCGACTGGCCGACACCTGGGCGTATGACGCCACCTCCGCACCCTCCTTCAAGAATTTCGGGGATTTTCGTTATCTCGACGACGACGGCCGTGACGCCCTGCTTGACCCCATCGAACCGCTCTCGTTCGCCTCCTATGTGGATTACGAGGAAGGCGTGTATGTCGGCTATCGCTACTACGAGACTCGCTGGGCAGACGATGAGGGAGTCGTTGATGAAGCGGCATACAGGGCCGCAGTACAGTACCCCTTTGGTTATGGGCTCTCCTACACACCCTTTACCCAAGAGATCACCGGTTACTCGGTGGGCGACGGAGGTGGAAATCTTGCGCCCACCGACAGGGTAACGGTCCGCGTCAAGGTGACGAACACCGGTGACGTTGAGGGGCGTGAGGTTGTCCAGATCTATTCGCAGCCACCGTACTACCGGGGTGGGATTGAGAAGTCTCGTGTGGAGCTCATAGGGTTCGGTTCAACCGGAAGCCTAAAGCCCAACGAGAGTGAAGAGGTCACAATTGAGTTCTCGCTGGAGGACTTGGCAAGCTATGACTACCGAAGTGCGCATGCCTGGGTTCTGGACGCCGGAAGCTACGGTATCGCGTTGCAATCCGACGCCCACACCGAGATTGATACTCGTTGGCTGGAGATCCCGTCCACATGGGTTTTCCGGGACGAGACCGCCACGAATTCTGTTGATTCCATGAGTTCGCCGAGTGGAGATGCACAATGGGTAGGTCCCCGCTCGACGGATCATACTGCCGCGACCAACCGTTTCGATTCGGTGAGCGATGGCAACGCCATGATTCAGCTATCGCGCGCAGATTGGGAAAGCACCGAACCCACGGAACGCCGTCCCTGGAAGAAGACAACCGATAGCCTCGTTGCTTCTCTCGCCGATATGACTCCGTACTTCCCAACTACCGGGGCCCACTTCGCCGTCGTCCCAGGGGACCTTGCCCTGGCGGACATGACGGGACTGTCCGCGGATGATCCGCAATGGGACGCTTACCTGGCGCAATTCACCACGGACGAGTTGCAAACGCTGGTGGGCCGGGGTGGCTGGGTAACGGACCCGATCCCGGAGCAAGGCGTGCCGCGTTCGCATAGCGTCGACGGGCCGGTGGGGGTCATCGACTACACCACCGGGACCGCCGGAGTAGGGTGTGCGAGCAGTGTTGTTCTCGCCTCCACGTTCAATCCGGACCTCGCGCGTGAGTTCGGGCGTGCGCTCGCTAGCGAAGCCGTTGCGCTGGGATATCAGGGCCTCTACGCACCGGGTATCAACATCCATCGCTCGCCCTTTGGTGGACGGAACTTCGAGTATTACTCCGAGGATCCGCGCCTCACCGGACTGATGGCCACCGCGACGGTCACCGGTTATCACGACGGCGGCGCCTACGCCCACCTTAAACACTTTGCGGTCAACGAGCAGGAGACGAACCGCCAAGGGGTGGCCACCTGGCTCAACGAGCAAGCGCTGCGCGAGCTGTACTTGCGCCCCTTCGAACTCGCCATGAAGAATGGGCACGCTCAGGCACTTATGGGTTCGTACAACCGGATCGGTCTGACCTGGACCGGCGGTGTGCGAGAACTCAACGTGGGCGTGCTGCGTGACGAATGGGCATTCGATGGTCACCTGGTGACGGACTTCTTCTTCGACACCACGATGAACGTGGACCAAGCGATTGCCGGAGGTATTGACCTCATTGAGTCGACGACGGGCGACTATCCGACCGAAACGACCCTAGGGAACGACGACGGCCTCATCGCACTTCGACAGTCTGCCCGCCATATCCTCTATACCTTCGCTAACTCGGGTGTGGTTGACGTGCACGAGCCTCGCATCACTCGCGCCGAGTGGATAGCGTTGGGCCTCATTGGGGGAGTGGAGGTTGTGCTGGCCGCTGGACTTTGGGCGGCAACGAGGCGGCGGGTTTAGCCTGTGGGCTTGGCGCTGAGGTCATAGAGAACGATCTTGCCGACGCGTTTCGACTTATAGTGCGTGGCCACCCAATGCCCAATCTCGCCCCGTTTCCCGATGTACCAGTGGATGCGTCCCTGGGCCACCCACGTCTTGAACTCTGCCAGCGTGGGGCTGGGATCCTTACGGGTATACCCTCCGATCGGCATGACAGCCTGACCGGACGCGAGTTGATAACTCGCCGCCGTTCGCGAGCCTGATGTGGCGGCGGCCCAGTCGTAGCCGCGAGACTGCTCGAGGAGTGCCACCACCTCCGCGTTCGCTGCGGCAGGTTGCTGGGATGTGTAGCCGGCCTTGGGGCTGGAGCCCGAATGACCGACGGCCGCGGTGGCCAATGACAAACAGGATGGTCCCGTGAGCAGCGCACACACAGCAACGGTTGCGATGAGGGCGTTATGCCGTCCCTGCGGCATGACGGTGATAAGCAGAAATACCGTTGCGGCTCCGAGCAGCGCAACGACGATCGTGGCGGCCGCAAAGTTTCCGGGGGCATAGGCAAGCAAAACAAGGTGCCAGATGGCTGTCACACCGGCGACCACAGCGAGAAGGACTCGGATGCGCGGCTCGTGGCGGTGGTGCCATACCTCCTCGAGCGAGAGGCTCAGGGCCACCGCCAGCATGGGTGCCATCGCGACGCAGTAGTACGAATGGTAGATACCGCCCATGAGGCTGAAGGCGAGGTCCGACACGATGAGGCCAGCTAGCGAAGATATGAGGAGGGCGCGTCTAAGGTCCGTCCGCGGACGCCGTCGTCGTAAATTCAGGGTGGTGACGCCCAAAATGAGAGCGGCGGGCAGGAACCAAGCGATTCCGAGAGCGGATGCTCCCAGGAAGGTACGCACAATGTTTCCGATGCCGGACGCACCGTTGCCGCTTCCCCCGACTAGTCGACCGATCCCGTTGTAACCGAGGGTGAGTTCGAGGAACGAGTTCGTCGTCGATCCTCCGATGTATGGACGGGATTCCGGGGGTACGAGTTCGACAAGCGCTACCCACCAGCCTGCGGACACGATCGTTGTGACGACGGCGACGACGACGTTGCGAACGCGCCTCCGCAACGTCCCGGGAGCGGCAACAAGGTAGCAGAGGACAAAAGCCGGGTAGGGGAGAAATGCTTGCAGCTGTTTGGTGAGGAAAGCGAAGCCGAAGGTTGCCCCGACGAGCAGGACCCACCTAAGCTGACCGCGCTCCACAGCCCGTACCGTGGCATAACCTGCCAGGGCCAAGAGTGCAGTAAGTAGGGCGTCAGGGTTGTTGTAGCGGAACATAAGCGCTGCGACGGGAGTGGTGGCCATGACGGCGCCCGCCAACAGCGCGGTAGAGGGTGTGGAGGCGCGCCGAACGGTGAGATACACGAGCGCGACAGTAGCAACTCCGAGCAGTGCCTGGGGAAGCAAAACCGCGAACGGACTGAGGCCCAGCAGACGCACCGAGAGCGCCATGAGCCAAAGGGACGCCGGTGGCTTGTCTACCGTGATCGAGGCGGGGGCATCCGAGGCGCCATAGAGGAACGCCTTGCCGCTTTCGGCTCCGGCCTGGACAGCGGCAGCGTAGTAGGTGTTTCCCCAACCGGACTTTTCGATGCCCACGATGTACAGAAGGGCCGCGGTGGCGAGGAGGAACGCCACCGCGACGACTTCCGGGGCGTGAACCCGGCTCTGGGGGTGAATCCGGGCGCGTGTGCCCGCCGGGAATGTGGGGGCGCTAGGCTGCCCCGGCATATCGGGATGCGGTGTGGCGGGGTAAACGGGGGTACTCATGCGCTCAGCAGCTCCAAGCGGGTGAGACGGCATTCCCGATTGGTCGTGTGGGGAGGCTCGGGATGAAACATGAAGCGGAACGCTACGAAACGCAGCACCGTGGCGAAGATATTGGCGATGGTGAGGACGATGAGGTCGCGTCGTGGATCCACATTCCCAGCGGAGGTATGTACGAGGGCAAGGGCGCCGCTTGTGAGCAGCCAGGTTGTTGCGAACACCAGAAGCCCTTGAAGGAGATGACGCTCGGCGCTTGAACGGTCCCGCACGCCAAACGTTACATGGCGGTTGACCATCGTATTAAAAACGGCGCTGATGGCAAGTGCAATGAAGTTCGCCGATTGGGGTGTGAGGACGAACTGCAGCAGGTAGTAGAGGAGGGAGAAAACGATCGTTGAGGCAACGCCGACGATAGCGAAGTGAACGAGCTGGAAGGGAAGAGATGTTCCTTGGACGAGCGGCTTGCGTCCGAGCTGTTCGGTGACATCAGAGAGTGGAATCCGGTTTCTCGCCAGGTTCCAGCTCAACCGGGTCACCCCGCGAAGGTCCTGGCGTACGGTGCTTCCGATGTTGACGGAGGAGACAGGATCATCCATCCAGTCGACAGGTACCTCGGCGATTCTTAGCCCGGCACGCTCGGCGAGGACAAGAAACTCGGTGTCGAAGAACCACGCGTTATCTTTGACGAGGGGAAGGAGTGCCCGGGCAGACCTCGAGGTCATGGCCTTGAAACCGCACTGTGCATCCGAGAACGAGACGCCAAGAACCCCGTGTAGCAGCATGTTGTAACCGCGGGAGAGTGCCTCTCGTTTGGCGCCGCGGACCACGCGTGAACCGTGGGCTAGGCGCGAGCCGATGGCGATGTCGGAATGTCCGCTGAGAAGTGGTGCCACCAGGGGAGGAAGAGCGCGCAAGTCGGTGGACAGATCAATATCCATGTAGGCGACGACGTCGGCCTTTGACGTCAGCCACGCTTCTTTCAGGGCGCCGCCGCGCCCTTTCTCAGGTAGAAGAACGAGCCGGATGCGCGGCAGATCATTCGCAAGTTGGATGGCGATGGCGGCGGACTCGTCCGTGGAGGCGTTGTCGGCGATCGTGATCTGCCAATGGGGAAAATCCATGAGCTCTTCCATCGTCGCGTGAAGAGCCCGAACCGAGGCCGCGAGGGTCCCGGCTTCATTGAAGATAGGAAGAACGACGTCGAGTCGAAGTGCTGAAGTGCTCATGCTTCGACTTTGATGCTGCTCGCTGAGATATCCGGGTGAGGGATGGCCCGTGAATCTGAGAGGTTGTACAGGTTGATATCGAAGGCGTTAGCCGACCACGCCGAGGCCAGTGAGTAGCTTCGTAAGATCGTATCGCTGGCCCATGTCCAAGCGGGAGCTAAGAGGCTTTAGTTCATTCTTAATCTCTTGTGTAACGGTTTCCGCCAATGCGCGGCCTTCTTCGGTCAGGCCCACTCGGTTCGAACGCCGGTCATCAGGATTATTCAGCTTCTCTAGGAGATCCCGGCGCACCGCGCGCTCCACGAGACCGGTCACTGTCGAACGATCGAGCCCGAGGTGGTGTGCGAGCTGGGACATCGTTGGAGTCCTGTCTCGCAGAATGGCGAGAACACGCAGAAGTGTGAGGGAGAGATCGTGGTGTGCCGCCACCGACGTCACGATCCCAATGACGGCGTAGGAAGTCTGGACGAGTGCGTCAACGAGTTCCTCGTCCGAAGGATCCCCTTCATTGTGTGTGTCGTGCCTCATGCGTCCAGAGTACTTGATTTTATTTGTGACACAAACTAATTTAGTTGGTATTACCAACTAAATGGAGGGTGTTATGAAGGCAGCGACTGTCACAAGGTTTGGCGAGAATCCGCGTTATCTTGATGCTTTGGAGCCCGTAGCCAGTGGCGGGTATGAGGTGGTCGTTGACGTCGTGGCGGCAGCGCTTTCACCCCGGGTGCGTTCGCAGGCGGATGGTTCACACTACACAAGCAGTGGGGAACTGCCGGTGATTCCAGGGATTGACGGGGTGGGCAGGCTGGGTGACGGTTCGCTCGTCTACTTCCTCCTTCCCGACACCGCCCAGGGGGCGATGGCCGAGCGGGCTGTCATCGATGTGCGCCGTTCCGTGCCGCTTCCACAGGATGCTGACCCCCTCGCCGTGGCCGCCGCAATGAACCCGGTCATGGCGTCCTGGGTTGCGCTCCGCCAGCGCATTTCCTTCACAAAAGGTCACAAGGTCATGGTCTTCGGGGCCACTGGCAATGCTGGGCAGGCAGCGGTGCAGGTTGCTCATCGGCTTGGTGCCGGAGAGATAGTCGCCGCTGGTCGGGAGATCGGGCGCGTGGCGGACCTGGCTGCGCACGGGGCCACCCGTTTCGTCGAATTGAACGCCGATTCGGAGGATGTAGCACGGAATCTCGCGGATGCAGGAAAAGATGTAGATGTCGTCGTCGATTTCCTGTGGGGAGAGCCCACTCGGAAAGCTCTTTACGCAATCATTCCGAATCGGACTCGCGATGGGCAGACGCTGCACTGGATCCAGATTGGTTCCGTAGCTGGAGGGGAATGTGCGATCCCGTCCGCCGCCTTGCGGGCCGTTGATCTCAGGCTAATTGGTTCTGGGCAAGGGTCTGTCGATCCGCGCCAGTACCGGGAGGAGATCAAGATACTGGCGCGCGAGATTGGGGACTTTGATGTTCCGGTACGGGCTGTGCCGTTGCGCGATGTGGAGAATGTGTGGGCCGATACGTCCGCAAAGGAACGCATCGTTTTTCTGCCATAGCCGTGGTGATTCTGGCTGTGACGTGCTGTCGTGGGAGCCCGGAACGGCACATTGGGCCCCAGTGGGCGTGAACTCCACTGGGACCCAATGTGGGTATTCGGTTATGTTATCCCGCTCTGCTCCAGCGGGATGATCTCTCAGCCGCGCAGCGGCTTCAGGGCGCCCGCCCAGCGCTCAAGCTGATCGAGCATTGTGGCGGTAGCCGGGATCTGGTGCTCGCCCGGCTTGAAGACACTGAAGTTCTCGAACTCGGTGATGAGGGAGAAGCTGACCTGGGCGCGTACGCCAGCGAGCTGCAACTCTGCTGCAATGCCGCGCAGGTGCTCGATGGCGCGAGCGCCGCCGAGTGAACCGTAACCAACGAAGGCTGCGGCCTTGTCGTTCCACTCGCTGTAGATGTAGTCGAGGGCGTTCTTCAGTGCGGCGGATGTGGAGTGGTTATACTCGGGCGTCACGAAGACGAAGCCGTCATATTGGGCAATCGTCTCGGCCCACTTCTTAGTGTGCTCGTTCTGGTACATGTGCATCGACGGCGGGATGGCCTCGTCAAGCAGTGGCAGCGGATGGTCGGCCAGATCAACTAGTTCATAGGTGGCCTCACGGCCGGAGGCCTGCTCAAGGATCCAGTCGGCCACGGCCTTGCCGTTGCGGCCGGGCCGGGTGCTTCCGATGATGATGGCGATGCGGAGGTTGCTCATGTGTCTTCCTTGTATGTGTGTTGGGAAATGGGTGTTGTTTGTTGGAATTCAAGCTGTCCCGGTAGCGGGGCTGCGTGGTGCGAGCCCCAGGTGGGTCCGCAATGTCGAGGTAACAGTGTCAACCTGGGCAAGTCCGTCGTCGTCAAAGGCGTCGATGAAGAGTTCTTTAACGAACTGAAGGTGGGGCACTGAACTACGCCGAAAGTCCTCAAACCCTTCCTCTGTGAGAACGATGAAGGAGCCGCGGCTATCGGATGGACAGATTTCGCGGCGGACAAGACCCCGCTTCTCCATCCGTTTGAGGTGGTGGGAGAGGCGACTACGGTCCCATTCGATCCGCTCGGCGAGTTCTGACGGGCGCAGGCGCCAATCGGGTTCTTCGCTGAGCGTGACCATGATGGAGTAATCGCCCGAGGAGATGCCGGACTCGCTCTGTAACTGCTTGCCGAGGCGTGAGCGGATAATCTCCGCGGTTTCGACATAACTGCGCCAGATACGCATCTGCTCCATTGTGGGGAGGCCGCGAGCAACGCGCTTCTCATCCCGTTCGGACAGTGACGCCATGGTCGATGCCTCCTTCGGTTAGTGGGAACTACTCAGATGTGAAAACAGATGAGGGGCTGCTCTAGGGCTCTATGTGCCTGTGATTCATACCCCGTATCGGTTGTTGACATTTCAACCATATTCAGAAATAGTTGACGTGTCAACAACCTGTTTCGGATTCTATGAGGAAGGACGGCAATGACAACTGCACATCTCGAATTTGGTATCGATACGTTTGGAGATCTGCCGCGGGACGACGATGGAAAGCTGCTCTCACAAGCTGCTGCGATCCGCGCGACAGTGGCAGAAGCGGTGCTTGCCGATCACATTGGGATCGACATCGTCGCGCTCGGCGAACATCACCGCCCCGAATATGCAATTTCGTCGCCGGAGACTGTCCTCGCGGGAATCGCAACGATGACCAAGCGAATCCGGCTGTCATCGGGTGTGACCGTCCTGTCCTCTGACGACCCGGTCCGTGTTTTCCAGCGTTTCGCCACGGTTGACGCACTCTCGAATGGTCGCGCGGACGTCATGCTTGGACGCGGATCATTCACCGAATCGTTCCCGCTCTTCGGTTATGACCTCGCCGACTACGAACTCCTTTTCGAGGAGAAGATCGACCTCTTCCACAAACTTCTCGAGGAGAAACCCGTAACGTGGGAGGGACGGACACGCAAATCGCTTGACGAGGCCGATGTCTTCCCGAAGACAGAATCCGGAGGGATGCGGACCTGGGTCGGAGTCGGCGGATCGCCGCAGTCCATCGTTCGCACGGCTCGCTACGGGTTCCGGCTCATGCTCGCCATTATCGGCGGTTCGCCCTCGCGTTTCGCTCCCTACCTGGATTTGTACCGCCGCGCGGCGGACCAGTTTGGGACGACGGCGTATCCGGTCGGCATTCATTCGCCAGGTTTCGTCGCGAAGACTGACGCCGAAGCTCGCGAACTCTTCTACCCCGGCTACAAAGAGATTCACGACCGCATTGGAGTTGAGCGGGGGTGGCCGAGGATGCACCGAGGAAACTTCCTCAATGAAGTCGAACACGGCTCGCTCTACGTTGGTTCGCCGGAAACGGTTGCCCGGAAGATCGCCGAGTCGATTCGCACGCTCGGTGTCGGAAGATTTGATCTCATCTACGCCAATGCGGGAGCGGTTGCGGCCTCAGCGCGCATGCGTGCGGTGGAGCTATATGGGACCGAAGTGATTCCGCGCGTGCGTGAGCTGCTGGCTGAGTCGAAGTAAATTGCTCAGAGAGTCGAAGCGAGACGATCACGTGGAGGTAACGTCGTGGCTAGAAATGCCCTAGTAGAAGCGGAACACGCGGGAGCCGGGAAGTCCCCTACTCATGTTCGGACTCTCGCCATTCTGGGTGCGGGGAAGTTGGGAACGGTGCTGGCGCGCCTTGCCGTGGCGGCGGGTTTCCGCGTCAACATCAGTGGGTCCGGTAGCCCCGAAAAGATTGCGCTCGTTATAGACGTCCTTGTTCCGGGGGCCACAGCGCTTGCCATGGAGGATTCTGTGCGTGACGCCGACGTCGTCATTCTTGCGCTTCCGCTTGGCAAATATCGGGAATTGTCCCCCAAGATACTTGAGGGAAAACTCGTCGTCGACGCAATGAACTACTGGTGGGAAACGGACGGCGTGCGAGGCGATCTCAACGACTCCGGAGTGAACACCAGCGAGCTGATTCAAGCCCACCTTTCCGGATCGCGTGTGGTCAAGGCCCTCAACCACATGGGCTACCACGATCTGGAGGAGGAAGCGCGGCCCGCGGGTACTCCCGAGCGAAAGGCGATCGCCATTGCCGGGAACGAAACGCATGATGTCCAGACGGTTGCGGACCTCGTTAATGCCCTGGGGTTTGATCCGCTGATGATTGGCGAAGTGTCTACCGGCGTTCGGCTCCAACCTGGTGCACCTGCGTTTGGAGCAAACGTGCAATTGGAAGAGCTGAGGGAGCTAGTCCACCTCGTCAATGGCGGGAAGTGAGACCACAGCATCTGGTGCGACGACGTTGACCTCGGTTGCTCCCAGCACGCGTCCGTTTGCCTGGATCTCAATGCGATGTGGTCCGGGATGAATCGTCCGAATCGAGACGTGTTCGAACCGGTGGCGGCGCGAGAAATCGACGGCGTTACCCGCGGGGAGATCGCGCGTAGTTAGCTTGAATACCTTGCCTGCCTTGGGGCCGCGAACCCCTTGGTAGTGGACAAGATAGTCAATGACTGTTCGTGCCCCGTGGGTGGCGCGCAGCGTGAAGGAAATAGTGGTCGCTTCCCCAATGGAGATTATCGAGGGGGAGCAGCTGAGGTCCACCAGTTCGATCTGGGCCTCGCTATCGAAACCAAGAATAGCGAGAGCTGCTGGGTGCCCCTGCTTGATGAGTGTCCGCAAGCCGTGACGCACCACGAAATCACCCCGGGTGCTGCTGTGGACCCATCTTGTCGCGGTATCCAGAACGCGGGCGGGATGATCCTTGCTGATGTCGTTGAGATGGTTTGCCACCGAACGGCGCACGTACGTTGACTCATCGTTGACAAGCATTTCCAACAGCTCCAGCGTGGGGAGGGGATCAGCAATAAAGCGGGTGAGCCGCGCACCCCACGGCAATCGCGGCCGAGTACCCTCCGAAACAAGCCGCCGCACGTGTTCGTCTGGATGGGTGGTCCACGTGCGTAGCTGGTTCATCGTGAACTCGTAGTGAGCGTCGATGAATGGACGGATAGCGAATTCGGCGGTGTAGCGAGGAGTGAGAGCGGCTAGGAGGGGGAGCGCGATATCTGGACGATCGAGCATCGCCGAAGCAACGTAAGCGTTGATGGGCATGGACGCCCATCCATGCAAGCCGTCGTTCTCGAGAGCGGTACGGATGATGCGATCAGCCCCCTCGGGGGAGGGCGGCATAGTAGCCGCGAGGGCCTGGGCGATCCAGTCCGTGCGAGCTTTTAGTTCGAGCTGGTCGAGGCCGGCGACGGCGAGCCGTTCGAACGTCGCTTGGTCGAACGATGTCGAGGTGCCAGCAAGCTTGGCGGCCTCCGCGAGTTCGTGCCCGAGGCGCGCGACGAGCTTTGGTGACAGTTCGTCTTTAAAATCAGCCATTTCAGCTCCGGTCTGTCCCGAGGTCTAGTGGTTTGTGGATTCGCGATGATGGGTGGAGTGCACAATCGTAGCGTTGGCGCTCCGGCCATCGGGCATCTCGGGGCGCCGGGGCGTCGACGAAACCGAGAGCGCGATAGAAGCCGATGGCGTCGTCGTCGGTCTGCGCAAAGATCACGGCGCCGGGATAGAGGCGTTGGAGCGCGCGAACAAGTTGGGTTCCTACCCCTTGTCCCTGGGCGGCTTCAGACGTTGCGATGTACTCGATCGTGACACCTCGCTCGGTGAGTTGATAGGTGGCAAAACCGACGACGACGTCCCGATCGTCGGTGTCGCTGTCCACCGCCCCGATCGTGCTGAGCTCGGTGAGAATGTCGCGACGGACGCGATGAAGGGTGTCGTCATCCGACTCACATGATCGCCATAAAAGGTGCCAGAACTCCGGTGAGAGAATCTCGTGATGGGTAAGCGCTCGGATCATTGTGAGGCCCACCTAGCGAGAAACTCGGCGTCGAAGATCTCGTCGAATACGGAAAGTCCGGCGCCAACCATGGTTGCTAATTCGCCAGCTTGCGCTGGTGTTACCGGTGGGGGAGCGGCTCGATGATCCCTCATCAGTCCGGTGTCAAAGGACTGCTCGAAGGATGTGGGTGAGGCGTGACGGACATCGTTGGCGAGGCCACCAAGAGTGACGAGCGCCGGATCGAGTGCATTGACGAGGCCCGCGATGCCTCGTCCGAGACTCGCGGCCAACGATGCGCGGAGTTCCTGGATCGTTTCGGATTTGTCCGCATTCGTGAAGATTGTGTGGAGCCAGGCGCGAGGATCGTCCCCAGGTTCCAAGCCTGTGCGGCGGGTGATCTCGGGGATGTCGAAGGCGATGGTCCAACATCCTCGAGCACCGCAGGCGCACTCCACTTCCGGATTTCCAAAGGGGAGATGCCCGAATTCGCCGTGGAGACCGTGCGCACTAGGAACAGGTTGGCCGTCAACGACGAAAGCCCCGCCGACGCCAACCTCGACAACGATATGCAGCAGCGAATTGAGCTCAACGGGATGCCGCCGTGCCTCGGCCATGCCAGCCAACGTCGCGTCATTTCGCAGGACGAAGGGAAGGCTAGTCGCGTTAACGAGCGGACTCATGTCGATATCTGGCCAGCGACGCATGGTCATGTTGGCCCGACCGTCCATGACGATTCCAGGAACGGCAACCCCAACGCCGATGGCGCGGCTGCCGAGTGACGTCGTCAAGGTTTTGAAGTGGGATGCGATGGTGTCGAGTAACATCGGTGGGTTGCTGATGTCGTGTGCCCCATGTGCTGTGATGTGAACGGAGCCGTCCAGTTCGCAGACCCCCAGCCGCCAGTCACCGTGGCGTAGATCCAGCACGATAGCCACCGGACCGTTCGGGTGGGCATGCAATGTGGAGGTAGGACGGCCAGGACCTTCAATGGCAGCCGGGGCTTCCTCGATGAGTCTGGCCAGGACAAGCCTTTTCACGAGGTCGGAGATTGGGCCGCTGCGAAGTCCGAGCAAACTCGTTAGCTCTGTCCGGGTCAGTGAGTCCCGGCGGCGTACGAGAGCCAACGCTTGTGCTGCGGTACGCCAATGCCGCGCTTGGGAAGTTGCCATGTCTACAAACTTACCTGTTGTGTAT
>RRZU010427250.1_pt1 | contig 16923 bp, 13 predicted proteins | sample 2165561 | NCBI WGS metagenome assembly RRZU01 (sample SAMN10456909, study PRJNA506462) | wastewater metagenome | isolation source: wastewater sludge | place: USA: Moscow, Idaho | reverse complement strand
CGCGCTCGTCGTCATCGTCGGATCGGTGCTGCTCAGCGGCGGTGCCGCCATCGCGGCGCCCGGTGACCCGACGGCGCCCGCGCGCCCGGGGCAGCCCTCGCTCTCCCTCGAGGTCGGCGGGGTCGGCGGTGGCGCCACGCAGTCGGTGACGATCATCGCGCTGCTCACGGTGCTCTCCGTCGCGCCGGCGCTCCTGCTGCTCACGACGTCCTTCACCAAGATCGCCGTCGTCCTTGCCCTGACCCGTCAGGCCCTGGGCACCCCGACGATCCCGCCGAACCAGGTGCTCGCCGGGCTCGCGCTCTTCCTCTCGCTCTTCGTCATGGGCCCGGTGCTCGGGCAGTCCTACTCCCAGGGCGTCCAGCCCTTCATGGACGGCAAGTTCACGACGAACACCCAGGCGCTCGAGGCGGCCTATGCACCGATGCGCACCTTCATGACGTCCCACACCGGCAAGACCGAGCTGCAGACGATGATCGCGCTCTCGGACACCCCGCAGCCGGAGAAGCCGGAGGACGTGCCGGCGACGACACTCATCCCCGCCTTCGTGCTCTCGGAGTTGAAGACGGCCTTCATCATCGGCTTCGTCATCTTCATCCCCTTCCTCATCATCGACCTCGTCGTCGCCTCGATCCTCATGTCGATGGGCATGATGATGCTCCCGCCCGTGATGATCTCGCTGCCCTTCAAGCTGCTGCTCTTCATCATGGTCGACGGCTGGTCGCTCATCACGACGGCGCTCGTCACGAGCTATCGGTGAGGCGGCTGACATGAGCGACAACGACGTGATGCACCTGGCCGTGCAGGCGATGATCCTCGGCACGAAACTCGCCGGGCCGATCCTCATCGTCAGCCTCGTCATGGGATTCCTCATCTCGCTCCTGCAGTCGGTGACGCAGGTGCAGGAGATGACGCTCACCTTCGTGCCCAAGCTCATCGCCGTCGGCATCATCCTGCTCTTCCTCGGCAACTGGATGATGCACGAGACGGTCGCCTTCACCGCGACGATCATCAAAGACATCCCGAACTATCTGCAGAAATGACCGCCGCCGGCCCGATGGATCTCATCGTGGCGCTGCTCCTGGTCATCTGCCGGGTCGGCGCCTTCCTCCTCATCGCGCCGCCGTTCGCGAGCCGCTCCATCCCCAACCGCATCCGCGTCATGGCCGCCCTGGCGATCTCCTTGCCGCTCGTCGGGCGGGTCGCCGGCGACGCGCCGGTGATGACGAGCATCTGGCCCCTGGTCACCGCGGTGATCTTCCAGATCCTCATCGGGCTCACGCTCGGCTTCGTCGTGCTGCTCGCCTTCTCGGCGATCCAGGCCGCCGGCGAGATGATCGACCTCTTCAGCATGTTCGCGATGGCGAGCATGCTCGACCCCTTCTCGAACACGAACAGTTCGATCTTCGGGCGCATCCAATACCTCATCGGGACGACGCTGCTCTTCACCAGCGGCGGCCACCTCGTCATGCTCCGCGGGCTCCTCACGACCTTCGAGGTGATGCCCGCCGGCACCCCGGAGTTCGGGGCGGTCGCCCGCATGATGAGCCACGACATCGGGCGAATGGTGTTGGCGGCCTTCGAGATCGCCGGGCCGGTGCTCGCCTGCCTCTTCCTCGCCGACCTCGCGCTCGGCCTCGTGAGCCGCGCCGTGCCGAGCCTCAACGTCTTCCAGCTCAGCTTCCCCGTGAAGACACTGCTCACCGTGACGCTCGCCTCGATCGCCGTGGCGCTCATGCCCGCCGCGGTCAACGGCCTGCTCGACGGTGTGATGCAGCAGTTCCCGCCCGCTCTCGACATGCTCGGGGGGTGACATGAGCGGCGAGGACAAATCGAGCAAAACCGAGAAGGCGACACCCCAACAACGCAAGAATGCCAAGGAAGAGGGCAACATCCCTCGGACCCAGGACCTCTCGATGTGGTTGACGGTCATCGTCTTCACCGTGCTCGCCTCACACACCGTCTCCTCGCTGAGCGACGAATTCACGATCCTCCTGCGCGGCATCACCGAGATCATCGTCAATCCCGACGTCAAGGTGGCGCAGCAGCTCTTCCGCGGCGGACTCATCAGCGCGGTCCTCATCATGGCGCCGGTCGTCGTCGGGTGCATGGTCGCGGGCGCGCTGGGGCACATCGTCCAGGGCGGCATCAAGATCTACGGCAAGCGCTTCAAGCCCAAATGGGCCAAGCTCAACGCCTTCAAGGGCATCAAGAACATGTTCGGCATGCAGGCGGTGTGGACCTTCGTCAAGACGCTCATCAAGTTCGTCGTCTTCGGCTTCATCGCCTACGGCGTCGTGCAGGGCACGATGGCGGCCGTCACCGGCTCGGGGGAGTGGTCGATGGGCTCCATCCTGACGATCACCGCCGACTCGGCGATGACGGTGCTGCGCGACATCGCGATGGTCGGTCTCGTCATCGCCGCGGTCGACTACGGCATGGAGCGCTATCGCGTCGAGAAGTCGCTGCGCATGAGCAAGGACTCGATCAAGCGCGAATCCAAGCAGCAAGAAGGTGACCCGCACGTCAAGGCGGCACGGCGCCAGAAGCAGCGCGAGATGGGCCGCCGGCGCATGATGGCGGCCGTCGGCGAGGCGACGGTCGTGGTGACGAACCCGACGCACATCGCCGTCGCGCTGAAGTACGAGCAGGGCGGGGGAGCGCCGCAGGTCGTCGCCAAGGGCGCGGGGCACCTCGCCGAGCGGATCCGCCAGGAGGCCGAGGCCAACCAGGTGCCGATGGTCCGCGACGTCATCGTCGCCCGGATGCTCTTCAAGCTGTGCGAGGTCGACTCCTACATCCCCTTCGAGCTCTACGACGCGATCGCCCAGGTGCTCGCCTTCGTCATGCGGATGTCGGAGCTGCGCAAGTCCGAGCGCACCCACGACAGCCCCCTGCGCCACCCCGGCTTCAACGGCACCGACCTGCCCGAGGACCTCACCGACGAGGCCCTCGGCATCACCGCCTACGCAACGCCCGACGAGGAGCCGGCCGGGGCGGCGGCGGGCGCCGGACGGTCCGCCTGAGGAGTCGCCCGGCGGCCGACCTGAGGGGTCGTCGAGGGCTTGCGCACAGGGGCCTGACACGGGGTCCGACCAGGGCTGACGGGCTCAGGTCACCGGTGGCGTGGCCGATGGGAGGCCGTATGCGCCCCGCCGGATCACGGCGTGGGCTCCCCCCGCAATCGTGAGGTGGCAGTGAAGCAGAGCCGCATCGCCCAGATCGGCGTCCCGGCCGCGATCATCGGCATCATCATGATGATGGTCGTGCCGCTGCCGACCCTGCTGCTCGACATGCTGCTCGCCTTCAACATCGCCTTCTCGGTGCTCATCATGCTGGTGAGCCTGCGGGTGACCAAGCCGCTGGACTTCTCGATCTTCCCCGCGTTGCTGCTGCTCGCGACGCTCTTCCGGCTCTCGCTCAACATCGCGACGACCCGCCTCGTGCTCCTCAACGGCGACGCCGGCAAGGTCATCGAGGCCTTCGGTCACTTCGTCGTCGGCGGCTCGATCGTCGTCGGTCTCGTGATCTTCGTGATCCTGATGATCATCCAGTTCGTCGTCATCACCAACGGTGCCGGCCGCGTCGCCGAGGTCGCCGCACGATTCACCCTCGACGCGCTGCCCGGCAAGCAGATGGCCGTCGACGCCGACCTCAACTCCGGCCTCATCGACGAGAACGAGGCGCGGATCCGCCGCAAGGAGGTCGCCGCCGAGGCCGACTTCTACGGCGCGATGGACGGTGCGAGCAAGTTCGTCAAGGGTGACGCGATCGCCGCGGTCATCATCACGGCCATCAACCTCGTCGGCGGCTTCATCATCGGCATGGCCCAGAAGGGGATGTCGGCCGGAGAGGCGATCGAGGCCTACAGCCTCATGTCCGTCGGCGACGGCCTCGTGAGCCAGATCCCCGCGCTGCTCCTGTCGGTCTCGACCGGCCTCATCGTGACGCGCGCGACGACCGAGAACGACATGGGCAGCGACCTGCTCGGTCAGCTCGGCCGCCAGCGCGGCGCCGTGCAGCTCGCCGGCGGCGCGACCCTCTTCCTCGGGATCATCCCCGGCCTGCCGAAGATGCCCTTCATCCTCATCGGCGCCGTGCTCATCGCCCTGTCGTTCCGGCTGCCCAAGGACGGCGCCGCACCCGTCGAGGAGATCGTCGAGGAGGAGCTGCCGACGACGCCGCAGAAGGACAGCCCCCTGGCGATCGCCCAGGACATGCGCGTCGAACCGCTCGAACTCGAGCTTGCCTACGACCTCATCGACCTCGTCGACGCGGCCTCCGGCGGTGACCTGCTCGACCGCGTCCGCGCCCTGCGGCGCAAGCTCGCCCAGGAGATCGGCATCGTCGTGCCGCTCGTGCGCACTCGCGACAACCTCGACCTGCCGCCGCGGCACTACGCGATCCGCGTCCACGGCGTCGAGGTCGCCCGCGGCCAGGCGCCGGCCGGCATGGTGCTCGCGATCGGCGACGACCTGGACTCCCTGCCCGGCATGCCGACCCAGGAGCCCGTCTTCGGCCTCGCCGCCAAGTGGGTGCCCTCGGAGCTGCGCGAGCACGTCGCCCTGGCCAACTCCACCGTCGTCGACCGCAGCTCGGTCATCACGACGCACATGGCCGAGGTCGTGCGCGTGCACGCCGCGCAGCTGCTCGGGCGCGAGGACGTCAAGATGCTCGTCGACATGGTGCGCCAGTCCCACCCCGTCGTCGTCGACGAGCTCACGCCCTCCCCACTGTCGCTGGGTGAGGTGCAGCGCACCCTGCAGGCACTGCTCGCCGAGCGCGTGTGCATCCGCGACCTCGTCCGGATCTTCGAGGCGTTGTCGATGCGGGCCAAGACCTCGCCGGATTCTGAGGGCCTCGTCGAGGCCGCGCGCACCGCGCTCGGGCCGGCCATCGCGGCGAGCCACGCCGTCGACGGGCGCCTGTCCGTCATCACCTTCGACCCGATGCTCGAGCAGCGCCTGCTCGAGTCGCTGCGCCCGAGTGAGGCGGGCGCCTACCTCATGATCGATCCCCTGCTCGCCGAGCGCCTCGCCATGGAGGCCGCTCGCGTCGCGCAGGTCGCCGAGGCCGCGGGCGATCCCCCCGTCCTCGTCTGCGCGCAACCCCTGAGGTTGCCCGTGCGCCGCCTGCTCGAGCAGGCGGCCCCCCGCACGCCCGTCCTGTCCTATGCCGAACTCGGCGGACAGCTCACCCTCGTCACCTCAGGAGTCGTGAATGTCACGGAAGTCACGGCCGCCTAAGACCAAGGGCAAGGGCCGCAAGGGCAAGAAGGGCACCGTCACCACCGAGACGAGCACCGTCGTCGAGGAGGCCTACGGGCCGCCCTTCGGCATCGTCGTGCTCGTCGCGATCGTGCTGTCGATCCCGACGCTGCTCCAGTTCGTCGACGGCACGATGGCCTTCGACTCCACGGTGATCCGCTTCCTCGCCGCGCTGGCCGTGTCGTGGATCCTCATCCATCTCGTCTACACGGTGGCCAGCTCGTTCTCCAAGGAGACGACGACCACGAAGACGACGACGATGGAGCAGCCGGGCTATCTCAACGACCCCAACGCCCAGTACCGCCTGAGCACCCCGCCGGAGGACGGCACGCGCTGATCGGGCCCGTTTCGCCGGGCCCGAGGGGGAGCCTCGGGTAGAGCAGGGTGGGAAGGGGTCAGCGGCCGTCGGCGGTGCCGACGAGGCGCAGCCGGCCGTTGCGCAGGGGCGCGCGCAAGGCGGAGAGGTAGGGGTCGAGTTCGCCGCGCTCGAGGCGCTCGACGAGGCCGACGTGCTCGCGATACGAGGCCTGGATCCGGGACTGGGCGTCACCGCGCGGGCCGGCGAGGCCCAAGCGGCGCTGGTGATCGCGCAGGTTGCGCAGCAGGTCGGCGAGGAAGGGGTTGTCGCAGGCCTCGACGAGGATGAGGTGGAAGCGCGTGTCGGCCTCGACGAAGGCGGCGTTGTTGCCGGTGTGTGCCGTGACCTGCTGCTCGGAGAGGTTTTCCCACAGGGCCTCGAGCAGGCGGCGGGGCAGCGTCTCGTTCTCCGACAGGAGCTTCGTCGCGGCGTAGGACTCGATGATCTCGCGAGCCTCCATGACGGACGTCGCCTCCTCGACGGAGACGGGCACGACGACGGCCCCGCGTTTGGGGTAGAGGTGGAGCAGGCCCTCGGCCTGCAGGCGGAGGAACGCCTCTCGCACCGGTGTCCTGCTGATGCCCAGGGAGGCCGACACCTGCCCCTCGGTGATGACGTCACCACCCGCGAGCTCACCGTCGAGAATGCGTCCCCGCGTCTCGTGGTAGGCCCGATCCGTGGCAGACATCGCCCGAGTCATGGGCCCTCCTTCCGTCAGTCTCGCCAGAGCACGTCAGAATGCCCACCGATGGTGTGCGGGGCCCCCGAGACTGACGTCTACCTCTTGAAGGTAGCTGGTGGAAAGTTGGTATTCAACTGCATCCTCGCAGGTGAGAGGCCCTTTATTGAAGTCGGGCGTCCAACTCTGAAGCGTATCTGGGCCCGGTTGAGCGGTGGCTTCGGCCTGCGAAGGCCCTGGACGCAAGCTGACCTCGGCTTGTCGTGAGCCGTGCCACACCGGCGCGGCGTACCGTGGACAGGCGCAGGTCGGAGCGCCGCCGGTCGCGTCGGTCGAACCGGGGAGGGTTCATGACACAGGGGAACGACGGCTTCTCGGATCCACTGTTCGATCCACCGAGCCAGCCGCAGCGCGACCCCTCGCTGGACGCCTCGCTCGACCTGTCGCCGAGCCCGGCGCCGGACGTCTCGACCGACGGCCTGGCAGGCCCGGCGAGTCGGGCGTGGGAGAGCCCGCGCAGCGAGGACGCCGTTCGCCGGTCGGGTCACGGGGAGGCCGTCTTCACACACGGTCGTGTGGCGACCGGACCGGTGGCGCCCGGACCGGTGGCGCCCGGACCGGTGTCGCCCGGACCCGAGCGGCTCGACCCGGCGCTATCCGAGACAGCTCAGCGTGCGCCCCGCGACCTGCCCGTCATCGACGTCGGCCGCTCGGCGACGCCGCAGCCGGTGCCACGGCCTTCGGCGCCCTCCGGTGGCCCGCGGCGCCGCAGGCCTGCGGGGAGGTCGTCCGGTGGGATCGCGAAGTCGGGAGTGCCTGCCGCCGTCGGTGCGGCCGTCGCACTCTTCGCCGTCGTGGGCGTCACCGGCGTGATGTTCGCCGAGCCGAGTGAGCTGTCATGGGATCCGGCGAACGACGGCGTCGTCATGGGTGAGGCCGTGGCGGGCGACGGGGGGATGGACGGTGCGGTGGGCGAGAACTCCGCGCCGACGCCGATCCGGCTCTCGCTGCCGGAGGTGCCGGTCGAGCTGCGGGCCGATGCGGCCAGTGGTGGCGGTGCGACGGTCGCGGGCAGTGACTGCTGGCTCGAGGACACCTCCAGCAGCGGCGAGCGACAGGAACTCGGCCTGAACTGCACCGACCCCGGATCGGTCGGTCTGGTCGTCGTGACGGTCCCCACGGACGCGCCGGTCGCTCTCGTCGGCGGATCCCGCATCACGGTCCAGGGCGACCTGCCGTCGTTGTCGATCAACCGGTCGACGGCGGACGTGACCCTCGACGACCTGTCGGCCCTCCGGCTGAGCGTCGCGACGTCCGGATCGGTCACGGGGCGGATCAACGCGGCCTATGGCGTCGACGTGCTGAGCCGCACGAAGCGCGTCGACCTCACCTTCGCCACGTCGGTGCGGAGCACGACGATCCAGGCTCCGCGGGGCGAGGTGTCGGTGCAGGTGCCCCCGCGCGTCGCCTACGACCTCGACCTCAAGGCCGGCAAGGGCAGCGTCTCGAGCGGGGTGCGGGACACGAATGGGGCGCAGGAGAAGCTGTCCGTCATCACCGACGGCCATCCCATCACCGTGGCCACCTCGTAGGGCGCCTGACCACCACGTCGGCGTCAGGGGACGCCGTGGAGGAGACGAACCGATGGATCCCAACGAGCGCTCGCGGGCGCTGCCCGAGGTCGACGACGTGCTGAAACGGCACGGCCACAGCGGCGGCGTCGGCGTGCCCGGACGCTCCGAGAGGCCGCGACCGCCCGAGCCGACCGACCCGGCCCACTCGACGGGCGCGTCCGACGAGTCCGGGCCACACGACACGAGGCGGCCCTTCGGTGAGCCGCCGCAGACGCCGAGCTCCGATCAGCGACCGACCGAGGCGCCACCAGGTGGGGCGCCCCCGGGTGAAGACCACGCCCGGCGCCCGCGGGGATCAGGAATGCTCGGGGTTCTCCTGTTGCTCGGGGGTGGACTCTGGCTGACGAACGGGACATACGAGTCGTCAGGCGGGGGTGTCGACGACGCCGCAGGTCACGTTGTCGTCCAACTCGACGGCGTGGATGAGCTGACGGTGCGCGGGTTCACGGGTCCTGGGTCAGCGAGCTGGGTAGGACGCGCAGCCTTCCCAGGCGGCTGCGAGGTCGCAGAGAATGGCGCCCGTGCGGCGAGTGAGCCGCTCCGGCTCCAGGCGTCCTGCCGGCAGCCGTGGCTCGGCGACACCGAGGTCGACCTCGACGTGCCCGCCGGCACTCGTGTCTTCATCCAGGGAGGGGATGCCGACGTTCGGGTCACTGGCCAGCTCGCCGGCGTCTCGGTGACGACGGACACGGGTGACGTGCGTTTCGAGCGGCTCACGGGTCACATGGCCGCCTCATCCCAGAGCAGTGACATCCGGCTCGAGGACGTCTCCGGCTGGGTGTGGGCCGACGCCCAGTCCGGTCGGGTGCGTGGCCGGGTGGACTCGGCATCGGCCGTCACGGTGCGCTCCGCGGGGGATGTCGACCTCTCCTACTCCGGCGAGGTCACGACGACGACGATCGACGGATCCGAGGACGTCGACCTCGAGCTGGCGTCCGGCGCCGCGCGCCTCGATCTACAGTCCGCAGGTACGACCGACTCCAGCGTCGACAACTCCGACACCGCGAGCCAGCGCGTGACGATCCGCAGCGGCGACGACATCGACCTCAGCTACTGAGTCCTCAGCTCGCCGGACAGGATCTCGAGGGCTGGGATTACGACGGGCCGCGGCGGACAGCGGCGCGCAGACGCTCCTTGGCGACGCCGGCGACGGCGGTGAGTGGGATCTGCGCGGGGCACACGTCGGCGCACTCGCCGTAGAAGGAGCATGGTCCGAAGTCGGTCTCGAGCTGGTCGACGACGTTCCGGGCGCGGCGGGCGCGCTCCAGCGCGGGCTGGGGGAGCAGGGCGAGGTGGGTCAGCTTCGCGCCGGCGAAGAGGTGGGCCGCGCCGTTCGGGCAGGCGGCGACGCACGCCCCGCAGCCGATGCAGGCGGCGAAGTCGAGGGCCTCCTCGGCCTTCGCGCGGGCGACCGGCACGGAGTCGGCGTCGGGCGCGGTGCCGGCGTCGACGCCGACGTGCCCGCCGGCAGCGATGAGTCGGTCGAGCGCCGAGCGGTCCGTGACGAGGTCGCGCACGACGGGGAAGGCCCCGGAGCGGAAGGGTTCGAGCTTCACCGTGTCGCCGTCGCCGAACGACGCGAGCCGCTGGTGGCACGTCGGGACGTTCTCCTCGGGGCCGTGCGGGCGCCCGTCGACGGTGATGCCGCACGCGCCGCAGATGCCTTCGCGGCAGTCGGACTCGACGCTGACGGGGTCGCCGCCGGAGTCGGCGAGCGACTCGTTGAGCCGGTCGAGTAGATCGAGCAGGCTCATCTGCGGGACGAGATCTCCGACGGAGTGCTCCTCGAAGCGCCCGGGTGCTTGGGGGCCCTCCTGGCGCCAGATCTGCAGCGTGAGTTTCATGCGTAGCTCCTCGTGGCCAGGTGCACGGACTCGAAGGTCAGGGGTTCGGCGTGCCGGGTGAAGGTGAGGTCGCGCCCGTCGCCGCCGTGCGTGCCCCATGCGGAGGCGAACGCCCAGTTTGCGTCGTCGCGGCGGGCTTCGCCGTCGTCCTGGTGCTCGGCGCGGAAGTGGGCTCCGCACGACTCCTCGCGATCGAGGGCGTCGACGCACATGAGCTCGGCGAGCTCGAGGAAGTCGGCGACGCGACCGGCGCGTTCGAGCGTCTGGTTGAAGCGGTCGCCGGAGCCCGGCACCGACAGATCTGCCCAGAACTGTGTGCGAAGGTCGTGGACCCGGTCGCGAGCGACCCGCAGCGACTCCTGCGTCCGGTTGACCCCGCAGCCCTCGTAGAGGATCGCGCCGAGCTCGCGGTGGAAGTGCGCGGGGCCGTGGGTGCCACCGATCGACAGCAGCGCGTCGCGTCGGGCTTCGACGCGCGCGACGGCGGCGAGCACGTCCGGGTCGTCGGGCCCGGGTAGCTCCTGGCCGAGCATCGGCGCGAGGTAGTTCGGCACGGCGTACGGCAGGGTGAACCACCCGTCGACGCATGCCGAGAGCAGCGAGTTCGCGCCGAGCCGGTTCGCACCGTGATAGGCCCAGCCGGATTCCCCGCCGACGAAGAGCCCGGGGATGCTCGTCATGAGGTCGTAGTCGCTCCACAGGCCGCCCATCGTGAAGTGGGCTCCGGGCGCGATGCGCATCGGCACCTCGAAGGGGTCCTCGCCCGTGGCGTGGGCGTACATCCGGAAGAGGTTGCCGTAGCGCTCCTCGATCGTGGCGCGCCCGACCCGCGCGAGCGCGTCGGAGAAGTCGAGGTAGACGCTGTTGCGCAGCGGCCCGACGCCGCGACCGGAGCGGATCTGCTCGGTCGCCGCGCGCGAGGACACATCGCGCGGGCTGAGGTTGCCGAACGAGGGGTACATCCGCTCGAGGTAGTAGTCGCGCTCCTGCGCGGGGATCTGCGCCGGGGGCCGATCGTCGCCGGGCCGCACGGGCACCCAGATCCGCCCGTCGTTGCGCAGCGACTCGCTCATGAGGATCGTCTTGTTCTGCCACGGCGAGCTCACCGGCAGCGCCGTCGGGTGGAACTGCACGAAGGAGGGGTAGGCCAGGAGCGCCCCGCGCCGGTGCGCGCGCCAGGCAGCGGTCGCGTTGGAGTTCATCGCCAGCGTGCTGTGGAAGTAGACCGAGCCGTAGCCGCCGGTCGCGAGGACGACGGCGTGCGCGGGATGCGCCCGGATCGCGCCGGTCACGAGATCGCGGGAGACGACGCCGCGGGCCCGGCCGTCGGAGCCGACGATGAGGTCGAGCATCTCGGTGCGGTTGAAGAGTCGGACCGAACCGCGCTGCACCTGCCGCTGCAGGGCCTGCGCGCCGGCGATCTGCACCTGCTGACCGGTCTGACCGCGCGTGTAATAGGTGCGCGACACCTGCACGCCGCCGAACGAGCGGGTCGTGAGGCTGCCGCCGTATTCGCGGGCGAAGGGCGCCCCGATCGCGTTGAGGTGGTCGATGACGCGCACCGACTCCTCGCCGAGGCGGTAGGCCTCGACCTCGCGGGCGCGGAAGTCGCCGCCCTTGACGGTGTCGACGACGAACCGACGCAGGGAGTCACCGTCGACGGCGCGGCCGCGGGCCGCGTTGATCCCGCCCTGGGCGGCGACCGAGTGGGCGCGCCGGGCGGCGTCGTGGAAGGTGAGCGCCTCGACGTCGTAGCCGAGCTCGCCGAGAGCGGCGGCCGCGCCGGCTCCGGCGAGCCCGGTGCCGACGACAACGACACGGAAGCGTTTGCGGTTGAGGGGGCCGACGAGGCGGTAGGAGTCGCGGCGGCGCTGCCACGCGGTCGCGGGGTCGCCGGTCGGGGCGCCGGAGGCGAGGACGTCGCCGAGGTCGACTCCCGCGACGGCGCTGGCCGGCGCGGTCCACGGGGCGTCGTGATCGTCGTGCGCGTTCGTCGCGCCGGTCGCATGTTTCGGGTGGTTCGGGTGTGTCGCGTGAGTGGTCGGGTCGGTCATCGCAGGACTCCTGCCAGGACGGCGAGCGGGATGCTCGCGTTGGCGAGCAGGACGAAGCCGGCGGCCAGCCCGCCGATCCAGACGAGCGCGGCGCGGGCGGTCTTCCCGCCGATGCCCAGGTCGGTGCCAGCGGTCATCGTGCCGTGCAGGAGATGCAGCGCGAGCAGCACCATCGTCACGGCGTAGACGAGGCCCGCCCACGGCCGGGAGAAGCTGGCGACGAGATTCTCGTAGGCGTAGGAGTGCTCCAGGGTCGGCGCCTCGAACGCGCCGGTGGCGGCCGGGGACGTGCCGGTCGTGAGGTCGAGGATGTGGAAGACGATGAAGCCGAGGAGCACGAGCCCGGTGACCGGCATCGTGCGCGCGGTGAACGAGCGCCAGCCGCGAGCGCGGGCGCGGTGCGGACCCCGGGCCCGGCGCCCGCGCCGCCACAGGTGCGCCGCGGCGCCGACGTGGACGACGAGCGCGAGGAGAAGGACGATCCGCAGCCCCCAGAGGAGCCCCTCGCGTGGCAGGAACGGGTAGAGCACCTCACGCAGCCAGTGCGCGTAGTGGTTGAAGGACTCGGCGCCCGTGTAGGCCTTGAGGTTGCCGACCGTGTGGACGAGCACGAAGAGGCCCCAGATGATCCCGCTCACCGCCATCGCCAGCTTGGCGACCCACAGGGGCAGGCGCGGCGGCCGACGATTCGGCCCTGAGCCGGCTGTTGGGCCCCCGACGACTGACCTCGGCGCCGACGTGGGCGCCCCGTTCGACGGCGCAGCCGTCGTCGACCCCGAGCTCATAGCCACATCCCTTGCAGTTCGAATTCGCGGTAACCACCAGGCTATTCGTCGCGCGCATGCCGGATGCGGGTCGTTGGTCCCGCCGCAGGGAGCGGCTCCTCCTACGCTGTCGGCATGGCGGAGCGGGAGAAGGCTGAGCGGGAGTCGGCGGGCAACGGCGTCGGGGGAGCGCCGGGCGCGATCGAGCCGCTGGCGGCGCTGCGGCGGATCGCCTTCCTCATGGAGCGCACGCGCGGGGAGACGCGTCGGGTCGAGGCGTTCCGCAAGGCCGCGGCGACGATCGTGCGACTGCCGCCGGGTGAGCTGGCCGATCGCGCGGCCGTGGGCACGCTGACCGACCTGCCCGCCGTCGGCAAGAGCACGGGCGCGGTCATCGCCCAGGCGCTCGCCGGTGAGCGCCCGGACTATCTCGTCGATCTCGAGGCCGCCGGCGCCGCGGACGCCCTCGTCGAGGGCAGCGAACCGCTCCTGAGCCAGCTGCGCGGCGACCTGCACTCGCACTCGAACTGGTCCGACGGCGGCTCGCCGATCGAGGAGATGGTCGCCACCGCGATGGAGCTGGGCCGCGAATACCTCGCGCTCACCGACCACTCGCGCGGGCTGCGCGTCGCGAATGGCCTCTCCGAAGAGCGCCTGGCCAAGCAGCTCGATGTCGTCGCCGCGGTCGATGCGCACGTGCGTGGCTCGGGCTTCCGGCTCCTGTCCGGCATCGAGGTCGACATCCTCGACGACGGGGGCCTCGACCAAAAGCCCGAGTTGCTCGAGCGGCTCGACGTCGTCGTGGACTCTGTCCACTCCAAGCTGCCAAGCCCGGCGGCCGCGATGACCAAGCGGATGCTCGGCGCGATCGAGAACCCGCGGACGAACGTGCTCGGCCACTGCACCGGCCGGCTCGTCGAGGGCCGGCGCGGGACCCGGCAGCCGAGCCAGTTCGATGCGAAGGCGGTCTTCGCGGCGTGCGCGGCGCACGACGTCGCCGTCGAGATCAACTCCCGACCCGAGCGCTGCGACCCGCCCGACGAGCTCATCGAGCTCGCGCTCGAGGCGGGCTGCCTCTTCAGCATCGACACCGACTCCCACGCGCCGGGTCAGCTCGACTTCCTCGCCTACGGCGCGGCCCGGGCGCAGCGCCTCGGAGTGCCTCCCGAGCGGATCGTCACGACGTGGGAGGTCGACCGCCTGCTCGACTGGGCGGCGCGTCGCTAGGCCTCTGACCTGCATCGATCTCGTCGCGCGGCGGCGAGCGGGGGTCGTTTTGGCGATGAGGCGCGGCGTGGCCTATGCCTTCGGAAGTCCTCGACGGATCCGAGCTGCACTTGGTTGCGACGGCGGCGCGGACCTGGCGAGAGATCGCATAGGTCCCCATCGTCTAGCGGCCTAGGACCCCGCCCTTTCACGGCGGTAGCACGGGTTCGAATCCCGTTGGGGATACGCACCACCTCATCACGAGGCCCCGTAGCGCAGTTGGTTAGCGCGCCGCCCTGTCACGGCGGAGGTCGCCGGTTCGAGCCCGGTCGGGGTCGCTGACATTTCGTCAGGGCCAGGTAGCTCAGTTGGTACGAGCGTCCGACTGAAAATCGGAAGGTCGGCGGTTCGACCCCGCCCCTGGCCACCATCTCGAAGCCGCAGACACCACCACGTCTGCGGCTTCGTGCGTTCCCGGTCGAGGCTTCGTGCGTTCCCGGTCGACACGTCGGTGTCCGACCGCCGGTCCGGCACCCGCGCGGCAACCCCAGGGCGCAGCGTCGATCGAGCCGCTCGCAGCTCCCCATCCGGCACTCCGGAAATGGCTGACGCGCGGGCAGGGCATCTGCGAGACTGCCGCCATGAATCTGCTCAATGAGTCCCTGGCTGTGGTGGATCCGGAGATCGCTGCGGCACTGTCTGCTGAGTTGGCTCGTCAGGAGTCGACGCTCGAGATGATCGCGTCCGAGAACTTCGCGCCGGTGGCGGTGATGCAGGCGCAGGGCTCCGTCGCGACGAACAAGTACGCCGAGGGCTACCCGGGGCGCCGCTACTACGGCGGCTGCGAGCACGTCGACGTCGCCGAGTCGCTGGCGATCGAGCGGATCAAGGGACTCTTCGGCGCGGGCTTCGCCAACGTGCAGCCCCACTCCGGCGCCCAGGCCAACACGGCCGTCTTCTTCGCCCTCCTCCAGCCGGGCGACACGATCCTCGGCCTCGACCTCGCGCACGGTGGGCACCTCACGCACGGGATGCGCCTCAACTACAGCGGCAAGATGTTCGAGGTCGTGCCCTACCACGTCGACGAGCAGGGCCTCGTGGACATGGAGGAGGTCGAGCGCCTCGCCCGCGAGCACAAGCCGAAGATGATCATCGCCGGCTGGTCGGCCTACCCGCGGCAGCTGGACTTCAAGCGCTTCCGCGAGATCGCCGACGAGATCGGCGCCTACCTGTTCGTCGACATGGCGCACTTCGCCGGGCTCGTCGCGGCCGGCCTCCACCCGAACCCGGTGCCGCACGCGCACGTCACGACCTCGACGACGCACAAGACGCTCGGCGGTCCGCGCGGCGGGATCATCCTGACCAACGACGCCGATCTGGCGAAGAAGATCAACTCGGCCGTCTTCCCCGGCATGCAGGGCGGCCCGCTCGAGCACGTCATCGCCGCGAAGGCCGTGTCCTTCAAGCTCGCGGGCGAAGAGGCGTTCAAGGACCGTCAGATCCGCACGCTCGAGGGCGCGAAGATCCTCGCGCAGCGGCTCACGCAGCCCGACATGGTCGAGGCCGGGGTGTCGGTGCTGTCGGGCGGCACCGACGTCCACCTCGTGCTCGTCGACCTGCGCGACTCCACGCTCGACGGCAAGCAGGCCGAGGACCGGCTCCACAAGGTCGGGATCACTGTCAACCGCAACGCGGTGCCGAACGACCCGCGCCCCCCGATGGTCACCTCGGGTCTGCGGATCGGCACGCCGGCGCTGTCGACGCGCGGCTTCGGCGCGGCCCAGTTCGAGCAGGTCGCCGACATCATCGCGCAGGCGCTGCTGCCCGACCTGTCCGACGAGAAGGCCGCCGAGCTGCGCGCCCGTGTCGAGAAGCTCGCCGCCGACTACCCGCTGTACCCGGGCCTGCGGGGCTGACACGCCCCCGTCGCACCGTCTGATCCGGCGGGGCACACGGCTTTTTCGTGACGGCCGCGTCCATGGGCATTCGCCTGGGGCGCGGCCGTTGCGCTGCCCGCGCGACGTCTTCGCGGCGTCGTCGGTACGTCTTCGGGACGTCCGCGGCGAGGTTGTCGGTGCCGTGGTCCAAGATGTGCCTCATGACATCACTGCGGATGAGCGACTACGCCGCGTCGGGCGATCGCTACGACTCCATGATCTACCGGTTCTGCGGGCGCTCCGGGCTGCAGCTTCCGGTCATCTCGCTCGGCCTCTGGCAGAACTTCGGGGACGACAAGCCGCACGAGACGCAGCGGGCCATCGTGCGCCGCGCCTTCGACCGTGGGGTGACGCACTTCGACCTGGCGAACAACTACGGCCCGCCCTACGGCCAGGCCGAGATCAACTTCGGGCAGATCCTGCGGCAGGATCTCGCGCCCTATCGCGACGAGCTCATCATCTCGAGCAAGGCCGGCTGGGACATGTGGCCCGGCCCGTACGGCCAGGGCGGCGGCACGCGCAAGTACGTGCTCGCCAGCCTCGACCAGTCACTGACGCGCCTCGGCCTCGACTACGTCGACATCTTCTACAGCCACCGCTTCGACCCCGACACCCCGATCGAGGAGACGATGCGCGCGCTGGACCAGGCGGTGCGCTCCGGCAAGGCGCTCTACGCGGGCATCTCGAGCTACTCGGTCGCCAAGACGAAGGAGGCGGCGACGATCGCGCGCGAGCTCGGCACGCCCCTGCTCATCCACCAGCCCTCGTACAGCATGCTCAACCGGTGGATCGAGGAGCAGCGATTGCTCGACGAGCTCGAGGAGCAGGGGATGGGCTGCATCGCCTTCACCGCGCTCGCCCAGGGCGTGCTCACCGACCGCTACCTCGACGGCATCCCGGCGGACTCGCGCGCGGCCAAGGACGGCTCCCTCGACAAGAGTCACCTCGACGAGAAGACGCTGGCCCACGTGCGCAACCTCAACGAGATCGCCAAGGAGCGCGGCCAGAAGCTCGCCCAGATGGCGCTGGCGTGGGTGCTGCGCGACCCGCGGATGACCTCGACCCTCATCGGCGCCTCGAGCGTCGCGCAGCTCGACACCAACCTCGACGCGCTGGCGAACCTCGAGTTCAGCGACGAGGAGCTCGCCCGCATCGACGCCGACGCCGTCGAGTCCGGCGT
>RRZU011288051.1_pt1 | contig 16927 bp, 12 predicted proteins | sample 2165561 | NCBI WGS metagenome assembly RRZU01 (sample SAMN10456909, study PRJNA506462) | wastewater metagenome | isolation source: wastewater sludge | place: USA: Moscow, Idaho | reverse complement strand
TTTTTTTTTTTTTTATATCTCATAGGCAATCAGGAGATTAACGAAGTATGAATATGTAATGCTGCCCTGCTGCTGGTTAGATTTCAAGAACAGATCATTAGTCACCCCAAAGAAATCATTAACGATTCCTTCATTACGTTTTACATATTGCAATTCATATTCTATATCTCGTTTCATCTTAGATGAAAATGACTTAAGAATTAGCTCGGCAAATCTTTTGTCCCTGTATGACACGGCTTTTATTAAACTTCTCAGGGCATATAAGTTCGCGCTGTATCTTAACTCTGGAATTTGTGATGTATGTGCACAAAGAAATCCTATAAAGCTCGCTTCTTGTTCTCTGGCGAATCCTAGCTGATGTGACATTTCGTGAGCCATAGTAAACGGTAGCTGAGTAGATGGTATATTAGGGTTGTATTGTGCTTCTGATGTGAATGGATTATAATAGCCAAGGATTCCTGTTTTGCTCATAAACCCTCTAAATAAGCTTGGTTTGATAGAGATAATGTCAATAGAATTTTTTGTAGATATGTTTTTCGGCAATAGTTTTTGTTGATTTATTATCTCTTGATTTATTTTCGCAAAATCTAATACTTTCAATATTCCATTTTTATCTTCATTTAGCTTGGTCCGCTCGCTTTTACATAGATTAAGATATTTGATTGTTAGTTTTTTTATTTCTACATCTGTTACTTTTCTATTAGGTAGTTTTTGAATGATTGGCGGCTGAAAATATAACATTCCCCAAAAACATTGATAGGTGAAATAGAAGATATTTCCTATAATCAATAGATGCTTTATGTATTTTGACGTGCGGAATTTTATACTCAATAATAAGAAGTAGCAAGTAAACAGTCCAAGTATTATGTATATTAAATCTCCTACTGAAAAGCTAACTCCCGAAAATAATGCAATATGCCAGTTTTTTTTCCAGTCAAAAAATTTTGAAAAGAAACTTACTGCAAAATCAAGTTTCGACAATAGATAGAATAACAAAAATTGGGCAACCAAAATGATTGCCCAAGATTTAGAATTTGAAATAGTATGTTTTTTAGTGTCCACCAGAAACTTTTTTATCAAAACTAATACCTTGACTTTTTAGTATTCCGCTCACTCTCCAGGCATAAAACGCAAGGTAAGCAAAACAAAGAATACCAACAATGTAACTTTGCTTCATTCCGATGCTTTCTGAAACTAAACCCTGCATCCAGCTCACGATACCACCTCCCATAATCATCATAATAAGGAAGCTGCTTCCTTGGCTTGTATGTTTTCCAAGACCACTTACTGCTAATGTAAATATACAAGGCCAGAGTGTGCTACAGAAAAGACCAACACTGGTAAAAGCGTAAATACTGATAATGCCATCTGTTAACATACCAATGGCTATGGCTAATATTCCCAAAGATGCGAATATCAATAACATCCTTGCAGGATTTCCTTTGCTCGCCATATCTGCACCTATTAGAACAAGGATGATTAATCCATAAATATAGAACGGTGACAAGTCGTGCTTTGCGATCGCATTAACAATAAGAAAAACACCAAAAGCTAAATACGGTGCTACAAAACGTAAGATTTTCTGAGTAGTCATATTGTCTGTAAAAGCTTCGACAGCGCCAGTCCAACGGCCAATCATCAAACTTGCCCAATAGAGAGAAATGTACGGAGAGATTTCCTGCAAAGTATAAACAACACCTGTTTTGCTGTTGATAATCGTTTCCATATAAGCGGGTAAATTACTAGCTGTAGAAACTTCTACGCCCACATAGATGAAAATTGCAAGCATTCCTAAAACCAGCTGAGGATATTTCAAAGCAGAACTTCTCACGGATACATCTTCTGTGGCAGATTCTTCAATAGTTTCTGGATGTTCTGGTAAAGAAGAAAATTTTAGCAAAAGCGCAACGGCTAGAAAAGCGGCACCTAAAACCAAATAAGGAATCTTAACACTCTCAATACTCATATTTGTATTCTCAGAAGCAGCAGAACCGAAAATGGCAAAACTCACAATCAGCGGACCAATAGTAGTTCCGAAATTATTAATTCCACCAGCCAATGTCAATCTTTGTGATCCCGTACTTACTGGTCCTAGTGCAATTGCAAGAGGATTAGCAACAGTTTGCTGTAAAGAAAATCCTAGCGCCACGATGAATAGCCCAGAAAGCATCAGTGGAAATGAATGTAGATTAGCCGCAGGATAGAAAAGCAACGTTCCTAATGCGGAAATTGCCAAGCCTAATGCTAATCCGTTTTTATAGCCTATTTTATTAACCAGGTCTTTACGGATAGCTAATGAAATCAGCATATATATGATAGATCCTACAGTGTAAGCTATGTAAAAGGCTACAGAAACTAGCTGACTCTGGCCTTGGGTCAAATCGAATGCTTTTTTGAATACGGGAATCAGAATGTCATTACTTGCCGCAACAAATCCCCAGAAGAAAAAAACGGTTACAAGTGGGATGAACTGTGCCCAATTGGTTTTTTGTGGTATCATAGATTAATTATTTCTTAATTTAAGGTTTATATTATAAAAACAAATGTAAGTAATAAGTCCTTTAAATCATAAATTATTTTATTTTCTCACTTAGAGACATTTTAATTTCCTCATAAGCTGTCTCTTTTAATGTTTTTAATGATAAGTCCGGCGTCAGTATATCATTGAAAAAAACATTTACAACGCCGGGATAGCCTTTCGAATTATCAAATGGAAACATTTCTTTTAAACCTTGAAAAGTGTAGACTGCAAGTGGGAAGTGGTGTTTTGTTGCAAGAATAAAAGCGCCGTCTTTGAAATCGTCCAGAACAACAGAAGTATCATCTGGAACGCCTCCTTCAGGAAAAATAACAATACTTTGGCCTTGTTGCATTCTTTCAGCACACCGTCTGTAAACATCAGCCCGGCTTCTGGCACTGCTTCGGTCCACCATCACACATACTCTTTTATAAACAGTTCCAAAAATAGGAATTTTCACCAGTTCTTTCTTTCCAACATAACAGAGAGGATGGTTCGGAAATAGGATACAGGGCAACATTACATCCATAATGGACGTGTGATTGGAGATAATAACGTAAGCCTGGTTCTTGTCAATTTTTTTGCTCGTTTTACTGATGAGTTTGTACCGAAATCCCATACCATAAAACATCCCAATCGCCCACAGGCGTATAAAAAAATAACAGGCTTTATAATCTTTTTGCCGGATCGAAAGCAGATAAACAGGGAGGAAAAAAAGTATAGTTAAAACGGTGCCCAGAATCACCATCCAAAACCGCCAGAGATAGGCTAATATTGTCCTCATTAATATTTTTAAAGAATTACTAAATTCAAAAATAGGTTTTTATCCGTTAAAAATAATCTTTTTTTTGATAGAATAATTAAGCATTGATACCAATAGGATGGCTGTGATCTTACTCATCATTTCTGGAGACAGCACATAAAATCTAAGATCAATGACGTCTTTGTACACAAAATGGTAGAGTATTTGGAAAATAATCAGACTTATAAATGTGGAAACTACAGAAACGGATATAAAATATAAAAATTCTTTTTTCTTAGAATGTTTCCCTCTTTCAAACACAAACCAAATGCTTAGGAAATAGTTTGTTATTATTCCGCAGCTTGTCGATAAAATATTGCTAAACGGATATTTAATTCCATAGAGATTATACTCGGATGAGAAGAGTCTCGGAAGATAAATACTCAGTATTTTAAAACTCCCTATTTCTACAATAGCACTCAGTCCTCCCGCTATTATAAAGAAGATGACCTGTTTTTGACGAAGAATTAATTGTTTCATTCTTTTGCAAATTTATACTAATTGTTAAATGTTTTAAAATAATCGTTAAATAATTTTTTTGTATCAAAAATATTATTACATTTATTTTATCATAAAAGAAAATTAATATTTAACTAAATATTGATTAAGACAGAAGGTTATTGTTGAAAATACTGTAAACAAAGCAAAATATAAATATTAATATGCCTGGCTGGGAGACTGGTCAGGTGATTTTTTCGCCAAACATCACACCACATCACAAAAATTAATTATTAACAAATGAAAAATTCCAGCAGACCTTACAGAAAATTTCTGCCTCAGCAAAAAAAGATTGAGGAATTGGAAAAGAGCAACTCACGATTCAGAAGAATCTATTCCGAGTACGAACTAATGTCCGATGAACTCTGGAATCTGGAAACCAGTGATACTTCTGGAAGTATTCCTGATGACTTTATAAATGCCATAAAGCTACAAACCAGTTATCTGGAAGATGAGATAGAAGATTGGCTCCTGGAAGATAAAGAATGAATAGAATTACAATAAAATCTTCCAGAAAATAAACTATTTTAGCACTTTAAAATCTGAAGTATGATTGCTATTGTAGACGGAGGATCCACAAAATGTGACTGGGTAATTCTGGAAAATGACGGTACAGAAGTCCTGAAAACAGAAACAGTCGGCTTTAATCCCAATATTACAAAACCAGAACTTATAGCCATTGAACTGGAGAAAAATCAGGCATTGACAAAGTTCTGTGATTATCTGGAAAATATCTTTTTTTATGGCTCAGGTTGCGGCACGCCGGAAAACAGACTCATTGTAGAAAGAGAGATTCAGAAAGTGTTTACCAAATCCAATATACAGGTGAAGGAAGACCTTCTAGCGGCGGCTTATGCAGCATACAGAGGCGTTCCTGCAATTGTTTGCATTTTGGGGACAGGCTCCAATGCGTGCTACTTCGACGGGGAAAATGTAAAGACGGAATTACCTTCTTTAGGGTTTTTGATTGGTGATGAAGGGAGCGGAAGCGCATTGGGAAAACAGCTGGTTAGGCATTATTTTATGAAAAAATTGCCTCCTGATCTGCACCAGCAGTTTACTGAGATTTATCAGTTGAACATCGATGATTTGCTCAAAAATATGTATCATAATCCGAGAGCGAACGCTTATATGGCAGATTTCACGCGCTTTATTGTAGACAGAAAATCGCATCCGTATTTTCAGAATTTTATATATAAAGAACTGAAGAATTTCCTTGAGTTTCAGGTCATGCCGTACGAAGAATGCCGCGATGCCGAAATCAACTTTATCGGTTCGGTGGCTTATTTTTTCGAAGATTCTTTGCGGGCTGCTGCGGCAGATTTTCATTTCAAGGTTGGGACTGTTGTCCAGAAACCAATAGAAAGTCTGGTGAATTATCATCGTGCCTATATCATTCCAAAGCTTTAACTTTGCATCAATAATTTGGGCGTATCCCTTTATCTCGTCTTTAAGGATTAGATAAACGGCTGAGTCTGCGGGCAGTCGCTCTACGCCTCTGGGGAGAAGCTCCGACAATGCCCTTCGCCCTTACGCAATATAAAAACCCGTGATACTATGATCAATATAGTTTCACTACAAAAAGAAATTCAACAATGTCAAAAAATTCAAGAGACCAAAACGCTTTTGATAAAGCAGCTTTAGATTATCACCGCCAGGAACCGAAAGGAAAAATAGAAGTGATACCTTCCAAACCACATTCTTCACAGAGAGATTTGTCACTGGCCTATTCACCAGGTGTTGCTGTGCCTTGTATGGCCATTCACGATGATCCTCAATCTGTTTATGAGTACACTTCCAAAGGAAATCTGGTAGCCGTAATCTCGAACGGAACGGCCGTTCTCGGATTGGGCGATATCGGTCCAGAAGCTTCCAAGCCTGTGATGGAGGGAAAAGGATTGCTTTTCAAAATATTTGCGGGCATCAATGTTTTCGATATTGAGATCAATGAAAAAGATCCTGATAAATTCATAGAAACGGTGAAAGCTATTGCGCCGACTTTTGGTGGAATCAATCTGGAAGATATCAAAGCACCTGAGGCGTTTTACATAGAGCAGAGACTGAAAGAAGAATTGGACATTCCTCTGATGCACGACGATCAGCACGGTACTGCAATTATTTCGGCAGCTGCGCTTATCAACGCTTTAGAAATCGCAGGAAAAAAAATCGATGAAGTAAAAATGGTTATCAATGGAGCAGGAGCTGCTGCGATTGCCTGTGCTAAGTTATATATATCACTTGGCCTCGATCCCAAAAATATTTTGATGTGTGACAGCAAAGGTGTCATCAACCATAAAAGAGAGAACCTGACGCCAGAGAAACTGGACTTCATCGCAGAAACTGAAATCTCAACTTTAGAAGATGCGCTGAAAGGTTCTGATGTTTTTGTCGGGCTTTCTAAAGGAAATGTGATGTCGCCAGAAATGTTACTTTCTATGGCAAAAAATCCCATAGTTTTTGCATTGGCCAATCCGGATCCAGAAATCAGCTATGACTTAGCTGTTGCTACCAGAGAAGATGTAATGATGGCGACTGGCAGAAGTGATTATCCTAATCAGGTGAACAATGTGCTTGGTTTTCCATACATATTCAGAGGTGCGTTGGACGTTCAGGCAAAAGGAATTAATGAAGCGATGAAGCTGGCCGCTGTTTATGCATTGGCAGAAATTGCTAAAGAGCCGGTGCCGGAAATGGTAAAGCTGGCATATAATGTTAGAGATATCAGCTTCGGAAAAGACTATTTTATCCCAAAACCTTTTGACAACCGATTAATCACCAAAGTTTCAATTGCTGTTGCCAAAGCTGCAATGGAAAGCGGAATTGCCGGAAAATCAATAGAAAACTTTCAAGAGTACGAAAATCAGCTTTTGGACAGAATGGGGCGCGATGAAAAGCTGGTAAGAATGATGCAAAACCGCGCAAAAGCCAATCCGAAAAGGGTTACGCTGGGCAACGGTGAAGAGTATAATATTCTGAAGGCCGCTCAGATTCTTCAGGAGGAAGGTATTGCTTATCCAAGTCTTTTAGGTAGTAAAAGGCTCATCAAAGAAAAAATGGAAGAATATGGCATTACGCTAGATATCCCCATCATTGACCCTAATGATGATGCAAACAAAGAAGCCCGAAAAAAATACAGAAAAACGCTTTGGGACAAGCGCAACAGAAAAGGTATCAATGAGTATAAATCGAAGCGTTATGTAAGACAAAGGGATTACTTTGGTCCATTGATGTTGGAACATGGCGATACTGATGCACTAATCGTCGGTTTCTCAAAAAGCTATGCTTCAGTTCTAAAACCAATTTTGGAAATCATTGATAAAAAGCCTGGCGTAAACAAAGTTGCGGCAATGATGATGATCCTCACAGATAAAAAGCCATTGTTCTTTGCAGATACATCGATTAATAAAAATCCAACTGCAGAAGATCTAGTTGAGATTGCAAGAATGGCAGAATATACTGTGAAATCTTTCGCTATCGAACCAAGACTTGCTATGTTGGGATTTGAGAATTTCTCAGCAAAAGCAGATACATCTAAAAAAGTAGCAGCGGCGGTTAAAATCCTGCATGAGAAATATCCGAAAATGATTGTAGACGGAGAGATCCAGCCGGACTTTGCGTTAAACAGCGACCATCTTGCGGATTATCCTTTTTCAAAGTTAGGAACCAATCCAGCAAATGTTTTGGTTTTTCCAAATCTTGAAAGTGCCAATCTTTCTTACAAAATCATTAGAGGGATGAAAGCTGCACAAACCATTGGACCTATTTTGATGGGGCTAGATCAGCCAGTGCACGTTTTGCAAATGAGGTCAAGCGTAGACGAAATTGTAAATCTTGCAACAATTGCGGTTCTTGACGCTCAAACGAAAGAGAAAAAATAAACATTTATTTAAAAATATATATCGAAAAGCCATTTTAAGAAATTAAAATGGCTTTTAGTTTTAAGTTAATTTATATCTTCGCAAATGTCTAATTTTTAATTAATGATTTATTCTCTAAGAGGAATTGTGCAGGAGCTCACACCAACTTTTGCTGTAGTGGATGTAAGTGGGGTGGGATATTACGTCGGAATAAGTCTGCAGACCTCACAAAATCTAAAACAGGGATCCGATGTCTTGTTATATATACAGCAAATCATAAGAGAGGATGCACATTTGTTATTCGGATTTTTTACCAAGCAGGAAAAAGAAATGTTCAATCTGTTAATTAGTGTTAATGGAGTGGGCCCTGTTTCTGCTTTAATACTGCTATCTTCTCTCAGCTTAGCCGAGGCTGCCAATGCGATACTTTCTGGTAACAGCGGACTGATTCAGAAAGTAAAAGGTATAGGAGCCAAAACGGCGGAAAGAATCATAGTGGATCTTCGTGATAAGGTCGGCATATTCGGGCATTCCGAAGAAAAACTTTCCGATATTCCTAACAATAAAATCAAAAATGAAGCGTTATCAGCATTAGAAGTTTTGGGTATTTCAAAACGAATCAGTGAGAAAATTGCAGACAGAATTTTGAAGCAGAACCCTCACTTTTCAGTAGAAGAATTAGTGAAAGAGATTTTAAAAAATATTTAACAATTGATGATAATTTATCATCGGTTTCTTAAAAAATTATAAGTGAAGAAAAATATTTACCTTTATAAATTAACCCTACTTTTCATTTTTTTTGCAGGTTATACCAATTTATTTGCGCAGGAAAAACCAATTGACAGCTTAATCAGTGTCAGAAAAGATTTCAGTTTAGCGGATCCTATTCGTTATGACGCGTTTTATGATATAAAAACCGGCATGTATTACTTATACCCGAAAATCGGAAATTCTGTTGTAGGTGCGCCTATTGCGATGACCTTCGAGGAGTATAAGAATTACGTCATGCAAAACAATCTTCGTGCCTATTACGAAGAAAAATCGCTTCTTAATGATCTCGGAAGAAGAAAAGACCAGACCGATGCTAAGAAAAAAGGCCTGATTCCCGCAATTACGATCAAAAATAAAATGTTCGAAAATATTTTTGGCAGTAATAAAATAGAATTGATTCCACAGGGTTTTGCTTCTTTTGATCTGGGAATTCTTTATCAGAAAATTGATAATCCTTTGATTCTCCCACAGAACAGAACAAGTTTTGCAATCAATATACAGCAGAGAATCCAACTCGGAATAACCGGCAAAGTCGGGGAAAATCTTCAATTAAAAGCCAATTATGATACTCAAAGTGGTTTTGCTTTTGAGAACCGGATGAATATGGTCTGGCAGGCAAAAGGTTCTTGGAAAGATCTGCAATCCAAAGGTCTTAATGAAAAAGGACAGGATCCTGAAGATAAGATCATCAAAAGAGTAGAGGTTGGTAATATTAGTATGCCGCTTTCAACTAGTTTGATCCGTGGTTCTCAGTCGTTGTTTGGTTTGAAAACAGAATTCCAGCTGGGTAAGACAACCGGAACTTTAGTATTTTCTCAGCAGCAGGGTGAGGCAAAAACCATTGTGGCACAAGGGGGCGGAACGATGAGTACGTTTAAGATTAATGCTTTTGATTATGAAGATAATCAGCATTACTTTCTAGGTCATTATTTTCATGATAAATATGACGAATCTCTGCAAAACTATCCCCTTATAAACTCCAGGATTAACATTACAAGAATGGAAGTCTGGGTTCTGGATCAAGGTGGTTCTAACATAGAATCTCAGAAGCCGATTGTCGGCATTAGGGATTTAGGAGACGGCACAGGCATCATCCCAAGTAATGGCAATAATAATCTCTATCAGCAGATTTCATCAGCTTTAGGAAGTTCCAGAGATGTAGTTACAGCGTATAACACATTGAACGGAAGGTCTTTCCCAAATGCACAAGGAACGCCTGAACCATTTGTATCTGGTGAGCATTTTATGAATAATATCAAGGCTAGAAAACTTACAACATCAGAATATAAATTCAATTCTCAGCTAGGTTACATTTCATTGAATCAGAGGCTTAATGACAACCAGTTTCTTGCAGCATCTTATTCTTATACCATCAACGGATCCAGCCAGGTTTATAAAGTCGGTGAGTTCTCGGAAGAAAATGCCGTATTAATTACAAAATTGCTGAAATCCAACTCTACCACCAAGACCAATTCTCCAATGTGGGAGCTGATGATGAAGAATATCTATTCTCTGAATGCCAACCAGCTGCAGGCGGAGGATTTCTTGTTGAATGTTTATTATAGAGATCAGGGTTCGGCAAAAGTCAATTACTTACCTGGCGTACAGTACAATAATGGAATTCCGGATGACACCAACTTGCTCAGACTTTTTAATCTAGATCGGCTTAATGTGAACGGTGATCTCCAAACTAACGCAGATGGAACAAAAGGAGATGGGATTTTCGATTATGTAAACGGAATAACTGTAGATCCGGAAAATGGAAAAATCATTTTTACAAAAATAGAACCTTTCGGAGGCTATCTAGAAAGCGTTCTAAATGTAACAGATAAGTCACAGTATGTTTTTAATGATATCTATGATAAGCAGAAGACCACCCCCTCGCAGATTCCGTTGCGATATACCATTGAGGGAAGATATAAAGGTAGCCAGGGACAAGGCATTTCTCTTGGAGCTATCAACGTTCCGCAGGGTTCTGTAAAGGTCACTGCAAATGGTGCTCAGCTTGTAGAAGGTGTAGATTATACCGTAGATTATATGCTTGGGACGGTTAATATTATCAACGAAACAGTAAAACAATCTGGTCAGGCTATCAATATTTCTCTTGAAAACCAGCTGACCTTCAACACACAGAGAAAAAGTTTCTGGGGATTGAATCTTGAAAGAAAATTCAATGAGCATCTAACAGTTGGCGCTACCGTTGTCAATTACACGGAAAGGCCATTGACGCAAAAGGTGAATTATGGTCAGGAAGCGGTGAGCAATACAATGGCAGGTTTCAATTTGATGTATAATAATGAACTGCCATTCCTTACGAGATTAACAGATAAAATTCCTCTGATCAATACGGAAGCACCTTCTAATTTAAATTTCAAAGCTGAAGCTGCCTATCTTATTCCGGGACAAAGCAAGGGGATCAATGATCAATCATACATTGATGATTTTGAGCAGACCACTTCAAAAATCTCGCTGAAAGAACCTGCGATGTGGAGCATAGCTTCCCGTCCGGAAAAGAATAAGGATTATCCTGCTATTTTCCCTTCTGTTAATAATGATAATACAAACAGTGGAAACGGCAGGGGATTACTTTCCTGGTATCAGATAGATCCGCGTTTCTATGGCGTGGGTGGTTCTGCACCAAATGGAATCAATGCCCAGCGTTTGTCCAATCACGCTTCCAGAAGAGTTCAGATGAGGGAACTTTATAATAACAGAGATTATGTGGCAGGCGAACAAACCATCCTTAATACATTCGATATTACTTATTATCCGCAGGAACGTGGTCCTTATAATGTTAATCCGGCTACCGAAACCACGGCTCAGAGATGGGCAGGTTTGATGCGTCCGATTTCTGTTACTAATTTTGTAACTTCAAATATTGATTATGTAGAATTTTGGTTGATGGATCCTCGTGCAGATGGTAATGATCTTGGGACAGATCCTAAATTATTATTACAGTTAGGAAATGTGTCTGAAGATGTGCTGAAAGATGGCAGACTACAATATGAAAATGGTTTGCCTACTGCCAGCACTCCTACTAACACTACGACTTCAAATTGGGGAACACAGCCGAAACAAGTGCCGATTCTTTATGCTTTCTCGTCAGAGGGAGATGAAAGAGGACAGCAGGATTTGGGATATGACGGTTTAAGCGGTGAGCAGGAGCTGGATAAATTCGGGGTTAATTTTGTAAACCCAGTAACCAATGAGCTGGATCCTGCATCTGATAATTTTGTTTACTATCTTTCCAATCAGTTTCAGGGAGATCTTGCATCTTCTTTAACGGAGCGTTACAAGTATTTCCGTGGTCCGGAAGGAAACTCTCAAGCCAATAGCTTAGAGGTTGCCACTCAGACACCGGATGCAGAGGATATCAACAGGGACTACAATCTGGATCAGACAGAAAATTATAACCAATATACAATTGATCTTTCGCCAGCCAATATGGTTGTAGGCAGTAAGAATAAAATCGTTGACATTAAAGAAGTCGATGTAAAATTCGAGAACGGACAGGCCGGAAAAGTTAAATGGTATCTTTTCAGAATTCCTGTTGCAGAATATGACGATACTTCTAAAGTTGAAGGTTCTGATATTTCTGTCCTTAATAATGTGAGATTTGCCAGATTATTATTGAAAGGTTTTGACCAGACATCTACATTGAGATTCGGTTCATTCGATTTAGTACGATCTGACTGGAGAAAATATACAAATGAAATTTTTAGTGCTACAGTTTCGGACAACAATGAAGGTAACAGCGCACCGCAAACTCAAAACGCAAACTTCGATATCGGAAGTGTAAATCTTGAAGAAAATGCTTTGGGGACGCCACCTTATGTTTTGCCTCCGGGAATAGACCGACAGGTTTTAAGCGGAAATGCTGGTGCACAAAGACAAAATGAATCTTCTCTTTACATGAAAGTGAAGGATCTGAAAGGTGAATCAAGAGGTGTGTTCAAGAATACAAGTCTTGATATGCGTCGATATAAAAAATTGAAGTTATTCGTACACGCAGAAAATCAAACTAACACTACTACTTCTAATACAAGTGAACTTGATAAAAATGCAAAATTCTTCATCCGTTTTGGTAGTGATGCGACAGATAATTACTATGAGTACGAAAGTTCTTTAAAATATACCGCAAAAAATGCTACTTCTCCGCTGGACATCTGGCCTGATGAAAATACTTTGGATCTAGAAATTGAAAATTTTGTGAATGCCAAGCTGAAAAGGGATGAGCTTTCCAGATCCGGAAATCAGAATCTGGCAGTTAGATATCTTTATCCGGATTATGGAGATGATGAGAAACGAATCTATGTAAAAGGACGCCCTAGTATTGGTAATGTAACGACCATTATGATCGGTGTGAGAAACAATGACAATTCCAATGCAAAAACGCTTGTTCTTTGGGTTAATGAAATCAGGCTTTCTGAAATTGAAAATAAAGGAGGCTACGCAGGAAATGCAAGTTTAAATTTCAACCTCGGAGACTTCGCAGTGGTAAATGCCAATGCGTCCTACGCATCCATCGGTTTTGGTGCGATTGATCAAAAACCTTCGGAAAGATCTCAGGACGAAAATTCGGCGTTCAGTATAAACACAACGGTTAATGTAGATAAGTTTCTGCCGGAAAAAGCGGGCGTTAAAATTCCATTGAACTATTCTTACACGCAAACCATAACCGATCCTAAGTACAATCCGCTTGATAATGACGTAGAACTTAAGAAAGCACCAAATCAGGATGAACTGAAGAAAGTGGTGAGAACCTATACTCAGCAAAGAAGTATTGGTGTGGTTAATGTCAGAAAAGAAAGAATGAATCCGGATAAAAAGGCAAGATTCTATGATGTGGAAAACCTGAGCCTTACTGCGATTTATAATGATGATTTTTACAGGGATGTTTATACCAAAAGAAACTATAGGCAATATCTAAATGGATTCTTGGAGTATAATTATACCTTCAAGCCGTATGTTCTAAAGCCATTTAATAAGATGGTGAGCGATACAGCAAAATCATATAAATATCTGAGATGGGTAAAAGAATTTAATTTTAATCCGGTTCCGACCAGATTATCTTTCAGAACCATTCTTGATAGAAATTATAACGAGCTAGAGTATAGAAATGTTGATGCCTTGCTTTCAGGAAACGCTGGTCAGGATTTTGATGTCATCAGAAATAGGAATTTCTTCTTCGGATGGCAGTATAGTTTGGGCTTCAACTTTACAAAATCATTAAAACTTGAGATCAATTCAGAAACTAAAACGCTGAATGATAACCTGGATGTAAATGCTATGAACAACCGCTCGATATTTAGTAATCCTTTCAGAGCAGGCCGTCCGGTATTGTACAATCACAGAGCTCAGCTTAGCTACAGATTGCCGTTTGAATATCTGCCTTATCTTGATTTTATCACCGCAGAACTTAGCTATCAGTTCCAATATAACTGGAACGCTAGGTCTACTGCTGCAAGGAATGTTGAATATAACGGAAGAGTAGAGAATCTCGGAAACTTATCCCAGAATACCAATGCTATTGTAGCAACATCTACGGTAGATGTTCCAAAATTCTTTTCTAAGTTCAGCTATTTCAGGAAAATTAATGAAACTATGCAAAAGCGCCGCCAGGAAATCGACTCGCTTGCAAATGTTTATAGTACTGCATTCACGAAGAAAAATAGCAGGTTTAAGTTTAAGAACTATAAGTTCAAAAATAAGCTGAACCCTCTACAAGCAGTTGCTTACGCTTTAACTTCTGTGAAGCAGTTCAACTTTAATTATAATGAAAATAATGGAATTGTCTTGCCAGGATTATTGTCTGCGCCTAATTTCTATGGTTATGGACAGACTCTGGGCGGGCCAACGGTAGGTTTCTTGCTGGGATCTCAGGCAGACATCAGAAGAACTGTAATAGAAAATGGTTGGGTTTCGTCATCCACATTGATGAATGATCCTTATTCTGAACTTAATAATAGAACTATAACAGGAGATCTTCAGATAATGCCTGCTAATGATCTGAGAATTGATTTCAATATCATGCAGAATTACAGCAGAAATTATGTTCAGGGTGGTTACAATGTTGTAGATGAGTCCACCAATTATAAAGCTTACAGAGATGCCTTTGGAACGGAACTTATTACACATTCCAACACAGCTTGGTCATTCAATACAGCTTTCAAAGCAGATGGAGAGATTTATAAACTGATCAAAGAAAATGCGTTGGCCATTTCTCAGCAGTATGAAGGAATAAGAGATATTGATGGTTTCACCGCAGGATATTCTAAAAGTAATTCTTACGTTTTAATTCCGGCATTCAAAGCAGCAATCGAAGGAAAGTCTCCAAAGAAAATAGGCAATCCAACAAAAGCAGGTATCCCTCTTCCAAATTGGAAGTTGGTTTACTCAGGGCTTAGAAATCTACCAATAATAAATAGTCAGTTCTCAAAATTTGATATCTTACATTCTTATATATCTACATATACGATGTCAGGCGTTCAAGCTAGTGTCGATTATTTTAACAGAGATCTGAGAGATCCAAGCACAGCGTACGACTCAAACGGTAACAGATATAATCCGTATACTTTTACTCAGGTCGGATATGTAGAAGCTTTCTCACCTTTGGTAGGGTTTGATGTTACAATGAGAAATAATATGCAGTTCAGGTTCAATTATAACAGAGACCGAACCTATTTATTAGGATTAGTGAATACCACATTGACGGAAGAATTAGGAAATGAGTTCGTCGTAGGTTACGGATACATTTTGAAAGACCTCAAGATCAGAATCAATTATAAAGGAAAAGGAAGAGATATCAAGAGTGATCTTAATATGAGAGCAGATTTATCAATGAGAGACAGTAAAACTACAATTACTAATATATTGATAGACGATTCTCAGGTTACAGGCGGACAAAAGATTTTCAGTCTGAAGCTTTCAGCAGATTATAATATGTCACAAAATCTGAATTTGAAATTCTTCTACGATCAGATGATGACCAAGTATAAGATTTCAACAGCCTTCCCACTGTCCACCGTCCGAGCTGGTATTACCGCAACGATGACATTTGGAGGAACAACTAATTAAGAGAAAAAAGAGTAAGCAAATTTGTTTACTCTTTTTTTGTAATTTATTTTTATTCTATTGTTATATCCTAATTATATAATTAAATTTGCCAAAACCTAATCTAAGAAAATGAACACACCATCAGAACTAAAGTACACCAAAGACCACGAATGGATTAAAGTAGAAGGCGATACAGCAACTATCGGAATTACAGATTATGCCCAAGGAGAATTGGGAGATATTGTTTTCGTAGATGTTGATACCGTTGACGAAGATCTAAACGAAGGCGATGTATTCGGAAGTGTAGAAGCAGTGAAAACTGTTTCAGATCTATATCTTCCTGTAGCAGGTACAGTTATAGAAGTTAATGCAGATCTAGAAGATCAACCAGAATTGCTGAATACCGATCCTTATGGAAAAGGTTGGATTATCAAACTGAAGATTGCTGACTCAGCAGATTTATCAACGCTATTATCTGCAGAAGAATACCAAGAAGTTGTTGGATAATATCATAACAAAATACAGTAAGATTATATTGCCCATTTATTGGGCATTTCTTACTTATATGCTTTTACGTCCGGGCGTAGAGAATAAAGAATATTTCTTTATGTTTCCGCATTTGGATAAGCTCATTCATTTTACCATTTTCTTTCTTTTGGGATTTTTCTTTAGACTTCGTTTTCCCAAAACGCCTTTACTTTACTTTTTTCTGATTCTGATTTCTTACGCATTGCTTACAGAAATTTTGCAAGATATCATGAAACTCGGTCGTTCACTAGAAGTTCTAGATGCCGTTGCAGACACACTAGGCTTATCACTTTCATACTATATATATAATAAGTATGAAAAATTCCAAAACCAAATTTAAAATTCAATACTAGTTTGAATTTTAAGAATCCCTTTCAACTTTAATTATTTCTTTTAAAAGATAAAATAGCATTCGGGCAGCTGCCAAAAAGCTCAAACTCTTCCAGGCTATTTTTGTCACCGGGCTATCCGCTCATATCTTTTGCTTTTTTTGTCATCATTTTAACTTTTATATATAGAAAGAACATTTCGCCAAATTGAACTTTACCCTCACAATCCGAGAAAAAGCAAAAGGATAACCGCTGCTATCCCTGCCGCATTTTCCATAAAACTTAAATAATCTAACAGGTTGTAGCTGTTCAACATAATGTGGATAACTTTAAATGTAGTTATATTAGGCTGTTTTACAGATGTTTAATTATGCTAGTTTTACACAATTGTAAACTGATTGTTAATTCCGTTTGCAAGTACAGATTATTCCGCCCTATATTTGCAGAACCAAAACGAGAGAATTGGTAGCGCAGAATGAGAGATAAAGATTAGCTAAAATAGATTTCGAGGTTACGAAAAAAACTTCAAAAAAGTTTTGGCAGATTGGAAAAAGTTTTTTACTTTTGC
>RRZU012910809.1_pt1 | contig 16931 bp, 20 predicted proteins | sample 2165561 | NCBI WGS metagenome assembly RRZU01 (sample SAMN10456909, study PRJNA506462) | wastewater metagenome | isolation source: wastewater sludge | place: USA: Moscow, Idaho | reverse complement strand
GCCGGCAGCACGAAGATCACCGTGGCGATCAGCCCCGGCACCATGCCGATGCCGAAAAACACGATGGCCGGGATCAGATAGACAAAGGTCGGCAGCGTCTGCATCAGGTCCAGAACCGGTCGCATCCAGGCATAAAGCCGGGGGCGGTGCGCGGCGGCGATGCCCACCGGCAGGCCGATCGCCATGCAGACCACGCAGGCCGACAGGACCAGCGTCAGCGATTGCATGGTCTCGTCCCAGTAGCCCTGGTTCAGGATGAACAGAAAGCCCAAGCCGACCAGCAGGCAGGTCTGCCAGCTGCGCTGCAAGGCCCAGGTCAGGGCGACGGCCAGCGCGGTAAAGATCAGCGGATGCGGGAATTCAAGCAGCTTCAGGATTGCGCCGATCAGCCCGTCCAGCAGGCTTGAAACGGTGTTGAAAAAGGCGGCGGCATGCAGGTTCAGCCAGTCGAACACGGCCTTGGCCGTCTTGCCGACCGGGATCTTGGTCTCGGTCAATAGCTTAGTCAGTTGATCCATGCGTCATTGTCTTTCTGCCTGTCGTTGCGATGGGCGTCGGTCGGCGCGAAAAAGGGGCGGCGCCGGGGGTGGCGCGGGGGACGCATGCCCCCGCGCGCAGGCTTACTGCTCCAGCGCGGCGGTCAGCGCGGCTGCGGCGTCGCCGCCATCGGCCGTGGTCACGCCCGCAAGCCACGGCGTCGCCGCCTGCGGATTGGCCTTGAGCCATTTCATCGCCGCGTCGCCGGGCTGGTCGCCGTCGTTCAGGATCAGCCCCATGACCTCGTTTTCCATCGGCAGGGTGAATTCGAGGTTTTGCAGGAACTTGCCCAGATTCGGGCAGTCCTTGACCAGACCGGCGCGGACGTTGGTATCGACGCGCGCACCGCCGAAGTCGGGGCCGAAGATTTCGTCGCCGCCAGCCAGGTAGGTCATCTTGAACTGGGTGTTCATCGGATGCGGCTCCCAGCCCAGAAAGACGATGGGCTTGCCGGCGGCATCGGCGCGGGCGACCTGTGCCAGCATCCCCTGTTCGCTGCTTTCCACGATTTCGAAGGTGCCAAGGTCGAACTTGTTCTGCGCCACCATGTCCAGAAGCAGGCGGTTGCCGTCATTGCCCGGCTCGATCCCGTAGATCTTGCCCTCAAGCGCATCTTTCTGCGGCGCGATCTTGGCGTAATCGTCGATGCCCAGATCGGCGCCGGCCTTGTTGGTGGCCAGCGTGTATTTCGCGCCGGTCAGGTTGGTGCGCAGCACCTCGACCGTGCCCGAATCGCGATAGGGCTTCAGGTCGTTTTCCTGGCTGGGCATCCAGTTGCCCAGAAACACGTCCACGTCGTCCTTGGCCATGGCGGTATAGGTCACGGGCAGGGACAGGATCTTGGTCTCGGTCTGGTAGCCAAGCGCCTGCAGAACGGACGAGGCCAGCGCGGTGGTGGCGCTGATATCGGTCCAGCCAACGTCCGAGAAGACGACCTTGCGGCATTCGATCGGATCTTGCGCTGACGCGGCACCTGCGCAGGCAAGGGCGGCGGTCAGCGCGGTCGCAAGGATGGCGGTGCTGCGGCGAATTGTCATCTTGTTCTCCCTGTCGTCTTGACGATGGCGGCGATTAAGGCTTTTCTTGATTGACGAGTCAATCAATGATCGATTAGCTGCGGTCTTTCCGACGCAAACGCGCCCAACGTGGCGAAAACAGTGTGTTTCCATGCCCAAACTTGGTGTTGAACCTATCCGAAAGGCGGCATTAATCAACGCCGCGATCGCGACGGTGGGCCGCAAGGGGTCGCTGGACGTGACAGTGGCGCAGATCGCGCGCGAGGCGGGGATGTCCTCGGCGCTGGCGCATCACTATTTCGGGTCCAAGGAACGCATCTTCCTGGCGGCGATGCGCCACATCCTGGCGCAATACGGCACCGCCGCGCGCGAGGCGCTGCATGGAGTCACAACCCCGCGCGCGCGGCTTTTCGCCGTCATCCATGCCAGCTTCGGCGGCACGAATTTCGAGCAGGAGACCGCCGCCGCCTGGCTGAACTTCTATGCGCTGGCGCTGATCGACCCCGAGGCCGCACGGCTTTTGCGCGTCTATCACAGCCGCCTGCGCTCGAACCTGCTGGTCTGTCTGCGCCCGCTGATCGGCGAGGGCGCCGTTCCGGCCGCCCAGACGCTGGGGGCGCTGATCGACGGACTTTACCTGCGCGGCGTCCTCTCGGGCGAGATCGACGGCCCGGCCGCCGAGGCGCTGATCCTGGATTATCTGCAAAAGGTGCTGCCATGAACCAACCCGCCCGCGCCACCGCAAGGCATTCGGCCCAGCCGGTGGCGAGCCTTTACATCGACGGCACCCCTGTCGAGGGCGAGGGCGCGGCGCTGCCCGTCCATTACCCCTATACCGGCGAGGTGATCGCCACCCTGCACGAGGCCAGCGCCGCGCAGGTGGCGCAGGCGACGGCGGCGGCGGCGGTGGCACAGCCCGCCTGGGCGGCGCTGCGCCCGGTCGAACGTGGCCGGGTGCTGCTGCGCGCCGCACAGATCATCCGCGAGCGGGCCGAGGAACTGGCGCGGCTGGAAACGCTGGACACCGGCAAGCCCATTCAGGAAACCCGCGTGGCCGACTGGCCCTCGGGCGCGGATGCGCTGGAATATTTCGGCGGCCTTGCCCCGACGGTAACCGGGCAGACCATGCCTTTGGGCGGGGATTTCGTCTATACGATCCGCGAGGCGCTGGGGGTCTGCGCGGGCATCGGCGCCTGGAACTATCCCAGCCAGATCGCCTGCTGGAAAGCCGCGCCGGCGCTGGCGATGGGCAATGCCATGGTCTTCAAGCCAAGCGAGGAAACGCCCTTGGGTGCCTTGAAACTGGCGGAAATCCTGACCGAGGCCGGGTTGCCCGCCGGCATCTTCAACGTCGTGCAGGGACGTGGCGCGGTCGGGGCGGCGCTGGTCACCGATCCGCGCGTGGCCAAGGTGTCGCTGACCGGCTCGGTGCCGACGGGGCAAAAGGTCTATGCGGCGGCCGCCGCGGGTATGCGCCACGTCACCATGGAACTGGGCGGCAAGTCGCCGCTGATCGTCTTTGACGATGCCAGCCTTGATGACGCGGTCGGCGCGGCGATGCTGGCGAATTTCTATTCCTCGGGGCAGATCTGCTCGAACGGGACGCGGGTTTTCGTGCAGGCGGGCATTCTGCCGGCGTTTCTTGAGCGGCTGGCCGCACGGGTGGCCCGGGTCAGGATCGGCGACCCGCTGGACGAGGCGACGCAGCACGGACCCATCGTCAGCCCGGCGCAGGCCGCCAGGATCCGCGCCGCCATTGCGGAGGGGCAGCGCGAAGGCGCGCGGCTGGTCTGCGGCGGTCCGGGCGAGGGCGTCTTTGTGCCGCCGACGGTTTTTGCCGATGCCGAGGACGACATGGCCATCGTGCGCGAGGAAATCTTCGGCCCGGTGATGTCGGTGCTGAGTTTCCAGACCGAGGCCGAGGCTGTCGCCCGCGCCAACGCCACCGATTACGGGCTGGCGGCGGGTGTGTTCACCCGCGACCTTGCGCGCGGGCACCGCGTTGCCGCCGCCTTGCAGGCCGGGACCACCTGGATCAACGCCTATAACCTGACCCCGGTCGAGGCGCCCTTTGGCGGGGTGAAGCTGTCGGGGATCGGGCGCGAGAACTCGGCCGCCGCCATCGAGCATTATTCGCAACTGAAGTCGGTCTATGTCGGCATGGGAGGCGTCGATGCGCCTTACTGATCTGCGGCCCGCCGATCTGCGCGCTTTCGCCGGTGGCGCGGTCGGAATGGATATTTGGATGAAGAAGAAATCTGCGGGCGCTGGCGCAGGGGGGCGGGCATGACGCCGGATTATGTCATTGTGGGGGCGGGTTCGGCCGGTTGCGCGCTGGCCTACCGGCTGGTCATGGCCGGCAAGCGCGTCGATCTGATCGAATATGGCGGCAGCGATATCGGCCCCTTCATCCAGATGCCGGCGGCGCTGAGCTATCCGATGAACATGCGCCGCTATGACTGGGGCTTTTCGTCCGAGCCGGAGCCGCATCTTGGGGGCCGCAGGCTGGTCACGCCGCGGGGCAAGGTGCTGGGCGGGTCGTCCTCGATCAATGGCATGGTTTTTGTCAGGGGGCATGCGAAAGACTTTGATTTCTGGGCGGAATCGGGCGCGGATGGCTGGGCCTATGCCGACGTTCTGCCCTATTTCAAGCGCATGGAGACCTCGCACGGGGCGGTCAGCGATTATCGCGGCACCGAGGGGCCGCTGCATGTGACGCGCGGCTCGCGCAAGAATCCCTTGTTCAACGCCTTCATCCGGGCGGGGCGCGAGGCCGGCTATCCCACGGTCGAGGACTATAACGGCGCCCGCCAGGAAGGCTGCGGCGCCATGGAGGCGACGATCTGGGAAGGCCGGCGTTGGTCCGCCGCCAATGCCTATCTGCGCCCGGCGCAGGAAACCGGCTTGCTGCGGCTGCGGCGCGGGCTGGCGCAACGGGTGGTGTTCGAGGACGGCCGCGCCGTCGGTGTCGAGGTGAAAAATACCCGTGGCATCAACGTGTTTCGCGCGAATGTTGAAGTCATCCTGTCGGCGAGTTCGATCAATACGCCCAAGCTTCTGATGCTGTCGGGGATCGGGCCTGCCGCGCATCTGCGCGAACACGGGATCGAGGTGCTTGCCGACCGTCCCGGGGTTGGAGGAAACCTTCAGGATCACCTTGAAATCTATATGCAATATACGGCGACCAAGCCGATCACGCTGTATAAGCACTGGAACCTGTGGGGCAAGGGTTCGATCGGGGCGCAATGGCTGGCGACCGGGACCGGGCTTGGCGCCTCGAACCAGTTCGAGAGCTGCGGCTTCATCCGCTCGGCCGCGGGGGTCGAATATCCCGATATCCAGTACCATTTCCTGCCGCTGGCGGTGCGCTATGACGGCAAGGCGGCGGCCGAGGGGCATGGCTTTCAGGTCCATGTCGGGCCGATGCGCTCCAAATCGCGGGGTACTGTGCGGCTGAAATCCGCCGACCCGCGCGAGGCGCCCGAGATCCGCTTCAACTACATGTCCCATGCCGACGACTGGGCCGAGTTCCGCGCCTGCGTGCGCCTGACCCGCGAGATTTTCGCGCAATCGGCATTTTCCGATTTCAAGGGCCATGAAATCCAGCCCGGAGATGGGGTTACGACCGATTCCCAGATCGACGACTTTATCCGCGAACATGCGGAATCGGCCTTTCATCCCTGCGGCACCGCGCGGATGGGGCGCGCTTCGGATCCGCTGGCGGTGGTCGATCCCGAATTGCGGGTGATCGGGGTCGAGGGGCTGCGGGTCGCCGACAGTTCCATCTTCCCGCGCGTGACCAATGGCAATCTGAACGCGCCCTCGATCATGACCGGCGAAAAGGCCGCCGATCACATTCTGGGCAAGGGGATGCTGGCGCCGCTGAATCTGGGGCCGGAAATGCCGGACGACTGGCGAGAAAGCCAGCGTTCCGCGTAGGTTACGACGGCTTCTTGCTGTTGTTCAGCAGATCGGCGAGGCCGGCGAAGGGTTTTCGCGTGTCCGCGTCGGGGATATCCTCGGGCGTTTCCAGCGCCGCGTCGCTGGCGCGGGGGTAAAGCGGCAGCGCCAGCGACAGGTCCTCGGCCATGATGGCGGCGATGTCGATGAACTGGCCAAGGGGCTCGACGTCGTCCTGAGGGATTTCGTACTCATCGGCTTCGGGCGTGGTGACATGGGGCGAAAAGATGCGCTCGACCGTTTCGGCGATGTCGGTATTCACCGGCGCCAGCGTGACGACGCAGGGTTGGGTCACGCGCGCCTCAAGCCGGCCCTCGACGGCCCAGGCATCGCCGTCGACGGCGCGGATGCGGCCGGTGAAGCGCAGCTTCGGCAGCGCGGTGATGCCCAGCTCGGCCGCGAGTGCGGCGCGGGCGGCCGCATCGGGCGCAAGGGCGAATTCCGTGGGCTGGCGCGGGTTCAGATGCGCCACGCGGAAACGGGTCTGCGACGGGTTCGATTCGGTCATCGGGTGCCTTTCGCGGGCAAGCTTGCCCTTGGTCTGGATATTCTTGAGCGCGGGGCACGAGTTTGCTAAGCCGTTCAGGCGACGTCAACAGGCGCATAGAGGGACAAAGTGACGATGAAGATTTCCCGGCGGCGGATCGTGGCCCTTGCACTGGCTGCGCCCCTTGCGCTTGCGGCCTGTACGGCGACCTATCGCAATCACGGCTATATCCCCCCCGAGGAGGATCTGGCGCAGATCGTCGTCGGCAAGACCACGCAGGGCGAGCTTGAGGGCCTGATCGGCAAACCCTCGGCGCAGGGGCTTCTGGCAGGGTCGGGCTGGTATTACGTCGGCTCGCGCTGGCAGTTCTATGGGCCCCGCGAACCGCGCGAGATCCAGCGCCAGGTGGTCGCCGTCAGCTTCAACGAGGCCGGCACCGTCACCAATGTCGAGCGGTTCGGGCTTGATCGCGGCAAGATCGTGGTGCTGTCGCGCCGTGTCACCGATACCGGCGTCTCCAGCCTTGGGCTGATCCGTCAGCTTATGGGCAGCGTGGGCCGTGTGAATGCCGGCGATCTGCTGACCGACAGCTGACGCCTGCGGGCGACACGGATTCTGGAGCGAATCGTCGGCGGCGGGGTTGATGCCGGAACCCGTTGCGGTCCGGGTCAGGCCGGGCGCGGCGGTCCGCGTGCAGCGGGGCAGGGGCCGCCGTCGGGTCCCTTCTTTACTGTTGCGCCGCTGTTACAAGATTCGTGCTAGAGTGGTGTCAACACGTCGGGCGCGTCGTTTGCAGGCCGCCTGACTGGCAGACAAAGGTGCCATATGGCGTGGGCCAAGGGACGATACGAGGTCTTTACCGCGACGGATGACGATGACATCCGCGCCGCGCAGCGCCTGCGCTGGCTGTGTTTCATCGGCGCCCGGCAGGGGCTGGCGGATCAGGACGCGCTGGACGCGGACGAATACGACCAGCGCTGCCACCACGTCCTGATTCGCGACCGCGCCTCGGGGCGGGTGGTGGCCTGTTTCCGCATGCTGACGCTGTCGGGCGGGGCCGAGATCGGCGAAAGCTATTCGGCGCGCTTTTACAACCTGTCGCGGTTGGCCGGCTATGGCGGCCGCATGGCCGAGATCGGCCGTTTCTGCATCCATCCCGAATGGGGCGATCCCGATATCCTGCGTCTGGCCTGGGCGGCGCTGGCGCGGCATGTCGACGACGAGGGCATCGAGATGCTGTTCGGCTGCTCAAGCTTTCTGGGCACCGATTTCCGCAGCTATGAGGACGCTTTCGCCATGCTGCGCGAACGCCATCTGGCGCCGCGGCGCTGGCTGCCGCGGGTCAAGGCGCCGCAGGTCTTTCGCTTTGCCCGCGTGCTGCGCCTGCGCCAGTCCGATCCGCGTGCGGCCATGGCGGCGATGCCGCCCTTGCTGCGGTCATATCTGGCGATGGGGGGCTGGGTCAGCGATCACGCGGTGGTGGATGCGCAACTGGGCACGCTGCATGTCTTTACCGGGCTTGAGATCCGCGCCATTCCTCCGGCCCGCGCGAAACTGTTACGCGCAGTCGCAGCGTAATCGCGGCTTTGCATCCGGGCTATAAAACGCCTATGTGGCGGGGCATGACCGACATATTCGATTTTTCCGTCTCGGCCACGGATGGCCGCGCCCGCACAGGCACGATCCGCACTCCGCGGGGCGAGATTCGTACGCCCGCCTTCATGCCGGTCGGCACGGCCGCCACGGTCAAGGCGATGATGCCCGAATCGGTGGCCGCGACCGGCGCCGACATCCTTCTGGGCAATACCTATCACCTGATGTTGCGCCCCGGCGCGGAACGCATCGCCCGGCAAGGCGGGCTGCACCGGTTCATGAACTGGCAGCGCCCGATCCTGACCGATTCGGGCGGCTTTCAGGTGATGAGCCTTGCCGGCCTGCGCAAGCTGACCGAGGACGGCGTGACCTTCGCCAGCCATGTCGACGGCTCGAAGCATTTCCTGTCGCCCGAGACCAGCATGGAAATCCAGCGCCTGCTGGGCAGCGATATCGTGATGGCCTTTGACGAATGTCCGGCGCTGCCCGCCACCGAAACCGAGGTGGCGAAATCCATGCGCATGTCGATGCGGTGGGCGCAGCGGTCGCGCGATGCCTTTGGCGACCGACCCGGCCACGCGCTTTTCGGCATCATGCAGGGCGGCGTCACCCCCGAGCTGCGCGAGGAATCCGCCGAGGCGCTGAAATCCATCGGCTTCGAGGGCTATGCCATCGGCGGCCTTGCCGTGGGCGAGGGGCAAGAGGCGATGTTCGGCGTGCTCGACTATGCGCCGGGCTTTCTGCCCGTCGCGAAGCCGCGCTACCTGATGGGCGTGGGCAAGCCCGACGATATCGTGGGCGCCGTGCAGCGCGGCGTGGACATGATGGATTGCGTGCTGCCCTCGCGCTCGGGGCGGACGGGGCAGGCATGGACGCGGCGCGGTCAGGTCAATATCAAGAACGCCCGCCATGCCGACGACCCGCGGCCGCTGGACGAGGATTGCACCTGCCCGGCCTGCCGCAGCTATTCGCGCGCCTATCTGCACCACGTCTTTCGCGCCGGAGAGATGATCTCGGGCATGTTGCTGACCTGGCACAACCTGCATTATTTTCAGGAACTGATGGCCGGGCTGCGCGGGGCCATCGCCGCGGGCGGCCTTGACGCCTTCGTGGCCGATTTCCACGCGAACCGTTCTCAGGGCGATATTGCGCCCATATGACCCGTTCGGGGGCGCAGGTCACGCGCCCCCGCAACCGCAACCGCCCCGGCCGGGGGCGCATCCGGGCGACGAAAGGCGCCAAGCATCGATCCTGCCGCCCAATGCCCGGGAATGCCTTGCAATGGGCCGATCCGCGGCAATGCGGGCACAGGCCGGCGAAAACATTGCGCGAACGAAGCGCAAAGCCTTGATTTTCGATTATCCTTCGTTAACTCGTCATTGATTCATAAGGCGAAAAAAACCGCCACCCCTTGAAAGTCACCGATGCCCGCAGACGCCACAATCACGCGCAAGACAGATATCCGAACCATCACCACGACGGCCGAACTGGCCGAGTTCTGCGAACTGGCCAAGGCCCAGCCCTATGTCACGCTGGACACCGAATTTCTGCGCGAGCGCACATATTATTCAAAGCTTTGCCTGATTCAGGCGGCGTTGCCGGCGGCCTCGGGACCGAAATCGGCGGGTGGTCCGGCGGTCCTGATCGATCCCATGGTCGACGGGCTGTCGCTTGAACCGCTTTACGACCTGTTCCGGCACAAGGCGACGGTCAAGGTGTTCCACGCCGCGCGGCAGGACCTGGAAATCTTCTTTCACGATGCCGGCGTCTTTCCCGATCCGCTGTTCGACACGCAGATCGCCGCCATGGTCTGCGGCTTTGGCGAGCAGGTCGGCTATGAAACGCTGGTCAAGAAAATCGCCCGCCAGCCGCTGGACAAGTCCTCGCGCTTTACCGACTGGTCGCACCGCCCGCTGTCCGAGGCGCAGGCGACCTATGCGCTGGCCGATGTGACGCATCTGCGCGCCATCTACGAATATCTGACCGCGCAACTGGACAAGACCGGCCGCGCCTCATGGGTGGCCGAAGAGGTCGCGGTCCTTCTGGACCCCGAGACCTACATCACCCGCCCCGACGAGGCGTGGGAGCGCGTGCGCACCCGTTCCGGCTCGCCCCGGTTTCTGGCGATCGTGCGCGAACTGGCGCGCTTTCGCGAATCCTATGCGCAGGAACGCGATGTTCCCCGTTCGCGCGTCTACAAGGACGATGCGCTGATCGAGCTGGCCTCGACCAAGCCCCTGACCGAGGGCGATCTGGCCAAGTCGCGCCTGCTGCTGCGCGAGGGGAGGCGCGGCGACATCGCCGCCGGTATTCTCGCTGCCGTCAAGGCCGGGCTTGAGGCCCGCGACCTGCCGAAGCCCGCCCCGGACGAACCCGGCCGCCCCGGCAATGCCGCGCTGGCCGAGCTTCTGCGCGTGCTTCTGAAAGCCAAGGCCGACGCGGCGTCGGTGGCGCCCAAGCTGATCGCTTCGGCCGCCGATCTGGATGCCATCGCCTCGGGCGGGCGCGACCTGCCGGCGCTGTCGGGCTGGCGGGCCGAAGTCTTTGGCAACGACGCCCTGCGCCTTGCCGCCGGCGAGATTGCGCTGTCGGCGCAGGACGGCGCGGTGAAGGTGGTCGAGGTGCCCTGAGGCCTCGCAGCGGCGGCCCGCCGCTGGCCCGGATTGGAATGTTCCGCCCGAAATGAGGTCTGGCATGTATGTTCCGCCGCATTTTCAGGAAGTCAGCCCCGGCGAAATCGCCGCGATCATCGCTGCCGCGCCTTTGGCCTGCATCGTGGCGCAGACCGCACAAGGGCTGATCGCCAATCACATCCCGCTGCTCAGCGCCCCCGATGGCGGGTTGATCGGGCATGTCGCGCTGGCCAATGACATGCACCGGCTGATTGCGGACGGGCAGGAGGTCATGGCGATTTTCCGCGGCGAGGATGGCTATGTCTCGCCGAATTTCTATCCGTCCAAACCGGAACATCACCGCCATGTCCCGACCTGGAACTATCAGGTCGTCCATGCGCAGGGGACGATCAGCTTTCAGCATGACGATCACGCCAAGCGGGCGGCGGTGGGGCTGCTGACGCGCATCCATGAACGGCGGGTCAACGGCGATCAGGCATGGCGCATGGCCGATGCGCCCGCCGATTACATGCAGCAGAAGCTGGCCGGCATCGTGGCCTTTCGCATCACCGTGGCCGGATGGCAGGCGAAATCCAAACTCAGCCAGAACCGCGACGCGCGCGATTACCTTGGTGCGGTCGAGGGGCTGCGGGCCTCGGGCCAAAACGCGCTGGCCGAGCGCATGGAAATGCGCCTGCCCAAGGCAGAGACGGATTAGGGCGCGGCTACCCCCGCGACGCCTTTTCCTCGATGCCCGAGCGGCCCTCGCGGCGGTCCAGTTCGGCCTCGACATCGGCCAGCGTCAGGTCGCGCGCGGCCAGCATCACCAGCAGATGGTAAAGCGTATCCGCGGCCTCGCTGACCAGTTTTTCGCGGTCGCCCTTGACCGCCTCGATGATCGCCTCGATGGCCTCTTCGCCGAATTTCTCGGCGCATTTCTCGGGGCCTTTCGACAAGAGCTTCGCGGTCCAGCTTGTTTCCGGGTCGGCACCCTTGCGTGCGGCGATGGTCGCGGCGAGGCGTTCAAGACTCACAGTGAATCTCCTGCAATCGGCTGTCCTTGAGGACGATCGCATCCATCATCGTCCAGAGTTCGGGCGCAAAGGCGCTGCCCAATATGTCGTCTCGTCCAAGCGGAGTAAAGGATTTCTCTTCTGAAACAAACTCTTCAGGCCAATCGAGAAGTACAAGACCATCTTGACGCCATTCAGCACGCATTCCCCATCGTGCGGATCGCGGCGCCTCGTCTGACCAGTCGCCCATATATAACCAGATCGTCCCCGAATGTGGGTCGTTTCTGATCTCTCCATATGCTGCCTTGTACCAGGCCAGCCAGTCACCGTTCCGAAAAACGTCGCCCGTCACCAGAACCGTCGTTCGTCCGCAGCAATCGCATGGCACATGTTCGGTTTCGCCCTCCTCAAGGGTCAGGGCTTCCCAATCGCTCATGCCAGCCTCACCGGGATGCCGGCGGCGGCCATGTGCTCCTTGGCCTCGCGGACCGAGAAGGTGCCGAAGTGAAAGATCGAGGCCGCCAGCACCGCCGAGGCATGGCCCTCGATGACGCCCTCGGCCAGATGTTCCAGCGCGCCGACCCCGCCCGAGGCGATGACGGGGATGTTCACGGCATCGGCGACCGCCCGCGTCAGCGGCAGGTTAAAGCCCGACTTGGTGCCGTCGCGGTCCATGCTGGTCAGCAAGATCTCGCCCGCGCCTTTTGCGGCGACGATGCGGGCGAATTCGACCGCGTCGATGCCGGTGGGCTTCCTGCCGCCATGGGTAAAGATTTCCCATTTCCCCGGCGCCACGGTCTTGGCGTCGATGGCGCAGACGATGCACTGGCTGCCGAAGCGGTCGGCGGCCTCGGCGATCACATCGGGGTTCGCCACCGCGGCGGAATTGAAGCTGACCTTGTCGGCGCCCGCCAGCAGCAGTGCGCGCACGTCGTGATGGCTGCGCACGCCGCCGCCCACGGTCAACGGCACGAAACAGGCCTCGGCGGTGCGGGTGACCAGATCGAACATGGTGCCGCGGTTTTCATGCGTGGCGTGGATGTCCAGAAAACAGATCTCGTCCGCGCCGGCGGCATCATAGGCGCGCGCCGCCTCGACCGGGTCGCCGGCATCGACCAGATCGACGAAGTTCACGCCCTTGACCACGCGGCCATCGGCAACATCAAGACAGGGAATGACGCGGGTTTTCAGCATGATGCCGTTCTACCTTGGCCGGGCCGCTCAGGCCAGCGCCTTCAGCGCCGCGCCCAGATCCAGCGCGCCATCGTAAAGCGCCCGCCCCGAGATCGCCCCGGCGATGACGCCGGTATCGCGCAGCGCCGTCAGGTCCGCCATCGAGCTGACCCCGCCCGAGGCGATGACCGGAATGTTGACCGCCCGCGCCAGGGCCTCGGTCGCGGCGATATTGGGGCCCTGCATGGCGCCGTCACGCTCGATATCGGTATAGATGATCGCGGCCACGCCCGCGTCCTGGAAACGCCGCGCCAGATCGGCAACCATGATATCGGTTTCCTCGGCCCAGCCGCGCGTCGCGACCCGACCGTTGCGGGCATCGATGCCGACGGCGATCTTGCCCGGGAATGCCATGGCGGCCTCGCGCACCAGATCGGGGTTCTCGACCGCGACGGTGCCCAGGATCACCCGCGACAATCCGCGCGCCAGCCAGCTTTCGATGGTGGCCATGTCGCGGATGCCGCCGCCCAGTTGCGCAGGCACGTCGATCGCCGTCAGGATCGCCTCGACTGCGGCGGCGTTCACCGGCTTGCCGGCAAAGGCGCCGTTCAGATCGACCAGATGCAGCCATTCGGCGCCCGCATCCTGAAAGGCGCGCGCCTGCGCCGCCGGATCGCTGCCGAAGACGGTCGCCGCCTCCATGTCGCCGCGCAGCAGCCGCACGCAATTGCCGTCCTTGAGGTCGATGGCGGGGTAAAGGATCATCGCATCTCTCCCGATAGCTTGGCGCCCCTTTGCCACAGGTGGCGCCGATCCGAAACCCCCGCCGCGACCCCACGTCAGGCTTGATCGGCGAAATTCCCTGCCCTCATCCTGCGCAGCAGACCGCACACCCCGGAGGAGGGGGGAATCACCATGAAAAGACTGACGCTTGCCGCAGTTCTGGCGCTGACCGCCACCGCATCCCATGCCGGGGGCATTTCCGGCACCTTCCAGACCCAGCCCAATGACAGCGGCCATATCGGCATGGTCGAATTCTACGACTGCGGCGGCAAATATTGCGGCAAGCTGGTGAAAAGCTTCGACAAGTCCGGGGCAGAGGTCAAAAGCCCGAATACCGGCAAGAACATCGTCGCCGGCATGAGCGATGACGGCAATGGCAAGTTCTCGGGCGGCACGATCTGGGATCCGGGCGCCGACAAGACCTATCGTTCCAAGATGTCGCTCGACGGCAAGAAACTCAATGTCTCGGGCTGCGTCATGGTGTTCTGCCGCACGCAGACCTGGACCCGCGTGAAATAGCGCCCAGCCCTTCTTTCATGTCGAAATATCCTCGGGGGTCCGGGGGTCCGAGGACCCCCGGTCCGGCCGTGCCCCGGAACGGGCCCCTGCCTCAGGGGCGCCAGCGCAGGAAATTGCCGATGATGCGCAGGCCCACGGCCTGCGATTTTTCGGGATGGAATTGCGCGCCGACGATATTGTCGCGTCCGATCACCGCGGTCACCTCGCCGCCGTAATCGACGCTGGCCAGCAGATGTGCGGGGTCGGCGACCCGGAACTGCCAGCTATGGACGAAATAGGCGTGATCGCCGCTGGAAATCCCCTCCAGCACCGGATGCGGGTTCAGGATCCGCAGGTCGTTCCAGCCCATATGCGGCACCTTCAGCGCGGCCTGCTCTGGGCGGATGGCGTCGATCTCGCCGCCGATCCAGCCAAGGCCGCTGGTGTCGCGATATTCGTGGCCCAGATCGGCCAGCATCTGCATGCCAACGCAGATGCCCATGAAGGGCACGGCGCGGTCCAGAACCGCCTCGCGCAGGACCTCGACCATGCCGGGCACCGCGTCCAGCGCCGCGCGGCAGGCAGGAAAGGCGCCGTCGCCGGGCAGCACGATCCGCTCGGCGCTGCGCACGATCTCGGGGTCCGAGGTCACGACCACGTCGGCCCCGACCTCACGCCCCATCAGCGCAAAGGCCTTTTCCGCCGAATGCAGGTTGCCGCTGTCGTAATCGACCAGCGCCACCCGCATCAGAGCGCCCCCTTGGTCGAGGGCAGCACCCCCGCCATGCGCGGGTCGGGTTCGACCGCCTCGCGCAGGGCGCGGGCGACGGCCTTGAAGGTGGCCTCGGCGATGTGGTGCGAATTCAGCCCGTGGATGCGGTCCACATGCAGCGTGATGCCGCCATGGGTGGCGATGGCCTGAAAGAATTCGCGCACCAGTTCGGTGTCGAAGGCGCCGATCTTCTGCGCCGGGAAATCCACGTTCCAGACCAGATAGGGCCGCGCCGAAAGGTCCAGCGCCGCGCGCACCTGCGCGTCATCCATGGCAAGGTGAAAACTGCCATAGCGGCGGATGCCCTTCTTGTCGCCAAGCGCCGCCACCAGCGCCTGACCGATGGCGATGCCGGTATCCTCGACGGTGTGGTGGTCGTCGATATGCAGGTCGCCCGTGGCGCGGATGGTCATGTCGATCAGCGAATGGCGCGAAAGCTGGTCCAGCATGTGATCGAAGAAGCCGACGCCGGTGCGGTTGTCGTAAACCCCGGTCCCGTCAAGGTTCAGTTCGACCTCGATGGCGGTCTCGGCGGTCTTGCGGGCGATGGTTGCGCGGCGCATCTGGCGTCTCTCCTTGGGCGTGCCTCACGGGCTTGGCGCCTTATAGGGCGCGGGGGGGCGCGTGAAAAGGCGCGCGCGGGAATTCCCCGCCCGTTCTTGTCATATGGCCGCCGCAATGCCAGAAAGTAAAACCAAGTGCGCAAGGACGAGCGACCCGAAAGGATCCTGGCCGATGAGAGACGACCTGAATGTCAGCGAAAAGCGGCTGATCGCGGCGCTTGACCGCCTCGACCACTTCATCGACCGCGCCGCCGGGGCGCAGGATGCCGCGCCCCCCGCCGCCGGAGGGGTGGCCGGGGTCGAGGAGCAGCTTCACGCCGCCCATAGCGAAAACCAGCGTCTTTCGGCCGAACTGGTGCTGCTGCATGAGCGTCAGGCCGCGCTGCTTGCCCATTGCGAGGCCCAGCTTGCGCAGTCCCATGACCGCCTGCTGGGCGCCGGACAGGAGGCCGCGCGCCTTGCCGCCGCCAACGAGGCGCTGGCCGAGGCCAACCGGACGCTGATCGTCGGCGCAGGCGTCACCGCCGATACTGCGTGCCTGGCGCTTGAGGCGGAAATCGAATCGCTGCGCGCCGCCCGCGCCGCCGAGATCGCGCAGATGGGCGATCTGCTGGCGGAACTGGACCGCATGATCGAAACGCCGCGGCCCGATATCGCCGATGCGGCCGGCGCCGCGATCCCGGTGGCCATAGCCGCGCCGGCGGCGGATGCGGTGCTGGAAATGCCGATGCCGGAGCAGGTCACCGGATTTGCCGAGGCCGCCCATGACGACGGGGCGGCGGAAGCTGTTCTCGGATCGAATGAGGAAAGGGGCTGACCATGGCCGAAGTCGATTTTTCCATCGGGCACAAGTCCTATACGCTGACCTGTCAGGAGGGCGAGGAGCGGCACCTGAAACGCGCCGCCGGCCTGCTGGACACCGAGGCGCAGGCCATTCTGGGCCAGACCGGCCGCATCCCCGAGCCGCGGCTTCTGCTGCTGGCGGGGCTGATGCTGGCGGACCGCGCTTCGGCGCTGGAGGACCGGGCCTCGGCGGCCGAGCGCGAACTGGCGCGGCTGAAGGCCAATCCGCAGCGCGTCGAGGTGCCGGTGGTGCCGGCAAGCCTTGCCGAGGCGATGGCGGAACTGGCGGCGCGGGCAGAGGCGCTGGCGCAGAAGGCCGAGGATCAACTGGCCGGGTGATCGCCGGTGGCGCGGTTCCTTTTGGATATTTGAGTGAAGAAGAATGAGGGGGCCGGGGGCTAGGGTTGTGCCCTGCGGGCCTGCAGGGCGTTCCAGATCAGCGCGACCGGGGCGAGCACGGGCACGATGAAGGGCGTCATCGCCAGAAACACCACGCCGAAGAGGTCGGTGCTGCCAATGAAGGCGCCCCAGACGTCGAGCAGCAGCATCAGGCTGCGCCCGCAGGCGAGGACAAGGATGACGTCGGCCGCCAGCAGCCACCACAGCGAGCCGCCATAGCCGATGCTGTAGACCGCCGCGGGAATGGCGAGGCAGAGGGCCGCAAGGATCAGCCGGATCTCGCGCAGATAGACGCGGCGCGGCTGGTCTGGTTTGGGGATCATGGCGGGACTTTCGCGATTTCGCCCATCCTCCCGCGTGACCGGGGCAAGTCAACCGCGCGGCGCCCGGACCGCCATGCGATTTTTTCGATGAAGTCCCGCCGGGCCTTGCGCCTTGGCCCGTCACGGCTATAACCCCGGACGATTTATCAGCCGCCAGCCCGAGGGATGAACATGCCGAAAAGAACCGATATCAAATCCATCCTGATCATCGGCGCCGGCCCCATCGTCATCGGGCAGGCCTGCGAATTCGACTATTCCGGCGCCCAGGCCTGCAAGGCGCTGCGCGAGGAAGGTTATCGCGTCATCCTGGTGAACTCGAACCCCGCCACGATCATGACCGACCCGGAAATGGCCGATGC
>RRZU012495726.1_pt1 | contig 16935 bp, 13 predicted proteins | sample 2165561 | NCBI WGS metagenome assembly RRZU01 (sample SAMN10456909, study PRJNA506462) | wastewater metagenome | isolation source: wastewater sludge | place: USA: Moscow, Idaho | reverse complement strand
ACTCCTTTAGCCTGAAGGTAATTTTACTATAGGTAGTGTTTTAATCGTCCTGAAAATAGTGATATTAATTTTACAAAGCAAGAAATTAACTTGTATCTGTTTAATTACCGTACGTAACTACCAATTGTACCCAAATCAAAAAAGAGAAGTAATTACTACTTCTCTTTTTCTCAGTTGCGGGAATCCGACTCGAACGAATGACCTCTGGGTTATGAGCCCAACGAGCTACCAACTGCTCCATCCCGCGATATATCCTAGAATTTCTTTAAAATCTTTCTCAGGCTGCAAATGTACTGCTTTTTCTTAGGATTCCAAATATTATTTAGAAAAAGAAATTATATTTTCAGATTCTCTGCCTCTTTTTGATGTTTAATTATGCCCAATTAATGTGAAAACTACTAGATTATCAATTATTTAATGTTTGTTTTAGTATGTTTTCTTGTGTTTCTGTCTATACTACGTTTTTGTGCTTTTTTAAACTTTTTTATTTTCCTTTTTTTGCTACCTTTGTGAAAATATGAGAGTTTCAATATTTAATTCATTTGTGAATGAAAAAGAAATCTTCTGATTTTTTTAAGCGAATCAGAATAAAATACAAGTTATCTGTATTAAATGAAAGTACCCTTGAAGAGGTGTATCATTTTAGGTTATCTACTCTTAGTTTATTTGTTCTTGCTATGTCCGTTTCCCTTCTTTCTTTCATTTTGTTTTCTACTCTTATTTTGAATACTCCTTTAAAAAAATTATTGCCTGAAAATACTGATAATCACGTCAGAAATGAGGTGTTAAGAAATTCAATGAAGATAGATTCTTTGAGTCAGGAACTGCAAAAGAAACAAGAATATATTGATGTTATTAGAGATATTGTAGCTGGAAATATTAATATAGATTCGTCTTATTCAGCTGATATTGTTGTAGCTAAAAAAATCCAAGAGAAATTTATTGAAAAATCCAAAGCAGAAAAGGATTTTTGCGATGAATTTGAATCCGAAGAAAAATATAATTTGGTAAATCTGACGACTAACCAAAATACTGATTTGTTGTTTTTCAGACCGGTGAAAGGAATTATTACTCAAAAATTTAATTCAAGAAATACAGATAATTTCGGTATAAATATTTCAGTAGATCAAAATACCAGTGTATCTGCCATATACAAGGGAACTGTCATTTTTACTGGTTATGACGTAAATATGGGCTATTTTATTCAAATTCTTCATCCGCAAAATTTCATTTCTGTATACAAACAAGCATCCGTTATCTTGAAAAAGGAAGGAGATACTGTAACTACCGGTGAAGTTATTGCTATTGTTGGTGACAGAAAAGACCGGAAACCTGCTTTACATTTTGAATTATGGCAGAACGGAAGGGCACAAAATCCGGAAGATTATATTGGTTTTGATTAAAATATGGAAAAGAAACAAATAGCGATACTAGGTTCCACTGGTTCTATTGGTACACAAGCTTTGGAAGTGATTGCTGAACATCCTGATATGTTTCAGGTGTATGCTATTACCGGATATAACAATGCTAATTTATTGATAGAACAAGCTTTAAAATTTCGTCCAGAAGTGGTTGTTATGGCGAATGAAGTCCTTTACAATCAGGTAAAGACAGCTCTACAAGATTACGATATAAAAGTTTATGCGGGAATAAAATCTATTTGTGAAGTAGTAGAAATGCCTTCTGTAGATATTGTTCTTACTGCAATGGTGGGTTATGCCGGGTTGTTGCCCACTATTCATGCCTTGAAGGCCGGTAAAAAAATAGCTCTTGCTAATAAAGAAACATTGGTGGTCGCGGGTGATATTATTTGCGATTTATCACAAAAATATAAAGCTTCCATTTTGCCCGTCGATTCGGAACATTCTGCTATTTTTCAGTGTTTGGCGGGTGAAAATATGGATGAGGTAGAAAAAATTATATTGACAGCCTCGGGTGGACCATTTCGTTCCAAAAGTTTTCAAGAACTACAATCCGTTACTAAAAACGATGCCTTGAAGCATCCGAATTGGAATATGGGAGCCAAAATTACGATAGATTCGGCTAGTATGATGAATAAAGGATTCGAAGTTATAGAAGCGAAATGGCTTTTCGGATTGAAACCTTCTCAGATAGAAGTGGTAGTGCATCCTCAGTCTGTTATTCATTCGATGGTGCAATATTGTGATGGTTCGGTAAAAGCTCAATTAGGCATGCCTGATATGAAATTACCAATACAATATGCATTTGGTTATCCTGAGAGGCTGAAAAATAGTTATCCGCGATTGGATTTTACAGCGATATCAAAATTGGACTTTGAAAAGCCTGATGTCAGTAAGTTTAGAAATTTGGCTTTTGCGTACTTTGCTATGGAAAAAGGTGGAAATATGCCTTGCATCATAAATGCTGCTAATGAGGAAGCTGTAGCTGCATTTTTACAGGAAAAAATAGGCTTCTTGGAAATGAGTGATGTTATTGAATTTGCAATGGGAAACGCATCTTTTATTGCCAGTCCTACTTACGAGGATTATGTGCAATCGGATAGAGAAGTAAGGCTTCTGGTAAAACAAAAAATTGATACACATGGATATATTAATTAAAATAGTGCAATTATTAGCGAGTTTGTCTATATTGGTCTTGATACACGAATGTGGACATTTTGTCGCTGCTAAAATATTTAAGGTTAGAGTTGAGAAATTCTACCTTTTCTTTAATCCCGGGTTTTCTCTTTTCAAATTCAAACCTAAAAATAGCGACACTGAATATGGTGTAGGTTGGTTGCCTTTGGGCGGGTATGTGAAAATAGCTGGAATGATAGATGAATCATTAGATACCGACCAAATGAAACAGCCTGTCCAAAATTGGGAATTTCGTTCTAAACCTGCTTGGCAAAGGCTTATCATAATGGTAGCAGGGGTATTTATGAATTTTGTTTTGGCAATTGCTATTTATGCCATGATTCTTTTCTCTTATGGACAAGAATATGTGCCTTTGAAAAATGCTAATTTAGGAATGTCCTTTTCTGATACGGCAAAAAAATGTGGCTTTGTAGATGGAGACATATTATTATCTGCCGATGGAAAAGCCCTTGAGAAACTTGATGAAGAGTCTTTTAGAAAAATATTAAATGCAAAACAGGTTGTAGTAAAGCGTAATGGGATGAGAATTGCTATTGCTTTACCTGAAAATTTTGCTCAACAGTTGATGGGTTTGAAAGAAGGATTTACGAACTTTCGTGCTCCTTTTGTCGTAAAAGAAATTATGCCTGGCACTCCGGCTGCGAAAGCCATGCTACAAATGGGGGATAGTATCGTATCCATTAATGGTGTAAAGTTGGTTGCTCAAACGGATTTCAGTGATGCTTTTTTGCAAATGAAAAACACACAGATTGCATTGGGTTTTTATAGAAATGGGGAGCTGAAAAATACTACTATTGTTCCTGATTCAACAGGTAAGATTGGGGTTTATTTAAAGCCGTATTTCGAAATTTATAAGACCCAAAAGAAAACTTATGGCATTCTTGAATCTGTTCCTGCAGGGATAACGATGGGTTACAAAAAATTAACCGGATATGCCAGCGATATGAAGTATGTTTTTACCAAGGAGGGGGCTGAAAGCTTGGGAGGTTTTGGTTCTATTGCACAATTATTTCCAACTGATTTTTCCATGTTGTTCTTTTGGGAAATAACGGCTTATTTATCTGTTATATTGGCATTTATGAATATACTTCCGATACCTGCCTTAGATGGTGGTCATATCTTTTTTCTCCTGTACGAGGCAATTACGGGTAAAAAATTGAGTGAGAACTTCATGCTGAATGCACAGAAGATAGGGTTGTTATTGCTTCTGTTCTTGCTTTTTTACGCCAACGGGATGGATATTGTCCGCGCATTTGTTGAATAAACTTTAGTCTTTCAAGTAATATTCTATAGTGGAAACAATGCGTAAAACTTTTATGTGAGGGGTTTGAGCGTCTCTATTTGATATAATGATTTGACCTTGGGAAGCATTTTTGATTTTTCCCAAAGAACTTTCAGAGTCATCTGCAAATTTTTGAGCTGTTTTACGAGCATTTTTAGTGGCTTCTTCTATCATTCCACCTTTAATCTCGTTAAGTTTACTATAACTAAATTCCGTAGTATAATTATACTCGTTGGTGACGAAGGCAATTTCTTTTTTGCCCAATTCTGTAATACTGAAAATAAGTTCACGAACCAAATCTACCTTTCGAGAGGAAACTGTAATTACTGAAGTTGCATAGTAGCGATAAGGTGCTTTTTCGGGAGAGTACATCTCTGTTGATCTGTCCACGATACTTGGTGCTGAAAAAGTAATCTCATTTTTTGATATGCCCTTTTCTATCAAATAGCTGGTGATGATATTATTTTTGGCATCAATGCTGTTATACAAATTAGCCAAATCATTGTTAGCTTCTTTGTATACAATAGGCCAAATAACTTGATCGGCAGGAACTTCTCTTTCTGATAAACCTTTTACGGAAACTGTTCGCTGAGATTCTTGGAGATTTTTGAGGCTTGAACTTAATAACCAAAATCCAATGATGATACCCAATCCAATAAACAGTCCCATGATAACATTGGGAGCTGCTTTAATGCTTGATAAATTCATTTTCATATATTTCCGGGGAATTATATTTTTTTACTATTTTTCTTTTGTAACCAAACAGAAGCAATTATGGAGATAGTTATTAATCCAAGTATTATGCCTAATGAAACAAAATTGGAAATATACATTGAATATCCCATTTCCTTACAAAATTCGTTAAAGCACATTTTGAATCCGATAAAAGAAAGAATGCCTGCCAAAGCATACTTTAAGTAGTAAAAATAGCCCATTACGTGGTTTAATGCAAAATACAGAGATCGTAATCCCAAAATCGCAAATATATTAGACGTAAAAACAATAAAAACATCTTTAGAAACGGAAAGAACAGCCGGAATAGAATCTACTGCAAAAACAACATCTGAAAGTTCAATAAATAACAAAGCAATAAAGAAAGTTGTAGCAAATTTCTTCCCATTTTCTTTAATAAAGAAATTTCCGGATGTGTTATCATCCTTTACCGGAAAGAGTTTTCTAAATTCACGAATGAAAACGTTGTTATTGGGATTGAAATCATCTTCTTTTTCTTCCTTTTTAATAAACATTTTAACTCCGGTATAGATTAAAAATGCTCCAAATACGTACATTATCCATGCAAACTGATTGATAAGTGCGATTCCGCTAAATATGAATATTGCACGCATAATGATGGCTCCGAAGATGCCCCAAAAAAGAACTTTATGTTGGTATTTTGGAGGAATTTTGAAAAAGCCGAAAATCATAATAAAGACAAACAGGTTATCAATACTAAGTGATTTTTCAAGTACGTAAGCAGTAAAAAACTCAAAGGCTCTTGTTTCTCCCAATTGAAAATATACGCCTACGTTGAATGTAAGGGCTAAAGCAATCCAAAAGAGAGTCCAAAGGACAGCTTCCTTTAGGCTTGGGACGGAGTCTTTTTTATGAAAAACACCTAAATCAAGCAATAGCATAATGATAACAAAGACATTAAATCCTACCCAATACCAAGTTCCTTCCATTTTTCCGCTTTTTTGTTGTTAATTTAATAGACTTTTCACTTTTTCAGAGATTAATCTTCCCTCTATTTTTCCTGCTAATTGTTTAGTTGCTAATCCCATCACTTTACCCATATCTTTGGCAGATGTAGCACCTACTTCTGTGATAATGCTTTTGATGACCGTCGTAAGTTCTTCTTCGCTCATTTGTTCAGGCAGATATGCTGAAATTACTTTTGCCTCATCAAGTTCTTTTTCTGCTAATTCCGGACGATTTTGTTCGATGTATATTTGAGCACTTTCTTTGCGTTGCTTTACCATTTTTTGCATAATTTTGATACCGACTTCCTCTGTTATTGTTCCATCGGATCCTTTTGCGGTTTTGGCTTCCAGTAATTCTTTTTTAATACCTCTCAAAGCATCAAGTTTTAGTTTGTCCTTTGCAAACATTGCTGACTTAATATCTTCTGTTATGCGATCAATTAGTTCCATTTTTAATCTACGTTATTGTGTAAAAACTTATTTTTCTGATTAAAATCAACAGAGTTCTCTTTTTTTTGCATAGAAAAATCAGAGAAGTCTTTAAAAGAGGGAGATTCTCTAAATGAATCGGTTAGTTTTGAGCTATTCCTTTTGTAAGCAGGAATTGATTCAATCTCTTGTATTTTTTCATCCGAATCCCAATCGTCCAGGGTAATTACCTCTATTACTTTTTCGGGCTCTTTCTGAATGTTGGGCATTTCTTGTTTTTTACCGTAATATTCCTCTCTGAGTTTATCTAGATTTTCTTTGTTTGTATCTTTTGTTTCAGCTTTAACTGTTTGTGGTTCGTCTTCTAATGTAACTGTTGTGCCATCTTCTTTTTCCATTTCATGTATACAAGGAAGATTGTCTAATCCAAATCCTGTAGCTATAATGGTAACTTTGATTGATTCTTCGAGTTTATCATCAAATGACGCGCCCCAAATAACATCGGCATCAGCTGCTCCAACACGTTTGAAGAAAGCTTTGATTTCTTTGGTTTCTTCCATTGTAATTTGGTTGTCGTGAGCGGTATTGATGTTCATCAATATTCGTTGTGCACCTTGTATGTTGTTGTTCTTAAGGAGGGGAGAATTTAATGCTTCTTCAATAGCTTTTGTTATTCTTCTGTTTCCACTGGCAAATCCTGTGTTCATGATAGCCACGCCGCTATCTTTCATAATAGTTTTTACATCGGCAAAGTCGACATTGATATATCCCGTCTCTGTTATGATTTCGGCAATTCCTCTTGCGGCATCCGTCAATATATTATCGGCTTTTGCAAAAGCATTGGACATACTAAAGTCAGGAAAAATTTCGGCTAGTCGTTCGTTATTAATAACCAAAAGGGCATCTACATGTTTACTCATTTCTTCCACACCAAGTAATGCTTTTTTTATCTTCTTTTCTCCTTCAAATTCAAAGGGAATGGTCACTATAGCTACTGTAAGAATTCCCATGCTTTTGGCAATTTCAGCAATGACTGGTCCTGCACCTGTTCCTGTTCCACCACCCATTCCCGCAGTAATGAATGCCATTTGTGTATTGTCACGCAATGCATTTTCAATTTCCTCTCTGCTTTCAACCGCAGCTTTACGAGCTTCCTCAGGAACACTACCAGCACCTAAACCTCCTTTTCCGAGTTGTATTTTGAATGGAATAGGCGAACGTCTCAAGTCTTGATAATCCGTGTTGCAAAGGACAAAAGAAACGTCTTTTATTCCTTGAGAAAACATATAATTAACAGCATTTCCACCACCGCCACCAACTCCAATAACTTTGATAATGGATTCGGCATTTTCTGAAAAGTCAAAATTTACCATGGGTAATTAATATTTGTAAATGTACTTATAATTGTTTAAATAGATTCTTCTTTGTCATCAAAAAGAGTAACCAGGCGTTTTGTTGTGCCGTCTACAAGACCATATATTCTAGATTTGAAACCTGTTTTTTCGCTCGTAGCTTGTTGTTTTACTTTTTTGCCTTTTTCTTCTTTTTGTATTGGTTTTTCTTCCGTGATACAATTTTCTGTTCCCATACTTAGCAATCCGACTATTTGGCTATAAGCAGGGTTCATAAATGCTTCAGGCATGGTTTCTTTATCAAGTAAATGGTTGCCGATAGAGTTTCTTACATCCAAACCGGTTAAGGAACGCATTAGCTCATTTATTTTATTTAGTTGAGAGCCTCCTCCTGTTATGACAATACCCGCTCCAAGTTGTCTGAAATATCCCTTTTGTTGCAATGGAGTAAGAAAAAAATTAACTATTTCAGTTACTCTTGCCTCAATAATTTCAGCTAAAAATGAACTTTGTACAGACTTTTCTTCGTTTTGATTTTCTGCACGTGCAATAATAATTTTTTTGTCCGGAACCTCAAGGCAAGCCAATGCACTACCCAATTTTTTCTTTAGCTTTTCTGCCTGACTTTCCAGTAAATTCAATTCGCGGATATCGTTTGTAACCGTTTTACCTCCTAAAGGAATGATTCCGGCTTCTCGCAAATAACCTTTGGTAAATAGAGAATAGGATGTTGTTCCCCCTCCAAAATCGATAACCATACAACCTAATTCTTTTTCATCACTTGTAATTAGTCCGTTGGCTGTGGCTATTGGAGATGTTAATGTCCCAATGATTTCAATATTTGACTTTTCTTTGATAATCGTTCTAACTTTTTCGAAGCTTTGTATTGTCAAGCTTTTCGTGTGAATTATTTTATAACGTCCTTCCAGACAAGTACAATCAATGCCTACCGGATTACTTATTAATTCATCATCAACCAAAAATTCCTGTGTTATAACGTCCAAGATTTCAAACTTTGGAGAGTGTAGTTTGAAGTTCTCCTGATAGAGTGTTTCTATCAGCGAATCAGTCACAATCTCATCTGTACCCAAAATTCTTTTTGTAATGTTATAGGTGCATTGTAAAAATTCTCCACCTAAACCTACATACGCTTTGGTTAAATTAAGCTTGCTTTTGTTACGCAATTTGGTAACAATACTATTGATATGGAATGCTGTATCACTGATGTTGAAGATAGTGCCCTTTTTTATTGCATTTTCTTTGGTTGCTTCTTCTTCATAAGCAATAATGTTTAGCAATCCTTCTTCCGTTTTTTGAGCAACAGCACCGATAATTTTTGTTGATCCCAAATCGAAAGCTAAAATGTAAGGTGTATCGTCATTCATAAGGCTGTGGTTTTTTTTAAAGTACCGTATATTAGTTTATTATATTCCAAATTGATAGTTTCATATTTGTCTCCAAAAGCATATTCTGGATAAGCTTTATAAAAAGCAGATAACTTTTCCATTTTTTTTTCGTAATTGTCAATTGTGCCAAGCATAACTTTAGCAGTTCCAATTTTCGGTACAAGCTCAATTTTTTTGTTTGGTAGCACGTATATTTGGTCTATATGTGCATTCCAAAATTCATCTTTTGATAGGAAAACGACAAAATCATAGAGCTCTTTTTTTGCAAAGCTTTCAGTTACACAACCCGAAACAATAGGCATTAAAGAGGTGAAGTTTTTTGATGTAGGCATTCTTTTCCGGTCTTGATCAATGTAATAAGAATTGTATTCTGTTATTACATGTAAAATAGGGTGTCGTTGCCAAAGAGTCACTACTAAATTTCCATTATTAGTACGGTAGCATTCTGCACGTTTTACAAAATTCATTTTTCTCAAACATCTTTCTATCTTATTTACTTTTGCATAATCTAATTTTTTATTTAATGGGAAAAGCCCCTTCTCCATTAAACGTTGAGAGATATCATCTGTTTTAATAAAGTTATCGTTAGAACTTTCTTGTTTATAGATGTTGATTTTTTTGCACACTTCTGTTTCCTTCACATTGCTAAACATTATTATTGAGTAAGTAATGTAAGCCAATGCTATCAATGAAACAAATATGCCTAAAAATTTCTTTATCATAAACAATTATTTACTACTCAGATTGCTCGTTAGTTTTCAGATAATTAGCGATTTCTGGAACCAATTTATCAATGTCTCCTGCCCCCAATGTAATTAATACATCAAAAGTAGATGTTTTTATCTCATCAAGCAAGTTTTCTTTTTTACATATTTTCTTTTCCGCACAATTTATTTTGCTAAGAATAATATTCGATGTAATCCCCTCTATAGGCTTTTCTCTTGCCGGATAAATGTCAAGTAAAATAACACTATCCAATGCCGAAAGACTTTCTGCAAATTCATTTGCAAAATCACGTGTGCGTGTATACAAATGCGGTTGAAAAATGCCACATATTTTTTTGTCCGGATAAAGAGCTTTTATAGAATTAATTGATGCTTTAAGTTCTTCAGGATGATGTGCATAATCATCAATGAAAGTAACTTTATCAGTTTTTACTTGTACGTCAAAACGTCTTTTTATTCCCTCGAAGGAGGCGATTGCTTTTTTAATTTCTTCAGGAGTAATTCCGTTCAAATAAGCAATAGACATGGCTGCTACAGAATTTTCTACGTTTATCAATATGGGCACTCCCAATTCTATCGAAGAGATAGTCTCAGTTGGCGTTACAAAATCGAAAGTGATTTTTCCATTTGCTGTAGTAATATTTTTTGCATAAAAATCGGCAGTTTTTGTACCGGAATAGGTATATAATTTAACATTTTTTGCTAATTCGGGTATTAAATCAATTCCTTCTTTTGCTAACAAGACTCCTCCTTCTTGTATAAGAGATGTGAAGTGGGCAAAGCTTTGTAGTAAGTTATTTCTGTCATTGTAAATATCCAAATGGTCGGCATCAGTTGCCGTGACTACTGCCATGTAAGGAGAAAGTTGGTGAAAAGAACGATCGTATTCATCTGCTTCTACTACCACAAAAGGGCTTGTCGTATTAACAAGTAAGTTACTGTTATAGTTTTTCGATATACCTCCTAAGAAAGCGCTGGCTCCAATCTTTGATTGAGTAAAAATGTGTGCTATCATTGTAGAAGTCGTTGTTTTTCCATGAGTTCCGGATACGCAAAGGGCTTTTTGAGAACGAGTAATTTCTCCCAAAATTTCAGAGCGTTTTAATAAACGGAAGCCACCTTTTTGGAAAAAGACAAATTCTTGTAAATCTTTTGGAATAGCAGGGGTATAGACAATTGTTGTAGAATCTGTGCTCATGTAAGTGAGAGGAATTAGACTGATGCTGTCTTTGTAATGGATTTCAATGCCTTCTTTTTCCAGTTCTTCTGTTAAAGTTGTTTTAGTTAAATCGTAACCCCCAACTTGGCATCCATGTTGCTTAAAATAGCGAGCCAATGCACTCATGCCTATTCCACCAATGCCCAAGAAATAATAGTTGTTTATTTTTTTCTTTTTAGTAGCTTCTGTTGTTTTTGGTAAGTTGTTGATTCCTAATAGTTTTAATATTTCCAGAGCAATATTTCTAGAAGCGTCTGGTTTCGCAAAATGTGCAATGTTTGTACTTAACTCACCAAGGATATTTTGATTTTTTACTACCGAGAGAGCTTTATTAACAAGAAGATTAGATGCTTCCATATCGGAAATCATGATAGCCGCATTCTTTTCCGACAAAGCCAAAGCGTTTTTGGTTTGGTGATCTTCAGCAACATTTGGAGAAGGAACCAAAATACAAGGTTTTTGTAATAAGCTTAGCTCAGAAATGGAGCTTGCTCCGGCTCTTGATACAACTAAATCTGCTATGCTATAAGCCAAATCCATACGGGCCACGAAGTCCGTAATAATCATATTTTTTGTTTCAAAATGAGCTGTTTGGGCTTTTATGTCATTGATGTAAAACTTTCCTGTTTGCCAAATAACCTGTATATTGGAATCTAACAAAGATTTAATATCCTTTAAAATGCTTTGGTTGATGGTGCGTGCACCCAAACTTCCTCCAATTATTAGAATGGTTTTTTTTGTGTGACTGAGTCCGAAGAATTGATAGCCATTTTCTTTTTGGTCGGCATTTTCAAGTAATTGTTGACGTATAGGATTTCCTGTCAATACAATTTTGTTTGCTGGAAAGAATTTGTCCATATTGTCGTAAGCTACACAAATCTTTTTTGCCTTTTTTGCCAATAATTTATTTGTAACTCCCGCATAGGAATTTTGTTCCTGAATTACCGTTGGAATTCCTAATCTATTTGCCATGAAAAGAGTTGGTCCACTAGCAAAACCGCCTACTCCGACGACTATGTCAGGCTTGAAGTCCTTGATTATCTTTTTTGCTTTTTTCAGACTTCTCAACAAATTGGAAACAAACGTAATATTTTTTTTCATGCTTGAGCGGTCAAAACCGCTTACCGGCAAACCTTCTATTTTATAGCCGGCGGCAGGTACTTTCTCCATTTCCATTTTATTTTCAGCACCTACAAATAAAATGTTTGCATTAGGTAACAATTCTTTTATACTGTTGGCTATGGATATTGCAGGGAAGATATGTCCTCCAGTGCCGCCTCCGCTGATGATAATATTTATGGTTTTTTGCATTTGAAAAATATTTTGAATAATGAAATCTTAATTTTCTTGTTCTTCTTCCGTGGATACCTCTTCAGTAGGTTTTTCTTCGTTTTTTGTTTCTACTTCTGTTTCTATTTTTGTTTTTTCCTTTGGTTGATTTTCCTCTTTAATGTACTGGCTAACGCTAAGGATTATGCCTAAATATAGACTTGTCATGATGATAGATGTTCCACCTCTGCTTATCAGAGGCAAAGGCTGTCCTGTAACAGGTCCTAAATGCACAGTTACGGCCATACTTATGAATGCTTGCAGTACGATTAATAAAGATAATCCTGTAACTAAAAAGGCAGGGTATGCCTTACTGCTTTTGTGAGCTAACATTCCACTTCTGAATAAAATAATCAGATATAAAATCATGATAAAAATACCACCAAATAATCCGTATTCTTCTATAACAATAGCATAAATAAAATCTGAAAATGCGAGAGGTAAAAAGTCTCTCTGTGTGCTGTTGCCCGGTCCTGCCGGATTGATTCCGTTTGCAATAGCAATTTTTGAGTTCATTATTTGGTTATTATCATCGTTAACCTCGTAAGTCTTTTCGGTTGACTTTTTTGAACTTTCTTCCATAAATTCGTCAATACGACCAACCCATGTGTTAAGTCGATGTAAAACTTTAGGTTGAAATGTGTGAGATAGAAAATATAGTGAAACCAATACCACCAAAATGGCTCCAACAGTGAGTCCTATTTTAGCAAATGAAATTCTTCCAATAACCATAAGCAATATGCCAACACCAAATAACATTACTGCCGTAGATAAATTTTGGGGTGCAATAAGGCAGCAAAATAGTCCCAAAACTCCCAAAATTGGGAAAAATGCTTTGTCTGCATTTTGTCCTTCTTTTTGGTTTCGAGCCAACATATCTACTATAAACAGAATTACTGAAAATTTTGCTAATTCTAAAGGCTGAAATTCGAAACCCAAAATTTTGATAGCTCTTATAGCTCCGTTTACCTCTATTCCAACAAATGGCAGCATTATTAAAAGCACCGCCGTTATAGGAAGAAAAATAATGTATAACATTCTGAAAAAACGATAGGGAATGTGATGTGCAATTAACATAACAATAAAACCAAGCGTAAGCATCTGCACATGTCCAATAAACGGAGCCAAATGGTTTTCCGTTTTATAAGCTTCTTGGCTTATTGCACTGAACATTTCTACGGATGATATCAGGAGCAAAAGCCCTATAATTATCCACAGAATGGAGTCGCCTTTAAATATTTTTTTGAAAAATTCTCGCATGCTTTACTTGTTATAAACTTTCAATTACAAATTCTTTACACATTCTTTGAATTTTGTCCCTCTGTCTTCGTAGTTTTTAAATAGGTCAAAACTTGCACAGCAGGGAGAAAGTAAAACCGTATCACCCTTGTTTGCCGATAAATAAGCTGATTTTACAGCATCTTCCATTGATTCTGTTGAAATGATTTTTTTGCCCATATTACTGAAGAAATCTTGCAATTTTTTGTTGTCGACTCCTAAAAATATCAGTGTGTGAACTTTTTCTTCTACTAAATGTTTGATTTCGTTGTAGTCATTTCCCTTATCTGTTCCTCCTAGAATAAGTACAACAGGGGTTTTCATACTTTCTAGTGCATACCAACAAGAATTTACGTTAGTAGCTTTTGAATCATTTATAAAAAGGATGTTTCTTACTTTTGCTACTGCCTCTAGACGATGTTCTACGCCTTCAAAATCCGATAAAGAATGACGAATATCTTCTTTTTTGATATTCATAACACTAGCAGAAAGTGCTGCTGCCATTGAGTTGTACACATTGTGTGTTCCTTTAATGGATAGGATGTCTAAGTTGATGCTCATATCGGTATCTTCTGTGTTAATTTTAAGTTCGTTATTTTCAGTAAATGCCTTGCTGTGTGTATTTTTTTTCATGGAAAAGGGATATTTTTTAGAGATTATATTTCGTTTGGTTAATTCTTTTGCAATGTTTGGATCGTCATCCCAGTAAATAAAGATGTCTTGTTCCGTTTGATTTTGTACAATTCGCATTTTAGCGTCAATGTAATTTTGAAAAGAATAATTGTATCTGTCCAAATGGTCGGGTGTGATATTCAACAAAATGGCTACATCTGCTTTAAACGAATACATATTGTCCAACTGAAAACTACTTAATTCTATGACGTAATAGTCAAAATCATTTTCGGCTACTTGTAAAGCAAAACTTTTACCCACATTTCCAGCCAAACCTACGTTCAGACCTGCACTTTTCAAAATATGATAAGTTAGCATGGTAGTTGTTGTTTTTCCGTTACTTCCTGTAATACAGATTGTTTTGGCTTTGTTGTATCTCCCGGCAAACTCTATTTCAGAAATAATAGGGATTTGTTTTTCCTTTATTTTCTTTATGATTGGAGCTTTATCCGGTATCCCCGGACTTTTAATTACTTCGTTTGCACTTAAAATCACTTCTTCGGTGTGCCTTTCTTCTTCCCACTTGATGTTGTATTTATTCAGCAAATCTTTGTAAATGGGTTTTATTTTTGAAGAATCGGAAAGAAAAACATCGAAGCCCTCTTCCTTTGCCAGAACGGCTGATCCGGCACCGCTTTCTCCTCCTCCAAGTATGACAATTTTTTTCATTACAATTATCTAATTTTCAACGTTATAACAGTAAAAATGGCTAGTGCAATGCCAATAATCCAGAATCTTGCAACAATTTTCGGTTCAGGTACTCCCTTTTTTTGAAAATGATGGTGTAGGGGAGCCATAAGAAAAATGCGTCGACCTTCTCCATATTTTTTTTTCGTATATTTAAACCAAGAGACTTGCATAATAACGGATAAACTTTCTACTAAAAATAGTCCACAAAGAATAGGAATAAGAAACTCCTTGTGTATGATAATGGCAAATACTGCAATAATTCCACCAATAGTTAAGCTGCCGGTATCTCCCATAAATACCTGTGCAGGGTAAGAATTATACCATAAAAATCCGACCATAGCCCCGATGAAAGCACTGGCAAAAACCACCAATTCTTCACTTCCGGGTATGAACATGATATCCAAATATCCTGCAAATCCTATATTGCTGGAGACATAGGCCAATATTCCAAGTGTGACTCCAACTATACTTGATGTGCCGGCTGCCAGACCATCTAGTCCATCGGTCAGATTGACAGCATTAGAAACTGCTGTAACAATGAAAATTGTTATTAAAAGGAATAAAACCCATGCCCATGTCTGAACATTTTCTTTTAAAAAAGGAACGAAGTCGGCGTAATCGAAATTACTTTCTTTAAAAAAAGGAATGGTTGTTTTTGTCGATTTGATGGCATTAGCTTCTTTTTCCATAACTGTAGTTTCTATATTTTGAGCTTGTACAGATTTTACATTTTCTACTATAACAGCCTCCGGACTAAGGTATAATGTCAATCCGACTAACAGACCTAAACCTACTTGTCCAACAATTTTGAACCTGCCGTTTAATCCTTCTTTGTGTTTACGGAAAACTTTAATATAATCATCTAAGAATCCGATAATTCCGAGCCAAGCAGTTGTCGCGAGCATCAATAAAAGATAGATATTACGTAAACGACCAAAAAGCAAACAGGGAACAATAATGGCGATGATAATGATAATTCCTCCCATGGTAGGAGTCCCTTTTTTGCTCATTTGTCCTTCCAACCCCAAGTCGCGAATTGATTCTCCGATCTGTTTTTTTTGTAATAAACGGATAATACTTTTACCTATAATCATTGATATAAACAATGATGTGATGAGAGCCAAGGCTGACCGGAACGAAATGTAATTAAATAATCTTGCTCCCGGTAAGGCAAATTGTGCTTCTAAGAATCGAAATAAGTAGTAGAACATATTTTGCTTTTTATAGTTGTGAAAAAATCTCTGTTAATACTTCTTTATCATCAAAATGGTGCTTGACACCGGCAATTTCTTGATAGTTTTCATGCCCTTTTCCTGCTACAAGTATGACATCACCTTTTTTTGCCAATAGGCAAGCTGTTTTAATGGCTTGGTAACGGTTTTCTATAACGAGTGTTTCTTTTTTTTGTTTGTCGGTTAATCCGGCTAACATGTCGTTTAAAATATCCTCCGGTTTTTCGTTACGTGGGTTGTCCGATGTCAAAATGGTTTTGTTGCTTCCATTCACGGCTTCTCTTGCCATCATAGGTCTTTTCCCTTTATCTCTGTTGCCACCGCAACCTGTAACTGTAATGAGATTTCCGGATTCAGTGTTAGTGTTTTCGAAACGAATAAAATTAATAGTTTCTATTACGTTATTGAGAGCATCAGGTGTATGTGCATAATCAACTATGGCAGTAAACCCGGTAGGAGATTGTAATGTTTCGAAACGTCCTGAAACCGGTTTCAACGTACTTAATGCAACCAAAGCTTCCTCTTCTGAAATTCCTAAAAGGACAGTTGCTCCAAATACAGCCAAAAGATTGGAAGCATTAAATTTTCCTATAAATTCTACAGAAACTTCTTTGTTATTCATTTCCAGAAGCATCCCTTCAAAGCTGTTCTCGATAATTTTGCCTTTGAAATTAGCAAGAGATTGTGTTGAGTAGTTATATTTTCTTGCCTTTGTATTTTGTAACATTACCAACCCGTTTTTGTCATCTAAGTTTGTTAGTGCGAATGCGGTTTCTGGTAAGTTGTCGAAGAAAGTTTTTTTAGCTTTTAGGTAAGCTTCAAATGTTTTATGGTAATCAATGTGGTCTCTAGTTAGGTTGGTGAAAATTCCGCCGTTGAAGTTGAGTCCTGCTATTCTTTTTTGATCAATCGAATGAGAACTTACTTCCATAAATACATATTCACAACCTGCACTGATCATTTCGCTAATAAGAAATTGCAATGATAAAGCATCCGGAGTTGT
>RRZU012038173.1_pt1 | contig 16939 bp, 7 predicted proteins | sample 2165561 | NCBI WGS metagenome assembly RRZU01 (sample SAMN10456909, study PRJNA506462) | wastewater metagenome | isolation source: wastewater sludge | place: USA: Moscow, Idaho | reverse complement strand
GTCGAGCGCGTTTGCCGCGCGAAAGTGCTTCATCGCGTCCTCGTGCTTGCGCTTCTTCTCCAGCAGCAACCCCATGAGGTTGTGCGGCGCCGCGCTGTGCGGGGACTGAAACATGGCGGTTGCGAGCAGCGTTTCGCAGGCGTCGGGCAGAAATCCCGGCAGTGCCGCGGATTCGAGCAGGCCGCTGCCAAGGGCATTGGCGACCAGCACCTTGCCGGCACGCACGGCCTGCAAGAGTCCCGGCACGCCGAGTGCCGAATTGCCGCGCAGTTCGAGTGGATCGCAGTAGTCATCGTCAAGCCGGCGCAGAATCGCATGCACGCGGCGCAGGCCACTGAGCGTGCGCATGTAGACGCAGTCACCGCGCACCGTCAGATCATGTCCCTCGACCAGCGGGAAACCGAGATAGCGCGCCAGATAGGCGTGTTCAAAGTAGGTTTCGTTGTAGGGCCCCGGGGTCAGGAGAACGATCAGCGGCGCCTCGCTGGCCGGCGCTGCCCAGTAGGCGAGACTGTCCTGGAGTTGGCGGAAGAAGGAAGCGAGATGCTGGACATGCAGGTCGCGGAACTGTTCGGGAAAGACGCGGCCAATGATGGTCCGGTTTTCGAGCGCGTAACCCGCACCCGAAGGCGCCTGCGTGCGGTCGGCGATTACCCACCAGCGGCCGTCAGGCGAACGTGCGAGGTCAACGGCGCAAAGATGCAGGTAGATATCACCAGCCGGTCTGACCCCCTGGCATGGCCAGAGAAAATTGTTGTGGCCAAAGACCAGTGCCGGCGGCAGGCTGCCGTTCTTCAGCAACTCCTGCGGACCATACAGATCCTTGAGCACGGCGTTGAGCAGGCGCGCGCGCTGCGTCACGGCGCTGGTCAGTTCCTGCCACTCGCCGGTTGACAGGATCAACGGCAAAGGATCGAGCTCCCATGGCCGATCGGCGCCCTTCAGGTCGGCATAGACATTATAGGTGACGCCATTTTCGAGAATGCGCCGGTGTACGTAATCGACCCGGTGGCGCATCTGCTCGGGTGTTGCCGCATCGAGGTGGGCAAGGAACGGTTGCCACGCCGGGCGAACACTACCGTCCTCGGCGAGCATTTCGTCGAAACGGTCGGTTTTCTTCTGGTAACTGGAAAGCAGGGATTGCGGCATGAAAAAAGCGCAGGAGTGCTTGCTCCTGCGCCGAGTAGTTTCAGGATCGCCGCAAGTCTAACGTAAACGGGAAGCCGGTATTGATTGGTGCGGGCTGTATATCGATTTCACCAGGCGTGTGGCCAAATGGCGTGAAGCGCGCCAGACGGCGACCTTCCGCCTCGTTGGCGTTGACCGGGTAGCGGTCGGGGTTGCGTCCACCGGGGTGTTCGACGTGATACTGGCAACCCCCGAGCGAGCGCTTCATCCAGGTATCGACGAGGTCGAAAACCAGTGGCGCGTGCACACCGATCGTCGGATGCAGCGCCGATGGCGGATGCCAGGCCCGGTAACGCACGCCGGCCACAAACTCACCCGGCTTGCCGGTCGAGCGCATCGGCAAGGCGCGGCCGTTGCAGCCGATCACATAACGATCACTGGCCATGCCGGTCACCTTGAGCTGCACCCGTTCCAGCGAGGAGTCGACGTAGCGCACGGTGGCACCGACTGCCCCCTGCTCGCCCATCACATGCCAGGGTTCGAGGGCATGCCGCAGTTCCAGCTCGATGCCCAGCGCCGTGATGCGGCCGTGCAACGGAAAACGGAACTCGAAATGCGGCGCAAACCACGCGCTTTCAAGTGCATAACCGGCGCCGCGCAATTCACTGAGCACGTCTTCGAAATCCTGTTGCACGAAGTGCGGCAGCATGAAGCGGTCGTGCAGTTCGGTTCCCCAGCGCACCAGGCGCTCCGGCGCGTAGGGGGTACGCCAGAAGCGGGCGATCAGCGCCCGCAGCAGTAGCTGCTGGGCCAGCGACATGCGCGCGTGCGGTGGCATTTCGAAAGCGCGCATTTCCAGCAGACCGAGGCGACCGGTGGGGCCATCGGGAGAGTACAGCTTGTCGATGCAGAACTCCGCGCGGTGCGTATTGCCCGTCGAGTCGATCAACAGATTGCGCAGCACGCGGTCGATGATCCAGGGGGCGATGCACTCCGCCCCTTCGGCAGTCGGTTGCGGGAACTGGCTGAAGGCGATCTCCAGTTCATAGACCGAATCGTTGCGCGCCTCGTCGACTCGCGGCGACTGACTGGTCGGGCCGATGAACAGGCCCGAGAAAAGATAGGACAGCGATGGGTGGTTATGCCAGTAACTGATCAGGCTGCGCAACAGGTCCGGGCGGCGCAGGAAAGGCGAGTCGAGGACGCTGGCACCACCGAAGACGAAGTGGTTGCCACCGCCGGTGCCGGTGTGGCGACCGTCGAGCATGAACTTTTCCGTACAGAGACGCGACAGATGCGCAGCTTCATAGAGATGTGTCGTCCTTTCGACGAGTTCATCCCAGTTTGCTGACGGCTGAATGTTGACTTCGATCACCCCGGGATCGGGCGTCACCCGGAAGTTGGTCAGGCGCGGATCCGACGGCGGCTCGTACCCTTCGACGATGACCGGTGTGGCCAGTGCCGCGGCCGTGGCCTCGACCGCGGTCACCAGTTCGAGGTAGTCATCGAGCGTCTCGGTCGGCGGCATGAAGATATACAGCACGCCATTGCGTGCCTGCGTCGACAAGGAGGTGCGCGTGACCAATGCCGGCGACAGGCTTCCTGGCTCGCCAGCATCCCCGGCAGCATGCGCCAGCGACTCGGCGGCACGGTCGAGCGCCTGCTCGGAAAAGTGTTCGCTGGTGACCGCGGCGGCTTCGGCGCTCAGGCTCTCACTGTGGCTGACCGCATAGCGTGCCTGCATATCTGCATGGTCGGGTAGCGGTGAAAAGCGTTGCGTAGGATCGGGAGAATGAATGTACGGATAGTCGGATTTGGCCACCCAGGGTTGCGAGTCCAGCGGCAGGCGGTAGCCGATTGGCGAATCGCCCGGCACCAGATAGCAACGACCCGCGCGCAGGAACCATGGCCCGCTTTGCCAGCCACCCTGCGGCCGGCGCTTGAGCGGCAGGACATAGCCGACCACCTTGTCGAGCCCCTGACGAAAAACCTTCGCCAGACGGTCGCGTTCAATCGGGTCGTCGAGGCGGGCATTGAAGGGATCGACGTTGACCGGCAGGCGATGTTCGCGCCAGAGGTAATAGTACACATCTTCGAAGGCCGGGAATACATGCTTCGGGTCGAGCGTTAGCAACTCGGCGAGTTTGATCAGGAAGCGCCCGGCAAGAACTTCGTCGGCACCGTAGTCGCGGGTTTCGTCGGCATACAGCGCCGGATTGTTCCACACCGGCTGGCCATCACGCCGCCAGAAGCAGTTCAGCGACCAGCGCGGCAACTGTTCGCCAGGATACCATTTGCCTTGCCCGAAATGCTGCAAACCCTGCGGCGCGTACCGCGCACGCAGGCGCTGAAAGATTTCCGCGGCGCGCAGGCGTTTGGTCGGCCCGAGCGCGTCGATGTTCCATTCGGCGCCGTCGTGGTCGTCAATCGAGACGAAAGTCGGTTCGCCGCCCATCGTCAGGCGCACGTCGGCACTGACCAGATCCGCGTCGATCTGATGGCCGAGCGCTTCGATCGCCGACCATTGTGCTTCGTCATAGGGCTTGGTGACCCTGGGCGCTTCCCAGACGCGCTCGATTTTCATGTGGTGCTCGAACTCGCATTCACAGGCCTCGGTGAAGCCCGTGATCGGTGCCGCCGAAGACGGTTGCGGCGAACACGCCAGCGGAATGTGCCCTTCCCCGGCGAACAGGCCCGAGGTCGGATCGAGGCCGATCCAGCCGGCGCCCGGCAGGTACACCTCGCACCAGGCGTGCAGGTCGGTGAAGTCATGGTCGGTTCCCGATGGACCATCCAGCGATTTGACGTCGGGCACCAGCTGAATCCGGTAACCCGAAACGAAGCGCGCCGCCAGGCCGAGATGGCGCAGCACCTGCACCAGTAACCAGGCGGAGTCACGGCAAGAGCCACGCGCCAGTTCGAGGGTTTCCTCGGGCGTCTGCACGCCGGGCTCGAGACGGATGACGTAACCCACTGCTCGCTGCACCTGCCGGTTCAGGTCGACCAGAAAATCGACGCTGGCGCGCGGCTCGGAGGGAACCGTCTCCAGGAAACTACGCAGCAGCGGCGTCAGCGGCAAACGGTGCAGATAGGGTTCGAGTTCTTCCTGTTGCCACGCTTCGTATTTGAAAGGAAAGGTCGTCGCATAGGGTTCAGGAAAGAAATCGAACGGATTGATCACCGACATGTTGACCACCAGATCGACTTCAACGCAAAACTCGCGCGTCTTCTCCGGGAATACCAGGCGCGCCAGGTAATTCGCCTGCGGATCCTGCTGCCAGTTGATGAAATGCTGTGCGGGACTGACCTTCAGCGAGTAGCTGAGGACCGGGGTGCGCGAATGCGGTGCCGGGCGCAGCCGAACGACCTGCGGAGACAGATCGATCAGGCGGTCGTAGCGATAGTGTGTAAGATGATTCAGGGCAACATGTATGGACACGGTCAGCTCCGGGACAAAAGATCAGAATTTACAAGCAAGAATCGCACCATTTATTGGCATCCTCCAGGCGCGCTACGGCGCAAGCTTGCGCGCAGTCGCGATGCCTCTGGCCAACTCAGCCCTGCAGGTGCTGCAGCAAGTCGGTTTCCAATTTAACACGGCCGGCGCTTTCCTCGAGATGTCCGCCGCTGATCAGGAAAGTATCCTCGACCCGCTCGCCAAGTGTGGCGATCTTGGCGGTGTGCAGATTGGCCCGATGTCTGGCCAGTTCGCTGGCAATGACGAACAGCAGGCCGGGACGATCGGCGGCAACGACGGTGAGCACGAACAATTTGCCGGTTTCGTCGGCTTCGAGGCTGACCAGCGGCTGGATACTCACCAGCGTTTGAATCGGGAAATGTTTCACCTGCCGCGAGATGCGTCCGTTGGCGGGGACGTCCAGTGGCGCCTGGTGAGCCAGCCGATCTCCGAGTTCGTGCTCGATATAACTGATCATCGCGCGGTCACTGTCGCGGTCGGAAACGTCGAGCAGTATGAAAGTGTCGAGCGCGTAGCCATGCTGCGTGGTGTGGATCTTGGCGTCGACGATGCTGTAACCGGCGCGACTGAAGAAACCAACCATACGCACGAAGAGGTCTGCCTGATCGTGCGTATAGACCATCACTTCCAGCCCCTCGCCAAACGGATTCAGGCGGGCCACGACCACCGGTCGGTCGGCCTCGATACGTTCGTGCAGCGCGCGCGCGTGCCAGGCGATTTCCTCGGCCGATTGACGCAGAAAATACACCGTATCGAGTTGTTTCCACAGGCGCTCATGCGCAGCCTCGGGAAGCGCGAGATAGCGCATCAGACGCAATGCCTCCTGCTGACGCTGCGCGATGACGCCCTGCGTCATCAGCGTTTCGTCACCCGAGAGCAGGAAGCGCCGGGTGGCCTGGAACAGTTGCTCGAGTAATTGTCCCTTCCAGGCATTCCAGACCTTCGGACTGGTTCCGCGGATGTCGGCGACGGTCAACAGGTAGAGTGCGATCAAGTGCCGTTCGTCACCGACGATGCTGGCGAATTGGGCAACTACGCCAGGGTCGGAGATGTCCTGCTTCTGCGCGATCCTGGACATCAGCAGGTGCTGGCGAACCAGCCAGACAATGAGTTCGGTATCTTCTGCAGCCAGGCCGTGCTGTTCGCAGAATTCCCGCGCATCGACCGCGCCGAGTTCCGAGTGATCGCCGCCGCGCCCCTTGGCGATGTCGTGAAACAGAGCCGCAATGTAGAGGATCCAGGGATTGCCGAGGTCGCTGATCAGACGGCTGCAGAAAGGATACTCGTGCGCGAACTCCTCCATCGAGAAGCGGCGCAAGCGGCGCACGACCTGCAGGATATGCTGATCGACGGTGTAGACGTGGAACAGGTCATGCTGCATCTGCCCGACGATGCGTCCGAAACTGGGCAGATAGCGACCGAGGATGCCCAGTTGGTTCATGCGCCGGAACTCCTGGACCAGATGGCGTTCCTGCTTGAAGATCTGCAGAAAAAGTGCACGGTTGTCCAGGTTGCTGCGGAAATCATCGTCGATCAGTTTGCGTGCTCGCCACAGGGCGCGCTGCGTGCGCGCGCTCATTCCCTTCAACTCGGCATGTTTCTGGAGCAGCAGAAAGGCTTCGAGGATGGCACCGGGGGTTTGCTTGAACACGTCCTCGTGCACCACGTCGAGAAACTCGTGCGCATTCTGGAAGCGTTCGTTGATCCTTTGCGGCGGCTCTTCCGGCGGGGGGAACAAAGCTGCGCCGATATTCTGCAGGACGATCGCATTGATCTGGGTCACCGTTTTGGCGGTCCGGTAGTATTTCTGCATCAGGCGCTCGCTGGAGCGAAGGTTGGCTGTGGCGGCGAACCCGAGCTGTTCGGCCAGGGCGGTCTGGTACTCGAAGAGCAGGCGATCTTCTCGGCGTCCGGCGTGCAGGTGCAAGTGAATGCGCAGGCGGCACAGAAAGGCCTCGCAGGCGCTGAGAAGCTCTTCCTCTTCTTCGGTGATGAAGCCGCGTTGTTCGAGGTCCTTCCAGCACTTGCCAAAGCCTGCTGCCTGTGCAATCCACAGGATGAGTTGCAGATCGCGCAACCCGCCTGGCCCTTCCTTGCAGTTCGCCTCGAGACTGTAAGGAGTGTCGCTGAAGCGCTGATGCCGGTCCTCCTGCTGGATGCGCTTGCTCTGGAAGAAGGCCTGTGCGTCCAGACTGCCCCGGATGAGTGATGACAAGCCCTGAAACAGGCTGCCACTGCCAACCAACAGGCGAGCTTCGATCATCGCCGTCTGCACCGTGATGTCGCCGGCAGCTTCCTCCAGACACTGCTCGATGGTGCGCACGCTGTGGCCGGTTTCCAGCCCGACATCCCAGAATACGCAGATCAGTTGTTCGATCCGAGTGGTCAGCACGTCGTCCGCTTGCTCCGGCAGCAGGATCAGCAGATCGACATCGGAGGCCGGGTAAAGTTCGCCGCGTCCGTAGCCGCCCACCGCAATCAACGCCAGCGAAGCCGGCAATGCAAGATCGCTCCAGAGTTCGCACAGCACTTCGTCGACCAGCTGGCAGCGTTCGTGCAGCAGGCGAGTGGCGTCGCCCCCGGCAAGGAATCGCTCGCGGATCAGCCGCTGCCCATCCCGCAGGCGGGTTTTCAGGCGCGAGATCAAGGCGCTGCGCGCCACCGTCTCTACTTTCATCGCGGCCGGCCCGATTGCAGAGGCCGGCAAGCACGCAGCAGTGGCAGCAGCCAGCGCCGCGTCAATATGGACCAGCGCTGCAGCCCACCCTGCATGAGCAGCCAGGGCCAGACAAGCAGGGGATACGCCTGCCAGCGTTCCTGTTCGAGCAGCGCCAGCAGGATCTGCTGCGCCATACCCCAGTAGGGTGAACTGTCGCGTTCACCGGTCAGCAGCGCTGCCTCACGACAGGCGACCCGCCACAGTTCCTCGGCGCGGCTGTCGCTCACGCCGGCCCTGCCAGCCAGCCAGGGGAGAATCATTGGTGTCTTCATCTTTATCCGCCTTGTCAACGATGCCGGCAGGTGTCAGTCAAGAGACTGACGCAGCACGGCGAAGTACTTCCCGAGAGATCAGATGACGAGCTTCGGGCACACCTGGTAGCTCAAGCAAAATTCGTGCGCACCAGCATTCTGGCTGGTATGCCTCTTGCTAGCCTCAGAGTAGCCGAGGCGTGATCGATTGAGGCTGCGCGCCGGCAGCAACGCATTCTGGGTGCCTGACAGGCGTAAACGATCAACGGGAGTTGCAGCGCAAGCAGCGGCGAGCACAGCGCCGGTGCGAAATTGACGAACGTGGCCCCAAGGCGGTGCGCCTTGCGCGGCAAGGCGAATCGGGACCGTGGGGGGCTGCCCAGGCCGTTCCGCCGGCCACATTGCACGGCAATTGATGCCATCGAAGAACTGATGAGGAGGAATACCATGATCACCGGACGTAATGCCACGCTGAGCATTCACGGCGAGGCGCCTGTGCCTGTTGCAGTCCTGACGCCGACCCACGGTAACGATTGTCTCGACATTCGTACGCTGGGTGGCAGGAGCGGTCGCTTCGCCTACGATTCGGGTTTCGAGTCGACCGCCAGTTGCAAGTCGAAAATCACCTTCATCGATGGCGAGAAGGGCGAACTCCTCCATTACGGATACCCGATCGAACAACTTGCCGAACAATGCGACTTTCTCGAAGTGGCTTATCTGCTGAAAAATGGCGAGCTGCCGAATGCCGCGCAGAAACAATGCTTCGAGTCCGCGATCCGCAAGCAGGCTTCGGTACATGAACAGATGGTCAAGTTCTATCAGGGCTTTCGTCGGGATGCCCGTCCGATGGCGGTGATGGTTGGCGTGGTCGGCGCCTTCTCGGCTTTCCATCATGACGCTGCCGACTTCTCCGACGCCGAGCGGCGCAAGCTCAGCTTCCTTCGCATTGTGGCCCGCATGCCGACGATTGTCGCCATGGCCTACAAGTACTCGATCGGCGAGCCATTCATGAGCCCGCGCCCCGATCTCAGCTACACCGCCAATTTCCTGTACATGATGTTCGGCACCCCGCGCGAAACGTACCGGCCGAATCCGCTCCTGGTGCGCGCGCTCGACAGGCTGTTCATCATGCATGCCGAGAATGGGCAGGATGCTGCAACCTCGACGGTACGAATGGCCGGTTCCTCTGGCGCAAACCCGTTTGCCTGCGTTGCCGCGGCGATTGCCTGCCTGTCAGGCCCTGCACATGCAGGTGCCAGCGAGGCGTGCCTGGCGATGCTCGAAGCGATCGGCGATGTCGCACGGCTTGCTGAGTTCGTCGCCCGCGCCCGCAATGATCACGACAGTCTCCGGCGGATCGGCTTTGGCCACCCCGTCTACACCAACTTCGACCCAAGGACCAGGCTACTGCGCGAAGTGTGCGATGCATTGGTACAGGAACTGGGGCTGGAGAATCAGCCTCTGTTCCAGGTGGCGAAAGCCCTGGAGAAAACTGCGCTCGAAGATCCGTATTTTGTCGAGAACAAACTCTACCCAAACGTGGACTTCTACTCGGCCATCGTACAGAAGGCCCTCGGTATACCGGCTTCGATGTTCGCCTGCATCTTCGCACTGGCCCGCACCGCGGGATGGATGGCGCAGTGGGAAGAAATGCTGGGCGATCCCGAATACAAGATCGCGCGTCCGCGTCAGCTCTACACTGGTGTAAACAGACGTAACCTGCCATCGCCAGCCTGAGCGACGCTGACGAGACTACAATGATCGATTCAGGCCTACGACGCGACATGGCTGTCGTCCTGATCCGGAAAGATCGAAGAATGCTGCCACGATCCGAATCGCATCGGCGATGCACCAAGCAAGTGCCTTCTCTGGTAGCGTCGCACCATTTGTTGGCATAGACACAGTCGTCGAGCTTGCGGGTGCTTGCTGTTGTGTGCTTTCAATTTGTTGGCACGATTTCTGCTTACACTTTAGGGACCTAACTGGTGGTGAGTATCATGAGCGCAGATTTCTACAACGAGATGTACGATTCGACAGGCACGCTGCGGCCCCATTACCGGGTATTTGCAGAGTGGCTGGCAGCGATGCCGGTCGAGCGCCTGGAGCGCAAGCGAGTCGAGGCCGATACCGCATTTCATCGCGTCGGCATCACTTTTGCCGTCTACGGCGAGGAATCCGGGACCGAACGTCTGATTCCCTTCGACATCATCCCGCGCATCATCCCGGCGGCTGAATGGCAGTCGCTGCAGACTGGACTATGGCAGCGGGTACAAGCACTAAATGCTTTCCTGCACGACATCTATCATGAGCAGGCGATCCTCAAGACCAACCGCATTCCGCCTGAGCAGGTACTGAACAACGCACAGTTTCGCCCCGAGATGATCGGCATCGACGTGCCGTCGGGCATTTACGCCCACATCGCCGGAGTCGATATCGTGCGTGCCGGGGCCGGCGAGTCCTATGTCCTCGAAGACAACCTGCGCGTGCCATCGGGCGTCTCGTACATGATCGAAGACCGCAAGATGATGATGCGGCTCTTTCCCGAGCTTTTTTCGCAGCAGATGATTGCGCCGGTCCAGCATTACCCGGACATGCTGCTGGAAAACCTGCGCTCGGTGGCGCCCAAAGGAGTGACCGATCCGACCGTCGTGTTGCTGACGCCGGGAGCCTACAACAGCGCCTACTTCGAACATACCTTCCTGGCGCAGCAGATGGGCATCGAACTCGTCGAAGGAAGAGACCTCTTCGTCAAAAACGAAACCGTGTTCATGCGTACCACGCAGGGCCCGCAGCGGGTCGATGTCATCTACCGACGTCTCGATGATGACTTCCTGGATCCGCTGGTCTTCAACAAGGATTCGATGCTCGGCGTTCCGGGACTGCTTGCCGCCTACCGTGCCGGCCATGTCACGCTGGCCAATGCCATCGGCACGGGTGTCGCCGATGACAAGTCGATCTACCCTTACGTACCGGAGATGATCCGCTTCTACCTCGGCGAGGAACCGAAGCTCAACAATGTCCCGACCTGGATGCTGCGCAAGCCGGATGACCTGAAATACGTGCTGGCGCATCTGCCGGAACTGGTGGTCAAGGAAGTGCATGGCGCCGGCGGCTACGGCATGCTGGTCGGGCCGGCGTCGAGCAAATCCGAGATCGAAGAGTTCCGCGCCCGCATCGTTGCCTGTCCGGAGAAGTACATTGCGCAGCCTACGCTGGCCTTGTCCAACTGCCCGACTTTCGTCGAGGCTGGAATCGCTCCGCGTCACCTCGACCTGCGTCCCTTTGTTCTCTCGGGCAAGCGCGGTATCGGAATGGTGCCGGGCGGCCTGACCCGGGTGGCCTTGCGCGAAGGCTCGCTGGTGGTGAACTCCTCACAGGGTGGCGGAACCAAGGACACCTGGGTGCTCGAAAACTAGAAATGCTGGGAGATCCGAAATGTTGAGCCGTACAGCTGATCATCTTTACTGGATGGCGCGTTATACCGAGCGTGCCGAGAACCTCGCGCGTCTGCTCGATGTCTCCTACCAGATGTCACTGGTACCCCAATCCGTTGCTTCGCGGAACGAAAACTGGCGCGCCATACTCGCCCTGAACAGCCTGGAGACGGCTTTTGCGGAGACCTACCGCGAGGTCAACGTCGAGAACGTCCTGCGTTTCATGGTTTCGGACCCGGCCAATCCTTCGTCGATCTTCAGTTGCCTGCGCGCCGCGCGCGAAAACGCGCACGCCGTTCGTGGCACCATGACTGCCGAGATGTGGGAGAGCGTCAACGCGACCTGGATCGAACTTCGGCAGCAGAACTTCGAACATATTCTCGCGCGCGGCGTCAGTGAGTTCTTCGACTGGGTCAAGCTGCGTTCGGCAGTGACGCGCGGCGTGACTTTCGGGACCATGCTCAAGGACGATGCACTGCACTTCATCCGCCTCGGCGGATTGCTTGAGCGGGGGGACAACACCGCGCGAATTCTCGACATGCAATATCATATCCTGCGCCAGAATGACGACGAGGGGGCCAGCGATTTCTATCGCTGGGGTGCGCTGCTACGCTCGCTGTCAGCGTTCCAGGTCTACCGCAAGGTTTACCGTGACGCCATCACGCCGGGGCGGGTGGCCGATTTGCTGATCCTTCGCGAGGATCTGCCGAGATCGCTGCATGCCTGCGCCGACGGCATCGTTCGCATGCTGCAACTGATTGCCAACAACGCTTCGGCCGAGACCGCGCGCAAGGCCGGGGTGCTGCATGCCCGCCTGCATTTCGCGCGCATCGAAGATGTACTGGCCAGTGGACTGCACGAGTATCTGACCGATTTCATGGATCGCATCTTCGAACTTGGCGACGGCATCAGCCGCGACTTCCTGATACCGGGCTGAGTTCCCCCGGTTCGGTACGAACACCTTCCTGCCACAGGCACAGGGATCGGAGAGGCAAGGCGGGCGCTCACTCCCGTAATGATTGTCGTCATGACAACTCCCCAACGGGTCAGTAAAATGGAATAGCGCGACCCGGACTGGATGTCGCGCCTCACCAGAAGAGCAGGCGGAGAAGGCGCTGCTTGTTGGTTTTCCATAACTCAGCAAAGGGGCTCATCATGGCCACTGCGAACTGGACCCTGACCGAGGTACTGAACCAGCTCAACTCGGGCCAGAAGTGGGCTGGCAGCAGCATCAGCTACGCATTCCCGGCTACCGCCACGGGCCTGTACTCGCAGGGGGAGGCGGCCGCTTTCCGCTCATTCAACGGTAGCCAGCAGTCGATGATGACCCTGGCGCTGCTTACCTGGGATGATCTGATCACCCCGAATTTCGTGCAGGGTACGCCGGGCGCCACCCACATCGAGTTTGGCTACACCACCTCCAACATCGGCTTCGCCCACGCCTACTACCCAACAACCGGCAGCGCCTGGTTCAACAGCACCGAAGCGGACCTGATCACGCCGGTGATCGGCGGCTATGGCTTCGATACCTTCATCCACGAACTCGGGCATGCCCTGGGTCTGAACCACATGGGTGACTACAACGGCGATGGCAACTGGGCGCCCTCGTCGTACCAGGACAGCGTGGTACTGTCGGTGATGTCCTACTTCGGCCCGCGCTACGCGGCGCCCTACTACTCGTCCGAGGTGATGCAGGCTGACTGGACGGGCAGCGATGGACAGACCTACTCGGCACAGACGCCGATGCTCAACGACATCATGGCGATCCAGACGATCTATGGTGTCTCCAGCAGCACGCGCCTGGACAATACCATCTACGGCTTCGGCAGCACCATCATCGACAGCACCAGTGCGATCTATGATTTCGCGCGCAATGCGCACCCGATCCTGAGCATCTACGACTCGGGTGGCCTGGACACGCTGAACCTGAGCGGCTGGTCCACGCCCAGCCGCATCGACCTGCACGCGGGCGCCTTCTCGTCAAGCAACGACATGAGCAACAACATTGCGATCGCGTACAACACGACGATCGAGAACGCCGAGGGGGGTGGCGGCAACGATGTGATCACCGGCAATGACGTAGCCAACCTGTTGCGAGGCGATGCCGGCAATGACGAACTGTATGGCGGTACCGAAGACGACACGCTGGTTGGCGGCACCGGCAACGACCAGCTCTATGGCGGCGACGGTACCGACACCGCGGTGTTCGAGGGCAGCTTCGCCAGCTACACCATCAGCAGCGGCGGCGGCGTGCTGACCATCAGCGGCACGGCCAGTGGCAGCGACCGGATCAGCGAAGTAGAACGTTTCCAGTTCGCCGATAGCACGCGTACGCTCGACCAGTTGTCACCCGACAGCGACACCACCGCGCCACAACTCGTGGGCCTGAATCCGTCGGACAACGGCAACAATGTCGCCGTCGGTACGAATCTGGTGCTCAGCTTCAACGAGGCCATCAAGGCCGGCAACGGCACGATCAGTATCTACAACAGCGACGGCAGCCTGGCGCGCAGCATCAACGCCGGGGATACTGCGCAAGTGCGCATCAACGGCAGCAGTGTCACCGTCGATCCTGGCAGCGATCTGCTGGCCAGTCACGCTTACTACATCACCCTGTCGGCCGGCGCGTTCACCGACCTCGCGGACAACGCTTTTGCCGGCATCAGCGGATCGACCCGCTGGAACTTCAGCACCGGCAGTACCGATACCTCCGCCCCGCAGATCGTATCGCTCACACCGGCTGACGACAGCGGCAACGTGTCTCGCGGCGCCAACCTGGTGATCGTGTTCAATGAAACCGTGCGCACCGGCAGCGGCAACCTCCACATCCGCGATGCACAAGGCCAACTGCGAACGATCGCAGTAACCGACACCAGCCAGGTCACGATCGACAACAGCACGGTGACGATCAATCCAACGGCCGACCTGGCCGTCGGCGCCAACTACACCGTCACCATCGAGGCAGGCGCCTTCCGCGACCTGGCCGGGAACAACCACCCTGGCATGCTGGCGGCCACCGCCTGGAACTTCAGCACCGGCACCACCACGGTGACCGACGACTATCCCTACAGCACCGACACGCCAGGTCTGGTCGTCGTCAATGGCGCAAGTGCATCGGGGGTGATCGAAGTGCCTGACGACCAGGACCTGTTCCGGGTGGAGTTGCTGGCTGGCGTCAATTACACTTTCGAGCTGCAGCGCAAAGCTGGGGGACTGGCCGATCCATTCCTCGCGCTGTTCAGCCCGGCCATCACGCAGGTGGCCTTCGACGACGACAGCGGCGGCTCCGGCAACGCGCGCATCAGCTACACTGCGTTGACGACCGGCTCGTACTACCTGGCAGTTCTCGACTACGAGATCGGTACCGGCGGCTACACCCTGCGGGCCACGACCGCTGATTCGGTGGCGCCCACCCTGGTCAACTGGACGCCGGCGGACGATACGCAGGCTGTCAGCATCAGTGCCGATCTCGTGCTCGACTTCAGCGAAACAGTGCTGGCCGATAGCGGCAGCATCCGGATCTACAACAGCAACGGCACCTTGGTACGCGAGATCCATGCCGACGACAGTGCGGCAGTCCGTATTTCGGGCAATCGCGTCACCATCAACCCGGGCGAGAACCTGCCAGCAGGCAGCAGCTTCTACGTCAATGTCGATGCCAACGCCTTCCACGATGCCTCGGGCAACTTCTACGCCGGCCTTCGCGACACAAGTTCATGGAACTTCTCTACCGCAGCTGCGCCATCGACCGACGATTATCCATTGAGCGTGAATACCACGGGGGTAGTCACGATCGACGGTTCGGCACTGAATGCCTACATCGACAACAGCAGCGACGGCGATCTGTTCAAGGTGAATCTGAGCGCCGGGGTCACCTACCGCTTCGACATGGTCAGCCCGCTCACCAGTGCGGTTGATCCGTATCTGCTGCTCTACGGCCTACTGCCCGACGCGACACTGATCACCTACGATGACGACGGTGGTCCGCTGCCGCTGGATTCACGAATCTACTACACCCCATCCGTCCCGGGCACCTACTATCTGGCGGCCTATGACTATGCCGAGGCCACCGGCACCTACAGCATTTCCGCCACCGTGCCGGCCGACGATTACCTGGGCTCGACGGCAAGCGCCGGCCGCCTGGTGAGCGGTGGCGCAGGGGTCAGCGGCAGCATCGGCGTACCCAGCGACATCGACATATTTGGTCTGTCCACGGTTGCTGGCGTGCAGTATTCGGTAGACCTGAAGAGCACCGGTCTGGCCGATCCCTACCTCGTGCTGCTTGACGCGAATGGCACGGCAATAGCCTACGACGACGACAGCCTGGGCTCCCTCAATTCCGAAATCACCTTTACCGCGCAGAGCAGCGGCATGGTCTACCTCGCCGTGTCCGATTTTGATTCCGGCACGGGCGCCTACAGTATCAACGCCTTCCCGCGGATCGTGAGCAGCGGCACCTCCGGCGACGACAAGTTTGCCAGTGGTTCAGGCAACGATTCGTTCGATGGCCGCGACGGCATCGACACTGCCTTCTACAGCGGCTCTGCCAAGCGCTATGACCTGGGCGTGGTGAACGGTGGCTGGGCGGTACGCGACACTTCCGGCAGCGATGGCAGTGACCTCCTGTACAACGTCGAACGTCTGCATTTTGCCGACCACAACGTGGCTCTCGATATCGCTGGACATGCCGGCACCACTGCCAAGATCCTGGGGGCGGTATTCGGCGCAGCCGCGGTCAATAACCAGGCCTATGTCGGCATCGGGCTCGGCCTGCTCGATCGTGGCATGTCCTACCAAGACCTGATGCAGCTGGCGCTGGACGTCCGGCTCGGCGCAGGCGCCAGCCACCAGGCGGTGGTGCAGTTGCTCTATACCAATGTGGTCGGCAGCGCACCTCCTGCCGATGCCTTGGCATCCCTTACCGGCCTGCTCGACAGCGGTGCCTATACACCGTCCAGCCTGGGTGTGCTGGCTGCCGAAACCTCGCTAAACGCGACCAAAATCAATCTCGTGGGTTTGTACCAATCGGGTATCGAGTTTGTCTGATCTCGCTGCTAGCTCGCAATCGCCACTACCGCCGCTGCTTCGCCGGGGACTTCCCCGGCGATTTCGACCAATCCCGCCGGCAGCGTCTTGCTCGGCTTGACGCCCAACTGCTTGAGCATTTCGGCCTGACGGATCAGGTTGCCGCGTCCGCCGGTGAGTTTGCCGTGCGCTGCGTCATAATCCCTTTGCGCCTGCTTGAGGCGATTTCCGAGCGATTCCAGGTCTTCGACAAAACCGACCAGCTTGTCATAAAGCTCCGCACCGCGCTTGGCGATTTCCTGTGCGTTGCGGCTTTGCGCTTCCTGCCGCCAGAGGTGCGCAACCGTGCGAACGACGAACAACAGCGTCGAAGGGCTGACCAGCAGCACGTTTTTCTGCCAGGCATCCATGAACAACTCGCGATCATGAGTGATGGCGAGCATGAAAGCGGGCTCGATGGGGACGAACATCAATACGAAGTCGAGTGATTTCAGGCCGTAGAGCACTTGGTAGTTCCTGTCCGAGAGGCCTTTGATATGCGCGCGGACGGAATCGAGGTGACGCTTGATGGCGGCCTGGCGCTCGCTCTCGTCTTCGGCTGTGGCGTAGTCTTCGTAGGCGGTCAGCGATGCCTTGGCATCGACTACGAGGTGGCGATCCTCGGGCAGATGCACGACGACGTCAGGCTGCGCGCGCGTGCCGTCGTCGCGCTGATGGCTCTCCTGTACGTCGTATTCCTCGCCCTTGCGCAAGCCGGAGGCTTCGAGGACACGCTCGAGCACCAGTTCGCCCCAGTTGCCCTGCACCTTGCCTGAACCCTTGAGCGCCCGCGTCAGGTTTCTGGCATCCTGACTCAGCGAGTGATTGAGTTCCATGAGTTGCCGCACCTGCTCGGCGAGGGCGG
>RRZU012041134.1_pt1 | contig 16942 bp, 11 predicted proteins | sample 2165561 | NCBI WGS metagenome assembly RRZU01 (sample SAMN10456909, study PRJNA506462) | wastewater metagenome | isolation source: wastewater sludge | place: USA: Moscow, Idaho | reverse complement strand
GTCGACGCTCATCCCGAAGGCGGGGACCTGGCCCCCGGTCGCGATCGCGGCGCTCGTGCGGGCCTCGACGATCTCCTGGACGAGCTCGCCGAGCTCGACCTCGGTGGGGCTCAGGGTGCCTTCGCGGGCCACGCTGTAGGACAGCAGCCCGCCGATGATCCCGCGCATCCGGGCCGTCGAGCCGGTGATCCGACGCAGGGACTCCGCGCCGAGGCCGGGGTGGGCCTCGTCGATCTCCTCCGAGAGCATCTCGGTCCAGCCCTCGACCGCGCCGAGCGGGTTGAGCAGGTCGTGGGCGATGACGCCGGCGAAGCTCGTCAGCTCGGCGGTGCGCCGCCGCTCCTGCGTCACGTCGAAGAGCACGACGACGACCTGCATCGTGCCCTCCTCCCCCACACACGGGACGGCCCGCGCCGAGAGGATCCGGTCCGGCGCGCCCTGCACCCGGTCCGGCATGAGGTCCACGGCCTCCGGCGTGCGCCCCAGGAGCGCCTCGTTGACGATCCGAGGCTGCTCGAAGCTGGGGTCGTAGAGCATGTCGAGCGCGTCGGCGTCACCCCAGCCTTCGGCCGGCCAGCCGATGAGGTGTCGCGCGGCGTCGTTGATGACGATGAGGTCGCCGCCCTCGGCGAAGACGACGAGGCCGTCGTCCATCGTCTCCACGATCCGGTCCATGAGCAGCGCTTGGGCGGCGGTCGCCTCCTCCGAGGCCTTGACCTGGCTGATGAGGCGCGCCCGCTTCTCGCGGCCGAGGACGAGGCTCATCGAGGTGAGCCCGAGCACGAGGACGAGGCCCTGGGACAGGGCCGCCTGGAGCATCGGCGGCTCGCCGGCGAAGGGACCGTAGCCGGCGAGCGTCAGCGCCATCGAGGTGAGGGAGACGGTGAAGGCGTGCAGGATCGTCTCGCTCGTCCCGCGGGTCGAGGCGACCCAGATCGAGACGGTGACGAAGAGGAAGCTCTGCGGCACGTGGGGGATGACGAAGAAGGTGAGGACGATGAAGAGCACCGTGACGACCGTGATGAAGAGGCCGTGGCGCCAACTGCGCTGACGCAGCTCACGGGGGTGACGCCGGAAGACGCGCAACCCCAGCGGCGCGATGAGGAAGGTGCCCGCGACCTGCCGCAGGAGCCACATCGGCAGCGTCCACCACGTCTCCCCCTCGGCGACGGCGACGAGCGGCCCGAAGGGCAGCGAGGCCAGGGCCCCGAGGGCGGAGGCGATGAGCAGGTCCATCATCCGGCGCCGCGAGTCGAAGATGCCGGACGGGCCCGAGCGCACGAAGTAGGTCGCCGCCACGAGCGGATGCAGGATGCCGCCGATCGTCAGCGCGACATTCTCGAAGACCGGCAGACCGCCCCAGGCGTTGACCGCGTACGTCGAGACGGCGAGCAGGAAGAGCGACCAGACGAAGACCCCCGAGCGGACGCCACCGGGCAGCCGCAGCACGAACTTCATCCAGAGGAAGGAGACCCCGGCAGCCGGCCAGAAGTAGGCCAGGCCCGCACCCTCGGGCACGACGACGCGCCCGCCGAGCGCGACGAGCGCGTAGCAGGCGGCGTAGAGGGCGCACTGGGCCGCCGGGGTGCGGGGCATAAAGGTCCACCACCGAGCAGCCGTGTGGCGCAGTGAATCGGCACCGAGCACGTGCACGTCGATATCCCCTCCTCCCCCGGCGCGCGACCGGCGCTTCGCCGACGCCCCGTCCCCGTGGGGCGGTCGTCGGCGCGCACAGATGTCGGCGCACTGCGCGCCTACAGCGGAATTCGGCGGCGGCCCCGATCTGAGGCAATCCGACCGCGACGCCACCGAATCCGGCAGGGTGCAGGGCCTGTGTGCAGGGCCCTACATGAGGGGGTGCAGCGGGGCCAGGAGTCGCTCGGCGACGCGCGGCAGACGCCCGCGCCGGTTCCACTCATCCAGCGTCAGCTCGCGGCAGTTGCCGAGGTCCATCTCGAAGATCGCCTCCATCTTCGCGGCCATCTCGTCGCTGTAGAGGGCGAGGTTGACCTCGTAGTTGCCGGTCATCGAGAGACGGTCGATGTTCGCCGTGCCGACGGTGCTCCAGCGGCCGTCGACGGTCGCGGTCTTCGCGTGGACCATCGCATCCTTGTAGAGCCAGATCGTCACGCCCCCGGCGAGCAGCTCGGAGTAGTACCCGCGGGCGACCCAGTCGGCGATGATGTGGTTCGAGTATTCCGGCACGATGACGCGCACGTCGACGCCGCGGTTGGCCGCCTTGAGCAGGCCGGTGAGGATCTCGTTGTCAGGGATGAAGTAGCCCTGGGTGATGTAGATGCGCGTGGTGGCCCGCTCGATCGCGTCGAGGTAGAGCCCGCGGACCGGGAAGAGCATGCGGCTCGGGGCGTTGCGTGCGGCGAGGATGCGCGGCTCCCACTCCTTGGCGCCGCCGTCGGGCAGCTCGGGTTGGTGGGAGCGGCGGTACTCGTTCCAGAAGTCGCAGAAGGCGTCGGCCAGCTCCCACACCGCCGCGCCGCGGACCCGCAGGTGGGTGTCGCGCCACTCGGTCGCGTAGAGGTGCCCGATGTTGTAGCCCCCGACGAAGCCGACCTCCCCGTCGACGACGACGATCTTGCGGTGGTCGCGCCCGAGGTCGCGCAGGTCGAGGCGGAACATCCCGAGCCGGATCACCGGGAAGCGCAGCACGTGGATCCCCCGCAGATAGGCGGGGAAGCGGTAGAAGCGGGGGTCGACGACGAGATTGGCGAAGCCGTCGTAGATGACGTAGACCTGCACCCCGCGCTTCGCGGCCGCGATGAGCGCGTCCTTGAAGCGCTGCCCGACGGCGTCCTTCTTCCAGATGAAGAACTCGAAGTAGACCGACTCCTTAGCGGCGTCGATGGCGCTGATCATGTCGTCGTAGAGGTCTTCGCCGTTGGTGTAGGTCGTCACCGCGTTGCCCGCGACCTCCACCGTGCCCGGCGGAGCGCTCGGGTAGCCCGCCGGGGGCGTGGCGCGGCGCTTGCGGACCTCGTCGACGAGCACGACCGCCGAGGCGGTGACGACCTGGGCGATTCCCCCGGCGGCGACGCCGTATCCGACCAGACGAAGGGCCCGACGCCGGTTCGTGCGACCGAAGATCTGCATGGCCTCCACGCTAACCGCCGCGGATGAGCGGTCGCTGAACGCCGCGCGACCTCAGCCGGAGACGACGACGTCAGTGACCTGCGTGACCTGCGCTTCGACGCCCTCGGCATCTTGCGCCGACGCGCTCGGCCCGGACATGAGCCAGTCGATCGCCTCGCGGGCCGACCACCCGCCGGGGTGGAGCGCGAGCAGCTCGATCGGCCCGTCGAGATCCTGCCCGAGCGTCACGGCCGGGAGCTCGACGTAGCCGTCCTTGCGCTCCTGGCCGATGCCGATGTTGGCCATGAGGCCATTGCACAGGCACTTGCGCCCGACGGTGTCCTCGATCGAGCCGCCCTTCTTGACGTAGGCGTCCTCGGGCTCCGAGGCGCACCGATAGCCCAGCGTGCCGTTGGCGCGCTCGTAGGGCGTGCGCAGGTAGGACAGGTCGCACAGCCGCGGGCGGGCCTCGTAGACCTCGGGCTGGGACATCGTGCCGGGCAGGCGGGCGACCTTGAAGGGGAAGCCCGTCGGCGAGGCGCGGGGGTCGTTCTTCACCGAGAGGGAGCCCTGGGACAGCCGGCCCAGGAGCTGCTCGCGGATCTCAGGGGCGAGCCCGGAGTCGCTCGACAGGGCGAAGAGCGTGCCGCACTGGACGCCGGCCGCCCCGATCGCGCGGGCCGCGGCCAGCTTGTCCGGCGAGCTGTAGGCGCCCGCGAGCCAGAACGGCAGCCCGAGCTCGGCGATCTTGGCCAGGTCGGGGATGTCACGGGGCCCGTAGAGCGGCTCGCCCTCCTCGTCGAGCTGCATCTTGCCCCGCGGCGGCGCGCTGTGACCGCCGGCGGGCGGCCCCTCGACGACGAACCCGTCGGGCCGGATGTCCTCGTCGCGGTAGAGATAGGTCGCCAGCGAGTGCAGCGAGACGATCGCGATGAACTGCGGCCGGGTCAGCTGCGGCAGGGCGTCGCCCATGATCTCGACCGGGTCGACCGGGGAGGTGTAGAGCCGGGTGCCGCCGGCGACGTCGATCGTCACCTCACCCCGCCGGCCGGCCGCGAGGTCGCGCAGCAGCTTGGGCATCTCCCGCGGGATCCCGGCGCCCATGAGCACGTAGTCGACCCCGGCGAGCATCGCCCCGAGCGTGGCCGTCGGCGTGCCCATCTGGATCTTCTCGAGGAAGTTGACGCCGATGAGGCCGTCGTGGCCCTCCTTGGCGAGCCACACCTCGACGAAGTTGCCGAGCACGCACAGCTCGACGGCGGCGCGGCTCGGCTCGATCGTCAGCGTCGGGTTGGGCCGGTAGGGCGCACCCTGGCGGCCCTCGGGGCGGAAGTAGCGGTCGAGGACGCGCTGGGCCATGTCCTGACACGGGAAGTGCGCGAGCGCGCGGCGGGCGTGGCCCTGCACGTCACCGTCCTGCAGGTTGCGGGCGAGCACCGCGTCGAGTGCGGTGCCGGACACGACCCCGAGGTGACCGGCCTTGGCGACCTCGGCCGCCATCCACCACGACGACACGGCGACGCCCATGCCGCCCTGGATGACGACGGGTGGGACCGCTTGGCTCGCTGTCACTCGGGGACCTCCGGGACCTGGTGAGGGCGCCCTGTCGGGGGCGACCTGGGATGGGACGCGTTCACGCGCCCTGCGCACACTCTGCACGCACAACCTACGCAAACGTAGGTTCACGCTACCGGCTTCACCGGCCCGCCGCATCATGCGTGAGCGACGAACCGTGATCGGATCGGGGCAGGGGCAGGGTCGAGCACCCGGGTCGACCCACAGCCTCGGAGTGGCGCGCGATGCAGTAAAGTCATCAAGGCCCTTTGACTTTGTGATATACTTCACATGCGATGCTGTGCGCAAACGCGCTCAATGATCTTGCCCTGGCCCCACCGGTGCTGTGAGGCTAGGAACAAGACGATCGTCGGATGAGTTATATGACGTCGAAAGAGGTCAACAGTACGTACCGCGTCCTCGCGGTGGCGCCGGTGGCATCGAGGTCCAGACCCCGATGCCGGGACGGGCGAAGTCGAGGTGGCGCGGCCCGCGGGGGGTGGCAACGAAGCGACCGAAAACGCCTGGGACGATGCCTGCCGTCGCCCCGGGGGTGGTGGCCGCAGGACGTACCGCAGCATCCCTGTCCAGCCCGGCCAGGACCCGGCCGATCGGCGGACCACGAAGCAAGGAGCACACTCACATGGACTGGCGCAATCGCGCTGCATGCTTGGAAGAGGACCCCGAACTCTTCTTCCCCATCGGCAACACGGGACCGGCCCTTCTCCAGATCGAGGAGGCCAAGGCGGTCTGCCGTCGCTGCGAGGTCCAGGAGACCTGCCTTCGCTGGGCCCTGGAGTCCGGTCAGGACGCGGGCGTCTGGGGCGGTCTGTCCGAGGACGAACGCCGCGCCCTCAAGCGCCGCAACGCGCGCGCCCGCCGCGCCGGCTGACAGCGGTCGCAGACGCCTCAGAGCGACACACCGTCGAGAAGGGCCACCACGAGCACGTGGTGGCCCTTCTCGCGTCCTCTCCCCGCGGGTTGTGCCCCGCCCCCCGCCGGAGGGTTCCGCCGCGGGCCCGCACGTTTCACACGTCGTCGGAGTCGCGTCCCGCGCGTCGGGAGGGGCGCAGGCGGGCCGTGAAGCGCACCTGCGTGCCGCGGGGCTGCGCCGCCGACCACGCGATCTTGCCGCGCAGGTCCTCGACGAGCGCCTGCACGATCTGGGTGCCGAGCCCCGAGCCGCCGGGCCGGAAGCCCTCGGGTAGGCCGGCGCCGTCGTCGGTCACGGTGACGGTGAGGCGCCGCTTGTGGTCGCGCTGGGCGTCGATGACGATGTGGCCGCTGGTCTGGGCCAGACCGTGCTCCGCCGCGTTCTGCACGAGCTCGGCGAGGACCATGGCCAGGGAGGTCGCATCCTCCGCACCGACCCGGCCGAACTCCCCCGTGAGCTCCCACTGCACCTCGGGCCCGTCGGTCGCGACCTCGACGACCGCGTTGAGGGTGCGGGTCAGCACCTCGTCGAAGTCGACGTCCTCGTCGAGGGTCTGACTCAGCGTCTCGTGCACCAGGGCGATCGTCGCGACGCGGCGCCCGGCCTCCTGCAGGGCGGCCTTGGCCTGCTCGTCGGTGACGCGCCGGGACTGCAGGCGCAGGAGCGCCGCGACCGTCTGCAGGTTGTTCTTGACGCGGTGATGGATCTCGCGGATCGTCGCGTCCTTGGTGAGGAGCTCGCGCTCGCGGCGGCGCAGCTCGGTCACGTCGCGCAGGAGGATGAGCGCCCCGATCCGGTCGGCCCCCTCGGAGAGCGGGATCGCCCGCAGGCTCAGGCTCGTGCCGCGCGCGTCGACCTCGCTGCGCCAGGGCGCGCGCCCGGTGACGACGAGCACGAGGCTCTCGTCGACGGCGGTGTGGTCCTCGAGCAGGTCGGTGACGATCCGGCTCAACGGCTCGTCGACGACGTCCCCGGGGTGGCCGAGGCGGTGCAGCGCGGAGATCGCGTTGGGGCTGGCGTAGGTGACGACCCCGTCGAGGTCGAGGCAGACGACGCCGTCGCCGACGCGGGGCGCCCCGCGTCGCTGACCGGTCGGCGCCCCGACGGTCGGGAAGCGCCCGACGGCGATCATCTTCGTCAGCTGGTCGGCCAGGTCGAGGTAGGTGAGCTCGAGCCGGCTCGGCAGCCGGTGGGAGGTCGTGCTCGAGTGCCGGGTCAGGACCGCGATGACCCGCCCGGCCCGCACGACCGGGATCGCCTCCTGACGGACCGACACCTCCGAGTGCTAGCGGGAGCCCTGGCCCTGGATGACCTGCTGCTGGGCGACGCACGTCTCGAGCAGGATCCGGCGGTCCGGCCCGGCCGTGGAGCCGACGATGTCGTCGAAGAAGACGAGCGGTCCGGTGTTGGGGCGCACGTGGGTCGCGACGACCCAGGACTGGTCGATCGACTCGGCGTCGTCGACCCGGACCCACAGGACGAGGTCGGAGAAGCCGAGGTCGGAGACGAGCTGCCAGTCCCCGACGAGCAGATGGAGCCACTCGACGTCCTCCGGGCCGAGATAGCGAGCGCGCTGCAGGACGTCGTAGAGGGTCGGCACCCCTCCGAGGGTAGCCAGTCCCGCCGCCCGCCCCGCCCTGACCGGCCCGGCACGCCGAGGGCGGCCCCACACCCTCAGGTGCGGGGCCGCCCGTCGCGCGTCGTCCGGCACGTGCGACGCGCCGGCCGGCTGCTGGTTGCTGCCGTTACCCAGCCCGACAGTCGGGCGCGGCTACGTCGTCGCGCTGCCCGCCCGCACGATGCTGCGCAGGCTGCGCAGGGCGACCGACAGTGGCGCGAGCCCGGCGTCGGTGAGCGAGTCGATGCCGATGAGCGCGTTCTTCGTGCGCTCCAGCGAGGCCGTGTTCTCCGTGACCCACGCCGCGAGCCGGTCGCGGGCGTCCAGCTCCGGATCCGTCGACTCGAGCACCGCCCGAGTCAGGGAGTCGAGCACCGCGTAGAGATCGTCGCGCATCGCGCCGCGGGCCAGGGAGTCCCAGCGATCCTCCCGGGCGAGCTCGGCGACCCGGAAGAGGAGACTGTCGATCTCGAAGTACTCCGACACCGCGAAGTACATCGGGGTGATCTCCTCCAGGTCGCGCCCGGTCTCGGCCGCGATCTCGACGATGTCGAGGCAGGAGTAGACGTCCAGAAGCGTCGCGATCCGCACCGCGAGCTCACGCCCGACGCCGGCCTCCTCCAGCGTGTCGACGTCCCGCTCCATCCGCTCGCGCTCGGGCCCGCCGAGCAGGTCGGCCATCCGGCTGCGCGTCGCCGCGACGTGCGGGCCGAAGCGCTCGATCTCGGCCGCGACGTCGAGGCTCGAAGGCCGGTTCTGCAGGAACCACCGGACGCTGCGATCGAGCAGGCGGCGGAACTCCAGGTAGGCCTTGGTCTGGACCGCCGTCGGCACGACGTTGTCGAGCGCCTCGACCTCGGCGACGAAGGAGGCCAGGTCGAAGACCTCGCGGGCCACGACGAAGGCGCGCGCCACCTGCTCGCACGAGGCGCCCGTCTCCTCCATCGCGCGGTAGATGAAGGTGATCCCGCCGCGGTTGATGATGGAGTTCGCGACCGAGTTGACGATGATCTCGCGGCGCAGCGGGTGCTTGTCGAGCTCGTCGGGGAAGCGCTCGCGGATCGGCTCGGGGAAGTACTCGGCGAGCGAGCGGTGGAACCACGGCTCGTCGGGCAGCTTGCTCTGCACGAGATCGGCCTTGAGTGCGAGCTTGGCGTAGGCCACGAGCACGGAGAACTCCGGGGAGCTCAGCCCGCGGCCCTGCGCCGCCCGCTCCTCGAGCGTCGCGTCGTCGGGCAGGAACTCCAGTGCGCGGTCGAGCTCGCCGCGGCCCGTGAGCCAGTCCATGAAGCGGCGGTGCACCCCGAGCATCTGGTGGTCCTGCGCGCGGGCGTTGCCCAGCAGCACGTTCTGCTCGTAGTTGTCGCGCAGCACCGCCAGGCCGACGTCCTGGGTCATCGCCACGAGCAGCTCGTTGCGCTGCTTGAGCGTGAGGTCGTCCTCGCGCATGAGGCCGGTGAGCAGGATCTTGATGTTGACCTCGTGGTCGGAGGTGTCGACGCCGGCGGAGTTGTCGATGGCGTCGGTGTTGATCCGCACCCCGCCCAGGGCTGCCTCGATCCGGCCGAGCTGGCTGAAGCCGAGGTTGCCGCCCTCGCCGACGACCTTGACCCGCAGCTGGGAGCCGTCGACGCGGATCGCGTCGTTCGCGCGGTCCCCGATCTGGGCGTTGTTCTCGGTCGAGGCCTTGACGTAGGTGCCGATGCCGCCGTTCCACAGCAGGTCGACGGGGGCCTGGAGGACCGCCTTCATGAGCTCGGCGGGGGTCATCGTCTCGGTGTCGGCCGGCAGCCCGAGCACCTCGCGGATCTCGTCGGTGAGCCGGATCGACTTCGCGCCGCGGGAGAAGACGCCGCCGCCGGCGCTGATGAGCCCGGTGTCGTAGTCGCCCCAGGAGCTGCGGGGCAGCTCGAAGAGCCGGCGCCGCTCGGCGTAGGAGGTCGCCGCATCCGGCGCGGGATCGATGAAGATGTGCCGGTGGTCGAAGGCCGCGACGAGGCGGATGTGCTCCGACAGGAGCATGCCGTTGCCGAAGACGTCGCCGCTCATGTCGCCGACGCCGACGACCGTGAAGTCCTGCGTCTGCGTGTCGTGATCCATCTCGCGGAAGTGCCGCTTGACCGACTCCCACGCGCCGCGGGCCGTGATGCCCATGCCCTTGTGGTCGTAGCCCGCGCTGCCGCCGGAGGCGAAGGCGTCGTCGAGCCAGAAGCCGTAGTCCCGCGCGACCGAGTTGGCGATGTCGGAGAAGCTTGCCGTGCCCTTGTCCGCGGCGACGACGAGGTAGGGGTCCTCCTCGTCGTGGCGCACGACCCGCGGCGGGGCGACGATGCGCCCGGACTCGCGGTTGTCGGTGACGTCGAGCAGGGCCGAGATGAAGAGCTTGTAGGCCTCGATCCCCTCGGCGAGCCACGCCTCGCGATCGCTGGGGTCGGGCAGCTGCTTGGCGATGAAGCCGCCCTTGCTGCCCGTGGGCACGATGACGGCGTTCTTCACCATCTGCGCCTTGACCAGGCCGAGCACTTCGGTGCGGAAGTCCTCGCGCCGGTCGCTCCAGCGCAGGCCACCGCGGGCGACGTGGCCGAAGCGCAGGTGCACGCCCTCGACGCGCGGGCCGTAGACCCAGATCTCGAACTTCGGCTTGGGGCTCGGCATCCCCGGCACGGCGCCGGGGTCGATCTTGAGCGCGACCGTCGGCTTGGTCGGGGCGCCGTCGGGGCCCTCCTGGTAGAAGTTCGTGCGCAGCGTCGCGCGGATGACGGACAGGAAGCTGCGCAGGATGCGGTCCTCGTCGAGGCTGCTCACGTCGTCCAGCGCGCCGAGGATGACTCGCGTGCACGCCTCCTCCGCGGCGACGCGCTCGTCGCCGGCGTCCCCGGCACTGCCCTCGGCGGAGCCGGCCGAGGGGGCATCGTCGGCGAAGCGGTCGGGGTCGAAGCGCGCCTCGAAGAGCTCGACGAGCAGGCGGGCGATGTGGGCGTTGCCCCGCAGCGTCGCCTCGATGTACTCCTGGCTGAACGTCGTGCCGGTCTGGCGCAGATATTTGGCGACGGTGCGCAGGATGACGACCTGTCGCCACGTGAGCCCGGCGGACAGGATGAGCGCGTTGAAACCGTCGGACTCGGCCAGCCCGTCCCAGACCGCCTCGAAGGCCTCCTGGAAGGCGGTCCGCATGCCCTCCGGCCCGCGGGTCCAGCTCGCCTCCTCGGTCGCGCGCAGCCCGAAGTCGTAGATGTGCACCGGGGTGCCGTCGTGACGCTGCAGCTCGTACGGGCGCTCGTCGGTGACGATGATCCCGAGATCGGTGAAGTAGGGCAGCACCTCCGAGAGGGAGACCGAGCCGCGCCGGTAGAGCTTGAGACGCCGCTCGCCCTCCGGGGCCCCGGGCGAGTGGTAGAGGTTGAGCCGGAAGTCGCCCTCCTCCTGCAGCTGCTCGACCAGGTGCAGGTCGGCGACCGCCACGCGGGCGTGGAAGTCCTCCTTGAAGGCCTCGGGGAAGGCGTGCGCGTAGGTGCCCAGGAGCCGCGCGCCCTGCTCCTCGCCGTATTCGCTGCGGGCCACCTCCGAGAGGTCCTCGTCCCACGTGCGGGTCGCGGCGACGAGCTGCCGCTCGAGCTCGGTGACGTCGACGTCGGGCAGCCGCTGGCCGGTGGGCACCCGCACGACGAAGTGGAGCCGGGCCAGGCTCGACTCCGAGACCCGGGTCGTGTATTCGACGCCCGCCCCGTTGAAGGCGCGCGACAGGATCGCCTCTATGCGCAGGCGGACCGCGGTGTTGTAGCGATCGCGCGGCAGGTAGACCAGGCACGACATGAAGCGGCCGTAGTCGTCCTTGCGCAGGAAGAGGCGGGTGCGGCGGCGCTCGGCGAGGTGGACGACCGACGTGGCCGTCTCGGTGAGGTGCGCGGCGTCGGCCTGGAAGAGCTCGTCGCGCGGATAGGTCTCGAGCACTCCGAGCAGGTCCTTGGCGAGGTGGCTGTCGTGGGCGAAGCCGGACTGCTTGACGACGTCGTCGACCTTGGCGCTGATGAAGGGCACCTGCGAGACCGAGGAGGTGTAGGCGCTGGAGGTGAAGAGCCCGAGGAAGCGCCGCTCCCCCGTCACCTCGCCGGCCTCGTCGAAGGCCTTGATCCCGATGTAGTCGAGGTAGACGCTGCGGTGGACCGGGGAGCGCGAGTTCGCCTTCGTGATGATGCACAGGTGCTTCTCGCGGGCCTTCGCCGCGACCGCCGGGGGCAGCGGCGTCGCGGCCGGCTCCTTCGTCGCGTCCTCCTGGGTCTCGGCGCGCAGGAGGCCGAGGCCGCTGCCGGGCACCGTCGTGAGGTATTCGCCGTCCGGGCGGCTGTCCAGGGCGTACTCGCGGTAGCCGAGGAAGGTGAACTGCCCCGAGGCCATCCAGTCCAGGAGCGCCGTCGCCTCGCTCGTCTGCGCCTCGTCGAGGCCGGTCGGGGGGTCGGACTCGATCTGCGCGCCGATCTCGCGGGCGCGCTCTCGCATCGCCGGCCAGTCGTCGACGGCGGCCCGCACCTGCGTGAGGATCCCCTGGATCCGCTGCGTCAGCTCCTCGCGGTCGGCCAGGTCGGACTCGCGATCGATCTGCAGGTGCATCCACGACTCCGCCGTCGCGCCCGCCGGCTGATCCGTGCCACCGGCGTCCGTCGCGTTCGTGGCATCGACGTCGAAGCCGAGGACCTCCAGGAGGCGCCCGTCCTCGTCGCGGCGGACGAGCAGCTGCGGGTGGACCAGGAGGTGGATCGCGCGGCTCTGCCGGTTCAGCTCGGCCGAGACCGAGTCGACGAGGAAGGGCATGTCGTCGGTGACGACCTCGATGACGGTGTGGCCGGTGGCCCACCCCTCCTGCTCGACCGACGGCGTGAAGACGCGCACCTTGGCCTGACCGGGGGTGCGTTGCATCGCGAGCGACCGGTGCGACAGCGTCGCCCCGACGAGATCTTCGGCCCGCCGCTCGAGGAGATCCTCGGCCGCGACATGGCGGTAATAGCCGTTGAGGAGCTCTTTGGGCCGCTCCACGGAGCGGTCGGCCAGAGCCGCGGCCTCGTCGAGAAGGTGCTGACGCGATTCATCGAGCGATGTTGACATCGAGGTGACTCACCCTTGTCCGTCGTGGCAGCCGAGCCGGTCGGCGTCACGTGGCGACACCGCACCCAACTGTGAGGCACATCGGTGTGCCTGTCTCGATGCTAGGCGGCAGCGGTGACAACGCACAGGCCGTTGGCGTCACAGACGCAGCGCATGTGGGCCCTGTGGGCGACGCGGGAGGCTTGTCGGACCCTCCTCCTACGCTGGGATCCATGCCTGACACCACGCCGGATCCGGGGCTCGCCCAGCCCCCGCGCCCCCTCGCCGACCTGCCCTCGATCCGCCGCGACGTCGGCGAGCTCGTCATCCGTGACGCCGTCCATGACGTCATTCAGGACGTGCTCGACGAGCTCGACTCGATCGGTCCCGATCTGGGCCATGCCGCGGCACAGGCCGGACTCGACGACGCCCTGGAGTCCGCTCGCGGCGTGCTGGAGCGACGGCTGTGACCACCGACGCGCCCGAGGCCGGCGACACGACCGGACCGGCAGACACGACCGGATTCGCGGACACGACCGGATTCGGCGACGCATTGACCCGGTGGCCGACGCACAGCCTGGTCCATCCGGCCGACCCGCCGTCCTGTGAGGCGGCTGCGATGCAGCTCTCCCGCTGCGCGAACGCCCTGAGCCGCGCAGCCGGCGGTCTCGAGGGGCCCGGCAGACCCGGTGTTGCTCAGGGCGCCGAGCTCGCCCACGTCGCCGACGCCCTGCGCGAGCTCGGCGCGGGTCTGCGCGACTACGGACTCGAGATGGCGCGGCTCGCCGCGGCCGAACGCGCACTGGTCGAGGAGGTCCTCGACGAGACCGCCGCCTCGCGCGAGAGCGACGAGCCCCGCGACGAGCTCCAGATCCGGCTGCATCGCCTGCGCTCCAAGGCAGGTCGGGCGGCCGCCACGATGCGGCACTGCGCCGACGCGGTCCGGGCGCGGATCGACGCCGCCGGCGCCGGCGCCATGCCCGACTGACACCCCTGGGCTCGAGTGGCAGGGGCCTCAGCGATCGAGCGCGGCCACCTGCGCGAGCTCGCCGGCGTCGTACCAGGACAGTTCCCCGTCCAGATCACCCTGCGCATCCTGCGCGCCCTGCGCTGCTTCGGCCTCCTGGGTCTCCTCGACGTGCAGGGCCACGAGGCGGCGCCGAGGCAGGGGCGCGTCGACGGCGACCTCGAAGCCGCGGTCGGGGTCCTCGCCGCCGACGGCCCGCACCCACCCGGCGGGCACGTCGAGCGCCGCGACGACGACCCGTCCCGTGCCGGGCGATCCGGCGGCCCACCACATCGCGGCGTACTCCAACTCCTCCTCGTCGTCCTGCGGGAGCGCGAGTCGGGCCCGCTGCGTCACGGCCTGGGCCGCGCGCCCGGCGAGCTCCACCTCCTCGCCCGCGAGCCACGCGGCGAGGTCCGCCGGACCGACGCGGACGAAGATCCGCACACTGTCCTGTGTGGTCATGGGGTGCTCCCGTGGGTCTGGACCCGCAGCTCCTCGAGGGCGTCGAGGAGGCGGTCGCCGAGCAGGTCGAGGTCGGGCAGCGCGCCGCGATCGGCGTTGAGGCCGATGCACACCGTGCCGTCGTAGGAGGTGAGACCGATGCTCAGCGCCTGCCCGGTGGCGAGCGGGACGACCGGATATCCGGCGAGCATGAGCGCCCCCGAGGCGTAGAGCGGCTGCTGGGGCCCCGGCACGTTGATGATGACGAGGTTGAAGATCCGCCGCGAGACGGCGCTGCCGAGGCGGGCGCCGAGATGGTGCAGCGTCGGTGGGGCGAAGCCGGCGAGCCCGACGATCGACTCGGCGCCGACGGCCTGACCGGGGCGGGCCTGACGCCGCATCTGGTAGGCGATGCGCTCGAGGCGCACCCGCGGATTCGGCTCCCCGACCGGCAGGTCGACGACGGCCGCCTGCACGCCATTGACGAGGCCGACCGCCTGCCCGCCGTCGGCGACGCTGATCGGCACGAGGGCGCGCACGGTGCTGCCCGAGTGCACCGGCTCCCCGCGGCCCGCGAGCCACGCGGCGAGCGCCCCGGCGACGACGGCGAGCACGACGTCGTTGACGCTGATGTCGAGCCGGTCGCCGCCGGCCGGCGTCGGCATCGCGTCGCGCACGGCGCGGAAGTCCGCCAGGTCGGCCTGCACGAGCCGCACCCGCCGAGGCGCGCCGGTCACGACATTGAGGGGGCTGGTCGGCGCAGGTGAGGCCGCGGTCCGCAGCAGGGTGCCCGCCAGTCCCCCGGCGGCCTGCCCGACCTTGCCGGCGACCTGGGCCATGTCACCGAAGCCGCGCCGCGCCGAGGCGAGGAGGCGCCGCGGGCTCGTCGCCACCTCGAAGAGCGAGCGGGCGATGAGCTCGAGATCCCCGGGCTCCCGGTGCGGCGGACGCTCGACGCGGGCCTCCACCTCCCCCACCTCGGACTCGTCGAGGATGAGGTGGCCCAGGTCGAGGGCGTTGACGCCGTCGACGAGTGCCTGGTGGGTCTTGGTGACGATCGCGAAGCGGTCGTGGGAGAGCCCCTCGACGATGTAGAGCTCCCACAACGGGTGGGAGCGGTCCAGCGGCCGGCTCTGGATGCGGCCGACGAACTCCTCGAGCTGCTCGTCGGTGCCCGGCTTGGGCAGCGCCGACCGACGCACGTGATAGCTGAGGTCAAAGGCCGCGTCGTCGATCCAGACCGGAGCGGCCAGGCCCGCGGGCATCTCGCGGACGCGCTGGCGATAGCGTGGCACCGCGTCGATCCGCGAGGCGACGAGGTCGACGATCCGCTGCAGGTCGAGCCCGCCCTCGGGCTGGGCGAAGACCATGACCGAGCCGACGTGCATCGCGCTGCGGGGATCCTCGAGGTAGAGGAAGGACGCGTCGAGGGGGCTGAGGCGATCCGGCACGGCCACATCGTCACACATCGATCGGCACACATCGAGGCACGCGGCCATGGAGCCGCACCCGTGCTGCACCCGACACTGCACCCGGCGCAGCACCCGACCCTGCACCCGTTCCGATCCGAGTCGACGTGCGCCGACCCGGGCTTTGTGCGCACTCCGGGAGGTCGCGCCCGGCCTCCGATCAGGGCCGTGGATCTCGCGAGCCGAGGTCGCCGGTGACGGCCGGTCCGTGGATCCACGCGCCGAGCGCCCGGCGCAGCGGTCCCTCCTCGCCGGGATCGTCGGGCAGGAGCCGCACGTCGAGGCAGGGGACCGCGGCCCGCAAGCGCGCGGCGAGCTGCCGGGCCGCGCGGGTCCGCCGTCCGCCCTCACCCACCCGGTTGAGCAGCACGGTGATCGGCGCACTCGGCGCAAGCAGGGCCAGCTCGCCGAGGCCGGCCTGGAGCCGGGCTGCTCCGACGGGGTCACCGGTGCCGACGGCGACGATCGCATCGGCTCGGGCCAGCACGGCCAGGGTCGCGCCGTTGCGGCGCGGGGCCGCGGTGTCGTAGCTGAGCTCCTCGTCCTGCTCAAGGCAGAAGCCGCAGTCGACGACGACCCGGTCGAGGTGCTCGGCCGCGAGACCGAGGACGGCCTCGAGCCCCGCCGGGCGCAACTGGGGCCAGCGCGCCGGGTCGGCGATGCCGGTCAGCACGCGGACGCCGTCGGGCAGGCGCACCGCGAGGGCACTGGGCCCGACGAGCGCCTCCTCGTCGAGTCGGCCGGCGTCGGCCAGGCGCACCGCGGTCGCCAGGGTCGAGACCTCGTCGAGCATCCCCAGGCGCAGCGCGATCGCCCCGCCGTAGGAGTCCGCGTCGACCAGGAGCGTCTCCAGCCCGGACAGCGCGAACTCCCGCGCGAGCGCGGAGGCGACCGTCGTGCGGCCCGGCGCGCCGGTCGGACCCCAGACGGCGACGATCGGGCCGGGCAGCCCCCGACCGGGCGCCGTCACTGCCTCCGCTGTGTCGTCCGCGCCGTCCGTGTCGTCCGCACTCGCCGCCGTCTGCGGCCCCGCACCCGGATCGCGGGGCTCGGGCGGCGGGGCGCCGAGCAGGCGGTCGAGCGTCGTCTCCTGCCACCGTGGCGGCGCGACCGGCTCACCCGGACCTAGCGCGCTCGCCTCGTTCGCCGCGGGCCGCCCCGGGCGTGGCCAGGGATCCGCGGTCGGGCCGGGCCGGGTGGGCTCGCGCCGACCCGCGCCACGCTCGGCGCCGGGGCCACGACCCCGGATCGCCTCGTCGAGGGCCCCGGGGTCGCAGCGACCCTCGACGAGGCGCAGGCGGGTGGCGAGCCCGAGTCGGCGGAGCCGCTCGAGAGCTGCGCCGTCACTGGCCTGCGCCAGACCCACGACACGCAGGCCGTAGCGCTCGATCGCGGCGATGGCGCTCCGGTCCAGATCCGGCACCTGGGCCAGGTCGACGATCGCCAGGCCCGTGCCGGCCGTCGCCGCGTAGGTGAGCAGGTCGCTCAGGTCGGCGCAGGGGCGGACCGTCGCCACGCGCGGATGGGCCCGCAATTGGGCCGCGCACGGGCTTCGCTGCGGATCGCCCGCGGCGAAGAGCACCGACAGCTTGGGGAGATTGTCCACAGCCGACCCGACCCCCCCCTTGGCGTCCTCAACTACACTCCGACTCGCGGTCATGCTGCGCGGCGTGGCACATGTCGTGCGATCCGGCGCCGCGCCAGGCTATGCCACGAGTGTGGAGCACCCGACGAAGGAGATGCGATGACAG
>RRZU013543344.1_pt1 | contig 16944 bp, 16 predicted proteins | sample 2165561 | NCBI WGS metagenome assembly RRZU01 (sample SAMN10456909, study PRJNA506462) | wastewater metagenome | isolation source: wastewater sludge | place: USA: Moscow, Idaho | reverse complement strand
TGTGGAACGACCCAGATATCAACATCCAGTGGCCCATAAGCCACGTAAATCCGGTGTTATCACCGAAAGATCAGGCTGGAATGACATTGAAGGAATACATAAAATGCGCGTCTTAATCACTGGGGCGAGAGGTCAATTAGGCCAAAGTTTGCGCGAACGCGCACCTGAAGATTGGGAAGTCATCTTCACCGATTCCAAAACTTTGGACATTACCAATCAGTCAAAAGTGCATTCAATGGTGCTTGGGTTTCAGCCAGATGTAATTATTAACACGGCTGCCTATACCAATGTCAATCAAGCAGAGAAAGAACCTGATATCGCCTTCGCCATCAATGCCAATGGACCTCGCTATTTGGCCGAGGCGGCCCAGCAATTAAAAGCAAAATTAATTCATATTTCAACTGATTTTGTTTTTGATGGGAATAAAGAAAGCCCTTACATCAATTTTGATATCCCTAACCCAATTAATTCCTATGGAAAATCAAAACTGGCAGGAGAAACATTAGCATTGGCGATTTGTGAAGATACTCACATCATACGCACCAGCTCTTTATTCAGTGAGTTTGGTCATAACTTTTTACATAAAATTCTGGCCAAAGCTGAGCAATATGAAAATATTGATATTGTAGATACAGAAACATATCCAACCGACTCAAATGATTTGGCTCAATTTATTATTGAAATATGCACTGAAGAAAATATACCTAAAATTGTCCACTTTTGCGGCTTAGAGAAAATTTCTTGGGCAGATTTTGCCTCTATGATATTACAGGCCGCCTCATATTCAAATATTACAGTAAATAAAATTGCTGCTATATCCCTTACAGAAAATGTCGTTAATAGGCCTAAAAATAGTTTGTTAGCCAATACCATTGCCCGTATTGATTCAGAAAGTTTATCCTCTAAAGTATTAAGTGCAATTCAAAAATGTCAACAAGAAAACTGAAAGTTCTGGTTGTTTTTGGTACACGTCCAGAAGCCATTAAAATGGCACCACTTATTAAAGAGCTACAGTCTGATTCTAAAATTAGCACCATAGTTTGTGTAACCGCTCAACACAGAGAAATGCTGGATCAAGTTTTAGACCTCTTCCATATCATTCCCGACCATGATTTAAATATCATGAAAACAGGGCAGACTCTACCAGATATTACTTCAAACATACTGCATGGACTCACGCCTATTTTAATAAATGAGCAGCCTGATGTGGTCTTGGTTCATGGCGATACTGCCACCACCTTTGCTACCAGTTTAGCCGCTTATTATCAAAAAATTAAAGTAGGCCATGTCGAAGCAGGGCTCCGGACTGGGAATATTTACTCTCCATGGCCAGAGGAAGCCAATCGAAGACTAACAGGCGTATTGACTACTTTTCATTTCGCTCCAACTTCAACCTCCCAAAGTAACTTGCTCAAAGAGAATGTCAAGCCAGAACAAATTTGCATAACAGGTAATACAGTAATAGATGCCTTATTATCAGTGGTAGATAAATTAAAGCATTCCACTGCTTTACAAACTCAATTCAAACAAAAATTTGATTTCCTATCTGAGCATCGTCCCATTATTTTGGTTACTGGGCACAGAAGAGAAAATTTTGGTTCAGGTTTTGAGAATATTTGCCGAGCATTAACAGAAATTGCCAGCCAATTTCCAAATATAGACATTGTCTATCCGGTACATTTAAACCCCAATGTCCAAGAGCCTGTGAATCGACTGTTGTCTTCAATCAAGAATATTTACCTCATACCACCTTTGGATTATTTGCCTTTTGTCTATTTAATGCACAGAAGTCACATTATTCTCACTGATTCAGGTGGCATCCAAGAAGAAGCTCCATCTCTTGGCAAACCCGTTTTAGTTATGCGCGATACAACCGAAAGACCTGAAGCTGTTGTAGCAGGGACTGTAAAATTAGTCGGCACTGACCCTTTAACCATTACAGAAGAGATTCAAACACTACTCACCAGTGACACGAAGTATTTGTCTATGAGTAAAGCACACAATCCATATGGTGATGGTAAGGCCTCAAAATACATTGTTAATTACTTATTAGAAAACATTAAAATTGATTAGGATTAAATAAATGAGTTTCAACAAAATATGTATTGTTGGTTTAGGATACATTGGCTTACCCACTGCAGCTGTATTTGCGCAACATAATATTAAAGTACATGGGGTAGACATCAACCAGCATGCTGTTGATATGATCAATCAAGGTAAAATTCATATTGTAGAACCTGGCTTAGAGGATGTGGTTAAATCCAATGTTGACCGTGGATTTTTGATGGCTGCCACTCATGCTATCGAAGCAGATGCTTTTTTAATTGCAGTACCCACACCTTTTAAAAATGATCATGAGCCAGACTTATCCTATATAAAATCTGCCTGTGAAACTATCGCACCTCAATTAAAACAAGGGAATTTGGTAATTTTAGAGTCTACTTCTCCAGTAGGTGCTACTGAGCAAATGTCGGCTTGGTTATCAGAATCAAGGCCAGATTTAAGTTTCCCACAACAAAAGAAAGATGTTTCAGACATTCGTATTGCTCACTGCCCAGAGCGAGTACTACCTGGTAAAGTCTTAGAAGAGTTGATAAGTAATGACCGTATTATTGGCGGCATGTCTCCTAAATGCTCAGAGCAAGCAGCTCTACTTTACAAAACCTTTGTTCAAGGCCAATGTATTATCACCAATGCTAGAACTGCGGAAATGTGCAAATTAACTGAAAATAGCTTCCGTGATGTTAATATTGCCTTTGCCAATGAGTTATCTATTATTTGTGACAAGCAAAATATTGATGTTTGGGAACTTATTCAACTTGCTAATCGACATCCAAGGGTTAACATTTTAATGCCCGGTCCTGGTGTAGGTGGTCATTGTATTGCTGTTGACCCTTGGTTTATCGTTGCACAAAATCGACAAGAAGCCCAACTTATACAAACAGCTAGAAAAGTGAATGACCACAAACCAGAATGGGTTATTAACAAGGTAAAATTGGCCATTTCTGATTACCTCTTAAGCCAACCTCACAAAACTATCAGTGACATCACTATTGCTTGCTATGGCTTATCATTCAAACCTGATATTGACGACTTACGTGAAAGCCCTGCACTCAACATTGCTCTTAAAATCAATGAAATTCATCAAGGTCAAACGGTTTGCGTTGAGCCCAATATCACCTCATTGCCAACGTTTGCAAGCACATTACAGTTGACTGCTTTACAATCTGCACTGCAAGTTGCAGACATTCATGTCTTATTAGTAGATCACCAAGAATTCAAGAGTAACATTCCAACAGCAGGTATCATTGTTGACTCCAAAGGCATATGGAAAAAATTGGGTAATTAATATGAATGATGTAAATATTTTAAATCTCATTGGCCGTACAAAAGCTCTTTTTGTTGATGATATTCTACATCAACAACAACAATTACAAGATATTGTCTCATCTTCAAAATTTTTAGTACTTGGCGGCTCAGGCTCGATTGGACAAGCCGTAGTTAAAGAAATATTCAAAAGAAACCCTCTAAAGCTACATGTCATTGATATCAGTGAAAACAATCTCACAGAGTTAGTGCGTGATATCCGCAGTTCATATGGCTATATTCAAGGAGACTTTCAGACCTTTGCATTGGATATTGGCTCTGCTCAGTATGATGCCTTTATTCATGCAGATGGTCAGTATGACTATGTACTAAATCTATCTGCACTCAAACATGTGCGCAGCGAAAAAGATCCCTTTACACTCATGCGCATGATTGAAGTCAATATTCTCAACACAGAGAAAACAATGCGTCAATCATCCGAATATGATGCCAAAAAATACTTTTGTGTTTCCACCGATAAAGCAGCTAATCCCGTTAATATGATGGGAGCCTCAAAACGCATTATGGAAATGTTTCTCATGCGTCAAAGCTTAGAACTACCAATTTCTACGGCTCGATTCGCTAATGTTGCCTTTTCCGATGGCTCTTTATTGCATGGATTCAATCAGCGTATTCAGAAGCAGCAGCCAATAGCTGCACCAAATGACATACGCCGCTACTTTGTCACACCTCAAGAATCAGGTGAGTTGTGTTTATTATCATGTCTTTTGGGTCAGAATAGAGACATTTTTTTCCCAAAATTAAGTGAAGAATTACATTTAATTACCTTTTCAGAAATAGCAGAAAAATATCTGCACAGCTTAGGCCTACAACCACTGATTTGTACGACAGAGGAAGAGGCCCGTTCAGCCATGTTCAATATTGACCTAAAGAAATCTTGGCCTTGTTTTTTCTCCGCCAGTGACACCACAGGAGAAAAAGATTTCGAAGAATTTTTCACAGAAGCTGAAACTTTGGATTTCAACTGCTTTCAAAATATTGGCATCATCAAAAATGATCCAATATACAACCAAGAAAAGCTTACTCATTTTGAAAATATCATTCAAAATTTTTTGAGCCAAAAGCGTTGGAGTAAGGATGATATTATTGAATTGTTTAACTTTATGATTCCAAATTTTCATCATAAAGAAACTGGTAAATATTTAGATGGTAAAATGTAATGGACTCATTGTATAAAACCTTTCAATTCATACGTGACACCTTTAATAGCAATGAATTTATTGCCCTACATGAACCTAGATTTATAGGTAATGAAAGGCAATATGTAAATGCCACCATAGACAGTACTTTTGTCTCCAGTGTTGGTCAATATGTCACTGACTTTGAAGTTCAACTCACTAAAGTAACTCATGCAAAGCGTGCTATTGCAACTGTCAATGGTACTGCCGCATTGCATGTTGCCTTACAGATTGCTGGAGTTCAATCCAATGATTTGGTCATTACTCAAGCACTAACCTTTATAGCCACTTGCAATGCCCTACACATGATTGGAGCTGAGCCTGTTTTTTTAGATATTGATTCAGAAAGTCTAGGTCTATCTCCAACAGCTGTAGCTAATTTTCTTGAATCAGAAGCTGAAATAGTAGGTAATGGTCAATGCATTTATAAAAAAACTGGGCAACGCATTGCTGCGATTGTACCCATGCACACTTTTGGTCACCCTGTTGATCTAGATGCATTTGTTTCCCTGTCTAAGCAATGGCACATTCCATTGGTAGAAGATGCTGCAGAAAGTTTAGGCTCTTTCTATAAATCTAAGCACACAGGCACTTTCGGCATTAGCAGCGCTCTTAGTTTTAATGGTAATAAAATTATTACAACCGGAGGTGGTGGAGCCGTTCTCGTGCAAAATAATGAGCTAGGTGACTTAGCCAAGCACATCACCACAACAGCAAAAATTCCACATCCATATGAATTTGTACATGATACCAATGGATATAATTACAGAATGCCTAATATAAATGCAGCACTGGGTGTGGCACAGTTAGAAAATTTAGATTTATTTTTACAGAAAAAGCGACAGTTAGCTTGGCAGTATCAAGAGTTTTTTAAAAATTCTGAATTTACATTTGTACAAGAGCCGTCATATGCACAATCTAACTACTGGTTAAATGCCATAGTATGTACAGATAGAAAGCACCGAGATGAAGTGCTGGAGCAGTCAGGACCAGCCAAAATCATGATGCGGCCTGTATGGACTTTGATGAATAAACTACCAATGTACACTAATTCAATTTGTGATGAATTAACCAATTCTCATTGGTTTGAAAGCCGTATTGTAAATATACCTAGTTCTGTTATTTCCTCAAGCTGACTTTATTATGTCTAAGAAAATTGCTGTATTTACTGGAACTCGTGCTGAATATGGTTTACTGTATTGGCTCATAAACGATATTCAGTCTCACCCTGATTTAGACCTTCAACTAATTGTTTCTGGTTCGCACTTATCTCCTGAATTTGGTCAAACCATTTCGTTCATTCAAAATGATGGGTTTAGTATAGATGCAGAAGTTGAAATGCTTTTATCATCTGACAGTGCGGTAGGGACATGTAAAAGTCTAGGCTTGGGTATCATTGGTTATGCAGATGCATTACAGCGATTACAACCAGACTGTGTAATTGTCTTAGGAGATCGTTACGAGGCTTTGGCCTTTGCTCAAACTTCATTTATACTCAGAATTCCAATTATACATTTGCATGGTGGTGAGAAAACTGAAGGTGCATATGATGACTCAATTAGGCATGCGTTGACTAAATTCAGTACTTTTCATTTTGTCTCTAACTTAGAACATCAGACAAGAGTAGTACAGTTAGGTGAAAGCCCTGAGACAGTATTCAATGTAGGTGCTATCGGTCTAGATAACATCAATCGCTTAGCTTTAATGAATTTGCAAGAGTTACAAAAATCACTGAATTTTAACTTGGGGGGGAAATTTTTCTTAGTTACTTATCACCCAGTCACACTAGGTTTTAGTGATGCACAACAGTGTTTTCAAAATTTAATCAATGCGCTAAATACTTTTCCTGAATATAAAATCATCATAACCTATCCTAATGCAGATGATGGAGGCAGGACACTTATTCCGTTGATTGAAAATTATGCAAAGGAAAATCCAACCCGTATTTTCTGCACAGCAACGCTTGGTCAAATAAGATATTTATCGGCACTTAAACTTGCAACCGCGGTCATTGGCAACTCATCGAGTGGTATTATTGAAGCACCTTCAGCCGCAACGCCTACAGTAAATATCGGTATCCGGCAATCCGGTCGCTTACAGGCAAAAAGTGTCTTTAATTGTGATGATAATATGACTTCAATTATTGAAGCCATACAAAAAGCCATACACTTGAAGAACAGCAGCAACCCATTTCCAGAAAACCCTTACTTCCAAAAAGATGTGACCCGTCAGATTATTGATTTCTTAGTCAAAACACCCATTAAACCACAATTAAAAACTTTTCATGATTTGGAAACATAACCAATGACATATATCATTGCTGAAGCTGGTGTAAATCACAATGGACATGCTGAGCTAGCTCATAAGTTAATTGAAGTTGGTGCCCAATGTGGTGCCAATGCTGTTAAGTTTCAGACATTCAAAGCTGACAAGCTTGTCACACAAAATGCTCAGCAAGCTGCTTACCAACAAAAAAATGTCAATAAATCACAGTCTCAATATGAGTTATTGAAAAATCTTGAGCTTAGCTATGCTGATCACCTATCTCTGCTACACACTTGTCAAAAGAATCATATTGACTTTATGTCTACGGCATTTGATATTGATAGTTTGTACTTCTTAATCGAAGAGCTTGGTGTCGATATATTAAAAATTCCAAGCGGAGATATTACCAATGCACCTTACCTACTGGCGCATGCTCAATTTAAAAAACGAATCATCCTATCAACTGGCATGGCATCATTAGCCGAAATAGAACAGGCCTTAGGTGTATTAGCATTTGGATTAATGAATTTAAATGAAGCTCCATGTCGAAAAGCTTTCGAATTGGCATATTCCTCTAATGAGGGGCAAAATCTACTCAATCAGTATGTTACAGTTTTGCACTGTACTACCGAATACCCTGCACCATTCAACCAGATTAACCTACAGGCCATGAAAACGCTACATACTGCTTTTAAATTACCTATAGGCTACTCGGATCATAGTGCTGGTATCGAGGTATCTATTGCCGCAGTAGCCCTTGGTGCGCAAATAATTGAAAAACACTTTACACTAGATAAAGCCATGGAAGGTCCTGATCACAAAGCCTCTCTCAACCCAGAGGAGTTATCGCAGATGGTGTCTTCAATTCGGAACATTGAGCTTGCCATGGGCGATGGTATAAAACGTAGTCAACCTACTGAAATACTAAATAAAACTGTTGCAAGAAGAAGCCTAGTAGCCGCCTCTAATATTGCCTCAGGCGATATTTTTAATACTGAAAATATTGCAATCAAACGACCTGGCAATGGCATGAGTCCTTTTGAGTATTGGGATATTCTCGGCTCAATTGCCACTCAAAAATACCAAGCAGGTGATTTAATTGAAAAATAAACCCAGTGTGATGATTGGAGCAGATGGTCATACAGTTGTACTGATAGAGGTATTAGTGAATCAAGGCAGAAAAATTCACGCTATTATCAACTTGCAATTAGGCACAAGTGGTCTTTTTAAGGAGTTCGCTCATATTGATGGTGACTATTGTATCTCACCTTAGATAAAGAGATAAGGATAATAACTATGCCCTTATTCCACTCATTAAAGCATACCGTACATCAATACCAAAATTACAATCCACCGCTATTCTTGATTATGAATACAGATTCACCGATAATATTTTACTTTAAAGTAAAATATTTATTTATTAATACTAATATAAAAAATAATACTTAGAAACTAAGGGATTCTATTACAAATAGCAGAACCATCGATAGCTTTGTTGCTATTAGTACGTATGGTTTTAGTCAATAAAATCGTATCTAGTGCAACAGTTTTACCCTTGCAAACTTTTGATCAAAAATTATGACTACTGAAAAATATCTATTTATTACAATTAGTGCGACTGCATCTATTAAAGATGCCTTGGAGAAAATAAATCAAAATGGTCTACAAATTTGTTTTGTATTAAACAAACATAGAAAATTAATAGGTAGTGTATCGGATGGAGATGTACGGAGATTCTTACTGAGAAATGGGTCGATTGAAGATGTTGTTACAAATGTAATGAATCCACAAACAATTACAACAAATATTCCAATGTCTAACCATCAAGCGTTGAATTACATGCGAAATAAATCAATATTAGTACTTCCTTTTATTGATAACGATGATCAAATAATTGAGTTTTATATAGCTAAAGAGTTATCAAAACCAATCATAAAACAAAATCCAATATTTATTATGGCAGGGGGGTTTGGAACCCGCCTACGTCCACTAACAGATACGTGCCCCAAACCTATGTTACACGTGGGAGGGAAACCTTTATTAGAAATCATTATTTCACACTTCAAGCAACAAGGATTTGTGAATTTTTTTATTTCGACACATTATTTACCTGAAATTATATATAATTATTTTGGCAATGGTGAAAATTTCGATATTCGAATTGAGTATATCTATGAAAATAAGCCTTTAGGTACTGGGGGTGCTTTAAGTCTTTTGCCGCAAGAAAAAATAGATCTGCCTATTATTGTTATTAATGGTGATGTATTAACGAATATGAACTTTAATAACCTTCTTAATTTTCATAATAAAAACAATGCCATGGCAACAATATGCACCCGTGAATATCAATATCAAATACCATACGGGGTTGTTAATTCAACCAATAATGTTGTTTTGAACTTACTTGAAAAACCAGCCTATTATTACAACATAAATACAGGAATTTACGTCATTTCTCCTGAATTGCTTAATCAAATTCCCTCTCAGTATATAGATATGCCAACAGTAATCGAACAACAAATTCAAAACAACAAAAAAGTTATTAGTTATCACGTGCACGACTATTGGTTAGATATAGGACAAATAGATGATTATAATAGAGCTCAAAGAGACATCCTTAACTTAAACTTAGGTAATTAAAATTGTTAAATCAATATTTTATCACGGCCATTATTCCAGCTCGGATTGGCAGTAAAAGGCTACCCAAAAAAAATATAAAGAACTTACATGGTAAACCACTTATAGCATGGAGTATTGAAGCCGCTAGACAATCCCAATATGTGGATAATATAATTGTATCTACTGACAATTCAGAAATTCAAAAAATTTCTGAAAAATATAAAGCCAAAGCTCCATTTATACGACCAGCTAAGCTTGCTACTGATGTATCAACAAGCTTTGATGTAGTAGCACATGCCATTAAAACCTTAAATCTTGATTCCGAAAACAACATAATCATAATTCTACAGCCAACCTCTCCTATGCGTACATCAGAAGAAATAGATCAAGCATTAGAATTCTTTTTTAATAAAAATGCAGATGGAGTTGTATCAGTATCAAAAACTGAGCATAGTCCGTTGTGGTGTAATAAATTACCATCAGATTATTCATTAGGTGAGTTTATTAGACCAGAGATATCCAATGCACGGGGACAAGACTTACCAACTTTCTATCGGATAAATGGCTCAATATACATATATAAATCTTTAAAACTACTAAATAAAGGTCATATTTTTTATGATCATACTGTATATGGTTTTATTACATCTGAAAATACATCTATTGATATAGATACTGAACTTGATTTTAGGTTCGCAGAATTTTTAATGGGCTCAAAATGAATCTTTTTATTGTTGAGTCAGCTTTACAACTATTATGTGCCTTTGAAGCTATAAAAAAAAATGAGAAACCATATATATTATATATCAGGTTAACAGGCAGGGGTCAAAACGACAAACATCTAGTTTCTTGTGCAAATTTTTTACAACTACAGTTTTCAACATTTATACTTAGGCCTACCTCACCTCAATTAGATATTGTGAAAAATATACTAATATGGCTCAAATTATTCTCAAAAAAATTTGAAACCGTATATTTTGGCAGTTATTATTCAGGAATCTTAAGATTAATTAGGATCATTACTCGACATAATAATGCAGTCTATTTAGATGATGGCTTAGCAACGCTACGTGCTCAGGATGAAATATATTTATACCCATCCAAATCAGTAAATTGGTTTACTCTATTTGACATAGAGCCGATAAGTGGTCAAGCAATTGAAATAAATAATTTTTACTACCTAAAAAAATATATAAATAAAAATGATAATCTATATTTAGATTACTTCATTGGCCAACCAGTAGAACAAATGCTTGATATTAGTAAAGAAACTTATTTGTACCACCTAAATTTAATTGCTATGCAGTATAGCAAACAAAATCCTTTAATATACATTCCGCACAGAGTCGAGAATTTATGCATTATTGATGTAATTGGAAAAAATGAGAATGTTATAATCAAAAATTTAGATATGCCAGTGGAATTGTATTTTTTACAGACAGGAATCAATCAACCTAAAAAAATATATTCTTTCTACTCAACTGCTTTAGTTACATTAAAATCCCTTTTTCCTAATACCTTAATAATAGCAATCAACCCAATCACAGAAACTACAAACTCTAAATTACAAACCATTTATAAATATTTCAAAAATCAAAATATTACTATATTAAATAGTAAAAAATAATTTGGACAAGAACATTGATTGCTATTATTTTGTATTTATCAACCACAGTATTTTTTCCAGCTCATATCACTTTAGCAATTTTACCTTTAATAGTAATTAGATTATATTTAGTTAAATCCACCAAGATTACTTATACTCGAAATGAAATCATTGGATTCGGAATACTAACGTTAAGTGCTAGTGTTATTTTGATAAGCAACACCATAATTGGTCCAAAAGTTTCAAATATTCTAGAAAACAGTTTACTTGGAGATATACCATATATCTTCTTAATTTTATTAGCACTAATTTTAGGTAAGTTTTTATCAGCTAACGATCTAAAAATCATACAGATTTTAATTATATGTGAAGTACTGATTGGTATTATAGAATATGTAATTGGAGTACCGACTTTTTTTAAAAATGTTACTCCAATAGGAGAGCTTGCTGATAGTAACTTACTTTATCAACGAAAAGTATTTGGTTTAAGTGCTAATTCGAGTGTTTTAGCCTCTAAAACTGTATACTTAGCTACAATAACATTAATGCAATTGCGACTATATGGCAATAAATTCAATAAAATTATAATTTTTATCGTGTTAATTGGCCTAGTTATCACATTTAATAGGGCTGCAATTATTGCAGTTTGTTTTTCATTAGTATTGTTCTTTAGCCGTAGTTTTAAAAATATTCTAGTTCTTATATTTCCTTTGATATTACTAGCGCTTTGGAACTGGGATAATATTTTCACCCAAATGACTCGTGGTAAAAACGGCGTAGACTATTCTGGTCGAGACCAAATATTCAGCTATTTTTTCAACTTCTGGAAAGAAAATATTTTTTTTGGCAATTTAGGAACAAAGCTTTGGTGGAATTCAAACGGTTCCATATGGCATGCTCACAATAGTTATTTAGAATTTATTGCTTCAAACGGATTATTTGGATCGATTACATTATTAATAGGACTAATAATGATATTTTATAAAAAGAACATTCTCGTTTGCCTACCAATACTGTTATATTCAATGGCTCAATACGGATTTTTATGGGGATTGAGTTTTTATGATGTTTTATTCTCGGCTATACTATTTACCTATAGCCAAGAACTAAAGAGAGTTACGCTTAACCCTTCAATCAGTTAACTTAATAGACACCTTAATGACGAATATTTGCTCAACTCATCCAGCAATTTGAATAAGAAACTTAATATACATATACTATATCTAAACATTATGAAAATAATTAAAAGCATTATTAGTTTTATTGTAATAATTAAATCACATAAATTAATGCATCAACCACATTGGCCTAAAATAAATGGCTGGTCAGTTTTTATTGGGGAAATTACTTTTGGGAAAAATAATCATTTCAATGGGGCAAAGTTATATGGTCAAGGGAAAATAACTATTGGCGATAATTTTCATTCAGCGAAAAATTTAATTGTTTTAACACAAAATCATAACTGGAATGGAAATGCATTACCATATGATGACACAGTCATTTCAAAACCAGTCATAATTCATGATAATGTGTGGGTCGGAATAAATGTAATTATTTTACCAGGGGTAACCATCGGGGAAGGTGCAATAATCCAAGCTGGTTCTGTTGTTTCACGTGACATTCCGTCATTAGCTATTGCGGGCGGTAATCCTATCCAAGTCATTAAATACAGAGATCCCGAACATTATGAATCATTAAAAGCAAAAAAATGTTTTCACTAACCTTTTATAAAAGCAATATAATAAAATACTCTTCAGTCCAACTAATTTCAAAAGGGTTAACTCTTTTATCAACGTATAGCATAGCTATTTTAAGTAATAATACCATCTTTGGGTATGTGGCTTTACTCCAAGCAACACTTCTCATTACAATTACATGTTTTGGATTTAATCTTCAAAGTTCGTTTGTTCGCTATTATTTTAGCTATAATTTAGTACATATAATAGAAAAAACTAAGCCAATTATAATAGTCCTTGCTACAGCATCCCTAATATCCACTCTAATTTCGTTTATCTTATTCCAACCTGCTTCACCATATTTTTGGTTTTCACTCCTTCCGATTATAGGCTTTTTAGTAAGTATTAACTATATTATTTCTATCATATCAAGAAGTAATAATAAATTTTTCATATATAGTATTGCTGAATTAACACGCCCAATTGGACTAATTATACTAGTAGGTTTTTATTACAAGTCTAAATTTAATTTAATTGAGGGCTATATTTTTTGTTTATTTATAACTAGTTTTATTGTCCTATGTTTAGGATTAAAGTTTTTCAATCATTTAGATAATACTAATAATCATAAAAAATTAGAGTTATCAAATCTACTTACTACTAAACGAATTTTATATTACTCGTTTCCATTATTTCTTACACAGATAATGTCATTACTAAACAATATAGCTGATCGATTTCTATTAAAATATTATCTCAATATTGAACAAGTTGGCTTATACAGCAAAGCATATATTTTCGGATCATCTCTAGGTTTAATCTTTGATAGTTTAATATTACTATGGGTACCATATGTTATTAAAAATAAACAACTTATACTAGTAAATATATTTCCTCGTATAGAAAAGCCTATTTTAATTACATTTTCAATTTCTACATTTATTTTTATAATTGCTCTATTAATATATTTCAAAAAATCAATGTTTTTTGGCTTTAGCCATGAGTTTATCGCAACTTTTCTTATCGTTATTGCTGCATTTATTTTTAGAATGGGATACCAAGTACTAACTCCTTTACTCAGTGCCATAGATATGAATATAATTATTGCGAAACTTTCATTTCTAACCATGATATTTGGAATCCTTATTAATTTAGCACTTATTCCAATAATTGGAATGGTTGCTTCAGCTATAGCAACATTTATTTCATTCTCTAGTTATTCTGTTCTGATTTATTTATATTTTAAAAAAATCCAATCTACTAAATCAATCTCTTAATATTATATATTCTAAACTTATGAAGATTTTATATTTCCATCAACACTTTTCCACACCTAATGGATCAACTGGAATTAGATCCTATGTAATGGCTAAAGCATTAATTAATCAAAATCATCAGGTAACAATGGTATGTGGGTCTTTTGGACAAGGCAATACCGGACTTACACATCCATTTAAAAAAGGTTTTCGCCGTGGTTTTGTAGAGGGAATTGAGGTTATTGAGTTTGAAATACCATATTCAAACTCAATGAGTTTTCTGAACCGAATTTTTGTTTTTTTAAATTTTGCACTAAAATCTATTCGCCTTGTTTTCACAGAAAACTATGATGTAGTGTTTGCAACGTCAACTCCTCTCACCATCTCTATTCCCGCAATCTTTTCAAAGTGGTTTCGACGAAAACCTTTTATTTTTGAAGTTAGGGACTTATGGCCAGAACTTCCGAAAGCAATGAAGGTTATTAACAATCCTATTATTTTAAAACTTATGTCTTATCTTGAATGGATATCTTATCATTCAGCAGACCGCCTAATAGGCCTGTCACCAGGTATAACAAAAGGTATACAAAATCGTGGAATTAATCCTGATAAAATCGCATCCATTCCAAATGGATGTGATATTAATATATTTAAAAACTGTCAATATAAATGGAGACCGAATCAAGTCCAAGATACAGATTTTTTAGCTATTTATACCGGAACTCATGGTATGGCTAACGGCTTAACCGCAGTTATTGAAGTTGCTAAGGTACTGAAGGCTAGAAAAAGAAATGATATAAAGTTTGTACTGGTTGGTGATGGCATGCAAAAACCACAACTTCAAGCTATGGCTAAAGAATTGGAACTAGACAACATTATTTTTCACAATCCTGTAAATAAAGAAAAATTAGCTGGTTTGATGTCTAGTGCAAATCTTGGTTTACAAATACTATCAAATATTCCCGCTTTTTACTACGGAACATCGCCAAATAAATTTTTCGATTATATCTCAGCAGGTTTACCTGTTTTAAATAATTATCCAGGATGGCTTGCTGATTTAATTTTGGATAAACAATGTGGTTTTGTGGTTTCTCCAGAAAATACAAAAGAATTTGCTGATGCAATTGAATTTGCCGCTAACAATTCTGATGAACTACAGAAAATGGGCCTACAATCCCAGCAGTTAGCTCATGAAAAATTCAATCGTGAAGACTTAGCCAATCACTTTGTTCGATGGGTAACAGAGGGAATTAGAAATGATTAAGCGTACCTTTGATATATTAATTAGCACATTAATGTTATTTCTTTTAACACCGCTATATCTTTTACTTCATTATTTTATAAAAAAAAACTTAGGCAAGCCTGTAATATTTACACAAGTCCGACCTGGGCTAAATGGAAAACCTTTTAAGATGTACAAATTTCGCAGTATGAAAAATGCAATAGATACATCAGGAAATCCATTACCGGATGCTGAACGGTTAACACCCTTCGGGAAAAAGCTCCGCTCAACCAGTTTAGACGAGCTGCCAGAGCTATGGAATGTATTAAAAGGCGACATGAGCCTAGTCGGCCCTCGCCCTTTACTCATGGAATACTTACCTCTTTATGACAAAGAACAATATCGCCGCCATAATGTGAGGCCTGGCATCACAGGTTGGGCACAAATCAATGGCCGTAATGCCATCAGTTGGGAAGACAAATTCAAATTAGACGTTTGGTATGTAGACAATCAGTCCCTTAAATTGGATTTGAAAATCTTACTTTTAACCATTAAAAAAGTCTTTATCAAAGAAGGCATTTCCTCCTCAGGCGAAGTGACGACCTCAAAATTTACAGGCAGCCATAAGCATCATGACTAGACTTTTTATCATTGGTGCTGGTGGCCATGGCAAGGTCATTGCAGACACAGCAAGTTATACCAAACAATGGTCTGAAATTGTGTTTTTGGATAATCGCTATACCCAAGGCTTATCTAAAGTGGCTACGTGGCCAGTTATAGGTCATAGTGAAGATTACAGCCCGCTTTTAAAGCCAACGGATGCTATCTTAGTTGGCATTGGCAGCAATATTATTCGTGAAACGGTTCTCAGTGAACTTTTAAGACAAAATTTGAATGTGCCCAATCTCATTCATCCAACTGCATATGTAAGTTCAACCGCTACCATAGGCACAGGTACCGTAATATTTGCTCAAGCAGCAGTGAATGTAGATGCTCAAATTGGTATGGGCTGTATCATCAATACCTCTGCCAGTGTAGACCATGACTGCATTTTAGGTGATTTTTGCCACATAAGCCCCGGTGCCCATCTCGCGGGCGGTACTAAAATTGGTTCACGCAGTTGGCTAGGCGTAGGCTCAGTTACCAAACAACTGATCGAAATTGGCCATGATTGCACAATAGGTGCAGGTGCAGCTGTAGTGCAAAATGTTTATAATGACTCTACTGTTATGGGCGTCCCTGCCCGATTAAAAAGCTAATTATCATGTTAAATACCAAATTATCACCATGGCCAAGCTTTAGCACTGAAGAAGCTGAAGCCGTTAAAAATGTCTTGCTGTCAAATAAAGTGAATTACTGGACAGGACAAGAATGCCGTTTGTTTGAACAAGAGTTTGCCCAATATGTAGGCACCAAACATGCAGTAGCATTGGGAAATGGCACCTTGGCATTGGATGTGGCTTTAAAAGCATTGGGTGTAGGTACTGGTGATGATGTGATTGTGACATCTCGTACGTTTTTGGCATCAGTGTCCTGTATCATCACTGCAGGTGCAAATCCTGTCTTTGCCGATGTGGATTTAAACAGTCAAAACATTACTGCACAAAGCATAGCAGACGTGCTGACCCCAAATACAAAAGCCATTATTGTTGTGCATTTGGCAGGCATGCCAGCCGAAATGGACGATATCATGGCTTTAGCACAAGAACACGGTCTGTATGTGATAGAAGACTGC
>RRZU012981031.1_pt1 | contig 16944 bp, 17 predicted proteins | sample 2165561 | NCBI WGS metagenome assembly RRZU01 (sample SAMN10456909, study PRJNA506462) | wastewater metagenome | isolation source: wastewater sludge | place: USA: Moscow, Idaho | reverse complement strand
GTTGCTTCATGGCTGGTCAGATTGCCGGAATGATAAAAGAAAAACAAAGCGTGAAGGAAATCATTTTAACACTGGCTGAAGAAACAGAAACAGTTTTAAAAGGAGGATTACAATGGGTAAAATAGCACTGCTCTTCCCCGGACAGGGCTCACAGTATGTTGGTATGGGTAAACCGCTTTACGAGCTCAGTCCCTGCTCCCGGGAAATTTTCGACCAGGTTGATGTCATTCATCCCGGCACCTCGACCCTTTGCTTTGAGGGACCCGTTGAAGCACTCAACCAGACTCAGAACACCCAACCCTGCATTTTTGCTGTCGAACTGGCAGCACTGGCGTCCTTAAAATGCGTTGGGGTCGAAGCCCAGGGAGTCGCCGGCTTCTCGCTGGGGGAGGTAACCGGGCTGGTGGCATCCGGGGTTCTATCAATGGAAGACGGATTAAAGTTTGTTAAAAAACGCGGTCGCGCCATGGAAGAAGCGTCTCAGATGACGCCGGCAGCCATGGTGGCAGTTTTAAAACTTGACAACGCCACGGTGGAATCAATCTGCAAGGAATTCAATCAATGCTATCCGGTCAATTATAATTGTCCCGGACAGTTAGTTGTGGCGTTGCTGAAGGACGATCAGGAAGCGTTTTTAACGCGGGTCAAAGAGCAGGGCGGACGAGGTATTCCGCTGACCCTGTCTGGTGGCTTCCATTCACCTTTTATGACTTATGCCACCAAGCTGCTGGAACAGAAAATTTATGAATTGACATTCGCGGCGGGATCCATCCCCCTCTATTCTAACGCTTATGCCAAACCCTATCCGGAAGCCCCAGTGGATATCCGTAATTACATTCTGCATCAGATTAATCATCCGGTGTTATGGGAACAAACCATCCGCAATATGATTGCCGACGGATTTACCACCTTTATTGAATGCGGCCCTGGTAAAACCCTGAGCGGCTTTATTAAAAAAATCGATAAAACAGTTACCTGTTATCATGTTGAAACATTACTGACTGATTATTTAGAAGCAAAAAATGCTGGAAAGGAATGGTCTTTTGTATGTTAACAGGAAAAACCGCACTGATCACCGGCGGCGCAAAAGGAATTGGCCGGGCCATTGCTCTTAAAATTGCCGAGGCCCACGGAAATGTGGCCATTATCTACCGCGGCAGCCAGAAAAATGCTGAACAAACCATTGAGGAACTGCTGGTGCTGGGTGTCCAAGCCAAAAGTTATCAATGTGATGTCGCTGATTTCAACGCCACCAAAGAACTGGTAGCCCAGGTTATCAAAGATTTTGATGGCTTGGATATCCTGGTGAATAATGCCGGGATTACCAATGACAAATTGTTAATCGCCATGAAAGAAGAAGATTTTGACAGCGTCCTTAACACCAACTTAAAAGGCGCTTTCAACATGACCAAACACGTCGGTGCCTATCTGCTCAAGCAGCGCAAGGGCCGAATTATCAATATTTCCTCGGTTTCCGGCCTGATGGGCAACGTCGGTCAATGTAACTATGCCGCTGCTAAAGCGGGCCTGATCGGCCTGACCAAGTCAGCTGCCAAAGAAATGGCCCTGCGCGGAGTCACCTGCAACGCCATTGCCCCGGGTTTTATCGATACCGATATGACCAAAGAATTAAAACCAGAAATTAAAGCAGAAATTCTCAAACAAATTCCCTTAAAACGTTTAGGACAGGCCGACGACATCGCCAATCTGTGCGTTTATTTAAGTAGCGATTTATCAGGCTATATTACAGGAGAAGTCATTAAAGTTGATGGCGGTCTCTATATTTAGGAGTAATCAATGAATCGACGAGTTGTTATAACAGGATGTGGCGCCGTTTCTCCAGTGGGTAGCACTGTAGATCTTTTTTGGGAAAATCTCAAAAATGGAAAATGCGGCATCGACTTTATTAAGAAATTTGATACCACCGACTTAAAAGTGAAAATTGCAGGTGAGGTTCATGATTTTGAACCCCTTGACTATATTAAAAAAAATGAAATCCGAAAAACCGATTTATTTACCCAATACGGGATCGGTGCGGCCGTCCAGGCGATGGAAGACAGCGGTGTTCAGGCTCATGTGGACCCCACCCGACTGGGTGTTTTTATGGGTTCCGGGATTGGCGGCATTCATACCTTTATTGACGAATGCCATAAAATGGACACCAAAGGCCCCGGCCGGATTTCGCCTTTTTTCATCCCGATGATGATTTCAAATATCGCTGCGGGTACTATTGCCATTCGCTATAATGCCCAGGGTCCCTGTCTGCCGATTGTCACCGCTTGCGCCACCGGCACCCATTCAATTGGCGAAGCCTTCCGGAGTATTAAGCACGGCTATGCCGATGCCATTATTGCCGGCGGCACCGAAGCCAGTATTTCACCCCTGTCGGTGGCCGGCTTCACCAATTTAACGGCTCTGACAACCGTGAATGATCCCGCCCGGGCCTCCATTCCCTTTGATAAAAACCGCAGTGGTTTTGTGATGGGTGAAGGCGCCGGCGCAGTGGTCCTGGAAGAACGGGAATCGGCCCTGAAACGCGGCGCTAAAATCTACGGTGAAGTTGTCGGCTACGGCAATACCTGTGACGCCTACCATATTACGGCCCCCCATCCCGATGCCATCGGCGGAACCCGGGCCATCAGCCTGGCCATGGCAGAAGCAGCCAGTGCGGGCGTCAAGTTTGAGGAATCACAAATTTATGTAAATGCCCACGGCACCAGCACCCCCCTTAATGATAAATCAGAAACCATTGCCATTAAAAATGCTCTGGGTGAACATATCAGTCGCACCCTGGTCAGCTCCACCAAATCAATGACGGGTCATATGTTGGGAGCCGCCGGCGCCATCGAAGCCATCGCCTCGGTGATGGCCTTAAAAGACGGCATTATCCCCCCTACCATTGGTTATCAGGAAGCTGATCCGGACTGTGATCTGGATTATGTCCCCAATCAGAAACGGGCCGTCCAGAGTGACGTTGCCCTGTCCATTTCGCTTGGATTTGGTGGTCATAATGCTTGCCTGGCATTTGTTAGATAGAGGAGAATAAACCATGGAATTAAATACCGAAACCATCCAGGCCCTGGCCAAGATCATGTCGGCCGAAAAGCTGACCAGTCTGGCTCTTGATCAGGGCAACCTGAAGATCGAAATGAAACGGGAAATCGGAGCGGCCCAACCAGCCGGGATTACTTATCAGGAACCCCCGACGACGGCAACGGCACCGCTCCCCCATCATACTCAACCAGTAATGGCTGAAGCCATTGAGATCACTGAAACTGCCCACTGGAAAGAAATAAAATCACCGATGGTGGGTGTTTTCTACCAAAGCAGTCAACCCGGCAATCCCGCCTATGTGACCAAGGGCCAGCACTTTTCCGAAGGCGATACCCTGTGTATCATCGAGGCGATGAAGCTGATGAACGAAATTACCGCCGAGACTCCCGGAACCATTATGGAAGTCTGCGTCGGCAACGGCCAGGTCGTTGAATTCGGCCAGGTGCTCTATCGCATCGTTGAAGACTAAACTTAGACAACGTTACTAAACGGAATTTTATATAAAATTCAGAAGGAAATCAGAATGAAACGTGATGAATTAAAGAAGATCCTGCCTCACCGGGAGCCGATGCTCCTGATTGACGAGGCTGAAAAAATAGATGATACCACCGCCACCGGACGCTACACCGTAACCGGCGACGAGTTTTTTTTACAGGGACATTTTCCCGGCAATCCGGTCGTGCCCGGCGTTATCCTTTGCGAAATTATGGCCCAGACCTGCTGCGTCTTAATGGCCGAACTGGATGGGTCCAACAAGACGCCCTACTTTACCGGTCTGAATAAGGTCAAGTTTAAAGAAAAGGTCCTGCCCGGTGATACCATTGAAATCACCTGCACCATTACCCGGTCCAAGGCGCCTTTTTATTTTGCCAGCGGCTCCGGTTCGGTCAATGGCAAGGTGGCCGTGGTGGGAGAATTCTCTTTTGCCCTGATTGAGTAAGGAGGAACGCCGTGTTTTCTAAAATACTGATAGCCAACCGGGGCGAAATTGCCCTGCGGATTATCCGTGCCTGTAAAGAAATGGGCGTGGCCACCGTTGCCGTCTTCTCCACCGCTGATGAAAACAGCCTCCATGTAAGCCTGGCCGATGAAAGTATTTGTATTGGACCGGCGGCTGTTTCTGACTCTTATCTGAATATTTCGGCGATCTTATCGGCGGCGGTGTTAACCGGTGCCGAAGCCATCCATCCCGGCTACGGACTGCTTTCGGAAAACCCAAAGTTCGCCCGGCTGTGCGCCCAATGCGGCATCGCCTTTATCGGACCGACCTGGGAAATCATCCAGAAAATGGGCGATAAGGACCAGGCCCGCGCCACCATGGCGGCGGCCGGAGTCCCGATTGTTCCCGGCACCGATATCATTAATGACCCCGACGAGGCCCATCAGAAAGCTGATGAAATCGGCTATCCGCTGTTAGTCAAAGCCCGCTCCGGCGGTGGTGGCAAGGGGATCCGGCTGGTCGAACGATCCGAGGATTTTCTCAACGAATATGCCCTGGCCCGTCAGGAAGCGCAAAATGCGTTCAGTGACGATGGCGTTTATCTGGAAAAGTTTTTAACCCGGGTTAAACATATCGAAATTCAACTGCTGTGCGATCAGCATCAGCATGTGGTGGCCCTGGGTGAACGGGAATGCTCGATCCAACGTAAGAATCAGAAACTGCTGGAAGAAAGCCCCTCCCCATCGCTGACGCCGGAAATCCGCCATGCCATGATGGAAGTTTCCCGTCAGGCAGCGCTGGCCATCGGCTATGAAAATGCCGGTACCATTGAATTTTTAATGGATGCCCAGGGTCATTTCTATTTTATGGAAATGAATACCCGGCTGCAGGTTGAACATCCGATTACCGAAATGGTGACCGGGGTGGATATTGTCAAATGGCAGATCCGGATTGCTGCCGGCCTGCCTCTGACCTTTGGTCAGGACGACGTCCATATTCAGGGTCACGCCATCGAATGCCGGATCAATGCCGAAAATCCACTGCTCGATTTTCGGCCCAACTGCGGAACCATCCGTTTCCTCCATGTTCCCGGCGGGCCCTGGGTGCGTTTTGATACCTTGCTCTATCAAGGCTACTCGATCCCGCCCTATTACGACTCGATGGTTGGCAAGCTGATTGTTCATTCCAAAACCCGGGAGCTAACGATCCGCAAAATGAAAGCGGCTTTGTGTGAACTGATTATTGAAGGCATCGACCATACCAGTCAGGTGCAATTGGACATCCTCTGTCATCCCTTATTTATTGCCGGTGATTATTATACCGATTTTATGGAACATGAATTCGGCAAACCCTTGTCTGAATAGAAATGGAGCTTTAAATGCTAAGTAAAGGCCTATTTAAAAAACCCAAAAATGAACTGGAAGCCCAGCATCGCACGAAACGCAAAACAGATCCGGCCATACCCTCGGAACTGTGCCGAAGCTGTCCATCCTGCAAGCAATTGAGCTTCACGTCCGATTTAGAAAATAACTTCCATGTCTGCCCCAAATGCGGTCATCATTTTCGCATCAATGCCCGACAACGCCTGAATATGATCGTTGACCCGAATACCTTTGTGGAGCAGCATCACCAGCTGACTTCGTCCAATCGCCTGGACTTTCCCGGCTACGATGAAAAACTGGAGCAGGCCACCCTGTTCAGCCACGAAAACGAAGGAGTCATCATTGGAACCGGAAAAATTGGCGGTCATTCAGTGGCGCTATTTGTCATGGAAGCCACCTTTATGATGGGGAGTATGGGTCAGGTGGTGGGTGAAAAAATCACCCTGATCTTTGAATATGCCCTTAAACATCAGTTGCCGGTGATCGGCTATACCGTATCCGGCGGCGCCCGGATGCAGGAAGGGATGCTGGCGTTGATGCAAATGGCTAAAACCAGCGGCGCCGTCAAACGCCACAGTGATGCTGGTTTACTTTATCTGACCATCCTGACCGATCCGACTACCGGCGGTGTCACGGCCAGTTTTGCCATGGAAGGGGATATTATTCTAGCCGAACCTGAAGCCCTGATTGCCTTTGCCGGCCCCCGGGTAATTGAGCAGACCATTCGTCAACGGTTACCAAAAGGCTTTCAACGGGCTGAATTTTTACTGGAAAAAGGCTTTGTAGATGCAATTGTCCCCCGCAGCACTCAAAAAGAAACGGTGACACGGTTATTAACCCTACACGGGATTCCTAAAGGCGGTGATCAAGATGGAAGCATATAAACGCGTGGCCCTGGCCCGAAAAAAGACCCGCCCCACGGGACAGGATTTTATTGATAATCTGTTCACCGATTTTATTGAATTACACGGCGACCGCTGTTTTGGTGACGATCCGGCGATGATTACCGGACTGGGGATGCTGATGGATATGCCGGTGACAGTGATTGCCCAGGAACGGGGTAAAAATACGAAGTCCCGGGTTAAGCGCAACTTTGGCTCTTCCCATCCCGAAGGTTATCGAAAAGCGCTGCGGCAGATGAAGCTGGCCGAAAAATTCAATCGACCGATTGTCTGTCTGATTGATACTTCCGGCGCATTTTGCGGTATCGGTGCCGAAGAACGGGGTCAGGGTCATGCCATTGCCAACAATCTGATGGAAATGATGAGCCTTAAGGTGCCGATCCTGTCCATCGTCATTGGCGAAGGTGGCAGCGGCGGGGCCCTGGCTTTGGGTGTGGCTGATGAGGTCTGGATGCTGGAAAACGCCATTTATTCGGTGATCTCGCCTGAAGGCTGCGCCAGTATTCTCTGGAAGGATGCCGCCAAAACCAAAGAAGCCGCCAATTGTTTGAAGCTGACGGCCCAGGATTTACTGGAACTCCAAGTCGTCGATAAGATTATTTCCGAAAACCATCGTGATTTTAAAAATGTCTATCGGGAGCTGAAAATTGGTTTATATAAAAACTTTCAAAAAAACCAGGTACTGGATCATGAACAATTGACGGAACAGCGTTACCAACGTTTCCGCAAGTACGGGGCGATCGAAACGATTTCCGAATAACTTTCGTGACAACCAGAACGAAACAGAAAAAAAGCAGATAACTACCCGTTATGCTGCTTTTTTTTTATTTACCCGGGACCGAAATAATGATATTATGAACCATAAGTAGAAATTTGGATAAAATTCAGAAAAGGAGATGATGCCATGACTGGAGATAGAATTAAATGCGAACTTGTTTATAGTAAAATGCTAACCGCTGTTGAAGACATCATGTTGGAAGAGTTTGATTTGCCGGAGGGTTGTATTGATATCGGGATTTTTACCACTCAATACGACGGCGTAGGCTACTGTGCTGCTGATGAAGCTACCAAAGCTTCGAATGTTGAGGTTGTTTATATTAAAACTCTTTACGGTGCCGGTGCCGGACTAAATGACGGGCAGGTTTTTGGTGTCATTACTGGACCCACTGTTTCTGACGTTGAAAGTGGCTTACGCTATATCCGCGACTATGCAGAAAACAAATCCAGCATCTACAGTGTCAATGATGATGACAGCAACCTGATTTATGCCCAGTTGGTACCTAAAATCGGCAAATATTTTTCAAAAACCTATGGTCTGCCGATCGGTTCTTCGATTGCTTTCCTGTTTGCCCCAGCCCTTGAAGGGGTGGTCGGGATCGACGAAGCTCTCACGGTTGCCGATGTCGAAGTCGTCAAATTCTTTGGCCCGCCGACCAACTCGAATCTGAGTGGTGCGATCCTGACCGGAACCCAATCCAATTGCCGGACCGCCTGTGAAGCCTTTAAAAACGCCATTATCAGTTGCGTTGAAGATCCGGTTGATTATTAATGTTGAATTTTCGATACTGCTTTCTCATTAAATCATAAAGCAAAAAGAACCGTCAAATGACGGTTCTTTCTTTTCTTTAAGGTATGTTTTATTAGTGTATGTTTTCTTAGTTTAATATTTAATAATTATACATGGATCCCATCATCGATGCGACAATGGCCATCACAATACTTGAGAAAATGATGGAAAGGACGATGCCAATTGCCATAAAGATCAATGTTGCCCAGGCAAAGTGTTTTTTGGTGGTACTGGTTTTGGAATCAACACTCCAGATAATCAGCATCACAAGATTGACAATTGGTAAATACAGCAGCAGCAGCGTCAGCATCCAGTCCCCCAGGGTCATCGGAACTTCGGTATTATCAACAAAAGTCTGACGTTGGGTCGAAGACTGATATTGGGTTTGCGTCTGAGCAGGTTCTGAAGTGGTTGTGAGAGTTTCCGAGACGATGACTTCTTCCTCAACAATACCATCAGCAATGATTTCATCCGTGACAATTTCGTGAGATAAGACTTCTTCATCCGGGGTTTCACCGGGAATCTCTTTTCCGGAAATATCATGAGACAGATTTTCATTGTCGAAAACACCGGCCGTGAAATCTTCGACCCCTCTGGTATTTTCCTTCAACACGTTCCCACAATTACCACAAACTGCATCATCTGGACCGACACCGGTATAACATTTGGGACAATACTTTGCCATTGCGTTCACATCCTTTTTATTTTATTTTATCATAAAAACATGATGATTTCAAAATATAATTCAGGATACAACTTCAATTTTCTTAATAACCTGATCTTCCCGAGGTTTGTCAGCGCGATCCCGGTCGACGGCAACGATGGCGTCAGCTGTTTCGATCCCTGCAATCACCTTGCCAAAAGCCGCATATTGACCGTCTAAGAATGGCGCATCATCGACCATGATAAAGAACTGAGAGCCGGCCGAATCCGGCATTCCGGAACGGGCCATGGAAATTACCCCTTTAACATGTTTCAGATCATTGACGACACCGTTGCCTGAGAATTCACCTTTAATGGTGTGACCCGGGCCACCCATACCATTACCCTGGGGGCATCCGCCCTGAATCATAAAACCGGGAATGACCCGATGAAAGATTAAACCGTTATAGAAGCCATCGTTGACTAAGGTTAAAAAGTTTTCGACGGTGATCGGGGCAACTTCTGGATATAATTCCACTTCCATTGTCTGGCCATTTTCCATTTCAATTTTCACAATTGGATTTGCTGTTTCTGACATTATTTCCTCCTAAATTTTCTGATAATTTTCACTTCAATGTAGTATACACCAAATGAAATAAAATGAAAAGAGCTTCGCCAAAGTCTTAAGTTTTTTGAAAAAAGTGGATTTAAACAGCGTAGCGATATTCCCCGGTATTTGGATCCTGATCAAAAAAATCGGCATAGCTGAGGCTAAAGACATCGTTATTTTTATCAGTAACAACAATTTTATTTTTGATCAGGTATTGCCAGAATCCCGTACCGGCAATATTTCCTTGAATAATAACACCCTGAACGATGCCATTTTTGATGACGACTTTTTGATAATTATAACGGTCTTCACGCATCAAGATCTCGCAGTTTTCTTCCGGTTCCGGGTTGACGTTTCCCAGCGACAGGGTGGTGAGTCCAAAGAAATTAACGGTATTTTTAAGGGCGTAGCGATCGTCATATATGAGTTTTTCGCCCAGCATGTTAATCGCGGCAATCCGTCCCTGTTTCATGGCATTGGGCCAGATCCCGGCGATGCCGGTGACATCGCCGGCGGCGTAGATATCGTCAATATTTGTTTTAAGATCATCACCCACCAGAATAGCATGGTTAGTATCAATCCCAGATCCCTCGATAAAGCTAAAGGCTGGCCGCACGCCGGCCGCAATCACAATCACATCAGCCGGAACCGTTTTGCCGCTGGCCAGATGGATGGTTTTTCCCCTACCGATTTCATCAACATCAACGGAAACGACCTTATCATTTAAAATAAATTCCGCGCCCTGTCCTTCAAACAGTTGCTGGTAGGCCTGGGCCGATTTTTGATCCAGCTGTAAACTCATCACCGCCGCAGTCATTTCAATCACGGTTACCTTTAACCCCCGTTCAAGCATTGCCACAGCGGCGTCCATGCCAACCAGGCCGGCACCAATGACGACCGCGTTTTTAGCGGTGTTGCATTCGCTATCCAAAAGCTGAGCATCTTTTAAGTCCCTAAACCCATAAACGTTTTTTGCCTCCCGGAGGCCCGGAATCGGTGGGATGAAATAGGCAGCCCCGGTGGCAATCAGCAGTTTGTCATAGCTGATATCCTGATTATCATGGGTTTTTACCGTCTTTTTCTGCGCATCAAGACTGATTACGGTGGTGTTATTGAGCCAGGTAATCCCATTTGACGAAAAGAAGTCGTCAGCAATAAAACTGATCCCTTTGGCATCCCGCTGATGACCCAGAAATTTATGGAGCATACAACGGGAGTGAACGCTGTCTTCTTTAGCGATAATCACCACTTCGGTATCCGGCTCTGAGGCTTTGATTGTTTTGGCGGCGCTGATGCCGGCTGCGCTGGCTCCGATAATAACGATTTTCATAGGCTTACCTCTTTCACTGCAATGGCTTTCTTAGGACAGGCTTTGACACAGCTGGGTCCATCCGGTTTATCATCGCAGAAATCACATTTAATGACCTTGGTCCGGGTTTGTTTATCTGGTTTTAAAACCCCATAGGGGCAGTTCATCACGCACATATAGCAGGCGGCACATTTTGTTTCATCATACTGTACGTGCCCGGTTAACGGGTTTTTTTCGAGGGCGCCGCTCATACAGGACAGCACACATTCCGGTTTATCACAGTGACGGCAGAAAATCGGCAGATAGCCCTTTTGAGCATCAAATTTAATAAAGTTGCGGGTTTCCGCATTGGGATCTTGCAGATTGACGGTGTAAAAATTACTACCGGCTTCATGGGCACTGATACAGGCGATATTGCAATTAAGACAGCCATCGCATTTTTCACGATCAATGATGATTCGTTTCATGATTACACCTCCTTAGATGCTTAATTCCTTACGTTTCTTTTCAATGATCGCGTCCAAAGTTGCGGCTGCTGATTGAGCATTGTCATCAATGATCAGTTGTCCGCCGGTCAAATTCAACATATCCTGGGTGAATACCTGAACCGCCACGGGACTGCCGGTAACAAACGGTGGTAATCCTAAATGAAGTGGCAGTCCCAGTGCTAAACCAAAGGCCCCATCAGCCAACGCTTGTTCTTCCAGCCATTGTGGTGCTGATAAAACCAGCGGTAACTGCGGCAAATCGACGCCGATTGCTTCGGCCAGTTCGGTAGCTACCAGTTCCAGCCGGCCAATCGCCAGACAGGGGCCAAAGTTTAAGACCGGTGGAATCCCCAGACTTTCACAAACTGCCCGCAGTTTTGGTCCGGCCAGGGCTGCCGCTGAAGGTGACATCAGGCCAACATTTTCCAATCCGCCGGATGAACATCCCGCTGATAAGACCAGAATATCTTTAGCAATCAATTCTTTAACGAGATTAACCGTCAGCACATCATGGCCGCCGGCCGTTAAGCTGGAACAGCCGACCACGCCGGCAATCCCTTTGATTTCGCCTTTAACGATTAAGTCGATCAGCGGTTTCCAGGTGCCGCCCAGGAATGATTTCAGCGAACCCTCACTGACACCGGTTAAGGTATCGTCGTTGCCGTGGTCAGCATCCATATTTAGCGCAATAACACCCCGCCGCGCCTGATATGATTCGATCACTGCATCGATAATTTCATTGCTCTGGCTTTCTTTTTCTTCAAAAACAAATGGTTTCATTTCGGCATTGGCTTTTTTGGAAACATCATCAAGACAGATTTGTTTGATTTTTAATTCGTCACAAATCGGTTCGATCCCCGGCAAGGTACAGTTGAATTCTGATAAGACGGCATCAATGGCGCCGGTGGCCAGAATGGCTTCGCTGGTAAAATTGTTACCGGCATGACCATTAAATACCTCTTGATAGTGTTCGCCGCGCAGCTGCAGATCCTGACCGACACAGGTACAGCCGACCAGTTTAAACCCTTTAGCGCCGACAGCTTTGGCTTTCTCGATGACATCGTCTTGAATCAGGCGATCCTGTAAGTAGGAAAAGATGGAATGTTGATGGCCGGTAATCATAATATTAATATAATCCGTATCGATAACCCGTAAACCCACTGGTGCCAGACGGATCGATGGTTCACCCAACATCACGTCGTTTAACAGATTGGTCAGTGTCAAACCATAAAGACCGGTGGAAATCCCCAGTTTTAAACAATTGAGATACATATCGACAGGATCCGAATTGAGATTGGTGGATGTTTTGACAACCCCGGCAAATACCTCGGATTTTGCTCCCCCTGGCAGGATTCCCAATTCTTTCCACCGATCGAAACGCGGTTTATAGGCCATTTTTTCAACCAGTTCCATTTTAATATAGTCGGGCTTGTATAAATCAGCTAAAACCATGTCAGCAATTTTTTCAGCACAGACATGTTCGTCAGCTTCATTGACTTCAAAGATTTGCGCCAGTTTTGCCAGGGCCAGCTTGCCTTTTAGTAGCCCTTTGCTGGCTGCTGTTTTCTTGAGCATCAGCGCAGTGTTTTCAACAATATGGATATAACATCCAGACCCGGCTGAAACGGCTCGCAGGAAATTTCTGGCCACGATGGTATCGGCAGTGGCTCCGCATACACCCTTTGGTCCGTCCGGGGTGATTCGACATGGTCCATTGGAACAGAGCCGGCAGCAGATTCCCTGCAATCCAAAACCACATTTAACACTTTGACCTTCCATCCGGTGATGGGATGTGTCTACGCTGAGATTGGCAATAAAGGTTTCGAGTTTTTGATCCGCACTTGCACAGGTTTTACAACTAAAATTTGAATTCATATAAGCCTCCTGAAATTTATTTTTGAGATTCGCAACTGATTTAAAGTCTAATTATTTCTTTAAAAGAATCACTCTTATTAAATCATGTCTTAATGATAGAGCTAGAATAAATATTTGTCAAGAATGATTCATGATAAATATTTGTCATCTGACACATTCTCAAAAAAATAAAAAAGCCTGATACCGAAGCATCAGACTGTCTAGATATTTAAATTTATTTACTTTAGTAAGTCGATAAAGAGTTACTTTCTTAATGTTAATCAGGCAAAAAGAGAAACTTCCATACGATTCAGAGAAACATCTTCAGGCAGTTTATTCTTAAAATAATCAGCCAGCAATACTTCCAGTTCCGGATCATAGTAATCGCAGATACCATTGTTTTCCTGATTGTATATATGTACATGAAACTGAGTGTTCGCGTCAAAACGCATCACTTCCTGATTATCTTTTAGTTTCAGAATCAGGCCTTTTTCAGAGAATGTTTCCAGAATATTATAAATTGTCCCCACCGACATTACATATCCCTGGTTTTCAAGGGCTTCCATCAGCATGTCGGCACTGGGATGGGATGACATTTCTGATAGTACTTTCAGGACACTGATCCGTTGCGGCGTGGCTTTTAACCCGGCCCCTCGGATCATGTCTGTATACATCTGGATCTTTTTATTTTTCATGATTAAGAATAACTCCTAACTAATAATTTGTTTCTTAATTATAGTACGATTAACTGCTTTTGTCAAACTTCTTTTAATCTTTTAAATAAAAAAGTGTCCGATCGTCAACCTTTCTGAAATTACACGAGATATTTTTTATACCATCCTCGTCATCAGATCAGTGTATCATCGGACACTTCGCTCATACTTATAGTGCTTTTGCTTATTCATCATTTAGTCTTCTCTCATTTATCACAGCCGCATTGACTTGGGAAGATTATGGGGCCGATTCTTTAGTGCTAAAAATCCATCTGCCGTGATTTCATCTCCGATCATTTCCTCTGCAAATAGCTCATCGTCTGCTGTCAGAATTGGAATTTCAACGGCAGGGGTCATTTCCCGGCCCTGATCCAATAGTCCTTTTGACAAACTTTCAATTTCAAAACCCTTTTCAGTTTCATAGCTGAATAATTTATCGCCAATAATTTCGTCAGCAATCATTTCATCCGTTAACGCTATATCATCTGTTTGTAATGGTTTTGTTTCTTTAGCGGGGGTCATTTCCCGACCGCCATCCATAAATGATCTTGGGAAACTTGTTTTTTCTACCATTTCCTCTTTAAGGAATTCATCAGCGAACTTCTTATCAACAACAACTCCCGTTGTTATTACCATGCCGCAAAACCTGCATTTTGTATCGTCAATACTCAAAATGTAAGTACATCTAGGACAATACTTTGGCATTTTTCTCACTTCCTTCCACTTGTATTTTATCATAAATTCATGATCTTTACAAATGAAAGCATAATTTGGCGCATCGGCCAACAATAAATAAAGGTTTGGTTAAGCTATGTAAACAGGCTGTTACAGAAATTTCCAATCTGCAACAGCCTGTCTAATAATATCTATAAAACGGTCAGAATTAATACAATTTTAGGTTAAACAAATAAGGTTGTTCCGGCATTTTCGTTGCTGGCGATATAGGTTCCAACCCCAGCATACTCGATGCCGTCAATCAGTTCTTCTTCCTTGATTCCCATCAGATCCATGCTCATGGTACAGGCAATAAAACGAACTCCGGCCTTTTGCGCTTTTTTAATCATCGTATCAAGATCATCCACGTGTTTCTTTTTCATGATGCCCTTGATCATCGCCGGGCCGGCTCCGAACATATTCATCATCGAAAGTGGCAATCTGGCTGCTCCTTTTGGCATCATCGCGCCAAACATTTTTTCGATAAAGTTCTTGTTGTGACCCTTTCCGTCTCTTTTTCTGAGGGCATTCAGGCCCCAGAAAGTGAAAAAGAGGGTGACGTTTTTGCCCTGGGCGGCTGCTCCCTGGGCGATAATCATCGATGCCAGAACCTTATCCAGCTCGCCACTGAAGACCACCAGGGTGGCATTTTTTTGCGTCGAGACGGCGGGCATCAGACTACAGGTTTCGCCAGCATCACCTTTGCGAATCACGCTGATATAACTTTTGCCTTGGGTTTCCTGGGAAATCAGGGTATGTCCATTGGTTTCGCACCAGCTTTTAATATCGCTGACAAAACCAAAATCAGTGGCGATAATCTGGACCAGATCACCGGCATTAACACTTTGAATCGCCTCATAAGTAGCCATTAACGGACCCGGGCATTGCAGTCCGGTGACATCCACTGTCCGCGTAATCACCTGATCGCTCCCCCCGCCCTGATCCATATTTCCACTATCGGAGTTGTCTTTCTTGGGTACACATTCCCCCACGGTGAAATCGGGCTGCGCCAGCTGGTAGTGGGCGGTTTTGTAGGTGCTGTAACCACCAGATAAATTAAAGACTTTGGTAAAACCGTGGCCTTTTAGAATCCGAATTCCCAGGTAAGCCCGCTGACCAACCTGACAGGTTACATAAATAGGCGTATCCTTAGCGATGGTAATTTCGTCAATGCGGTCTCTTAACGTATCCAATTCGATATTGACGGCACCCTTAATGGCCCCGGCACTGAATTCGATCGGCGTCCGCACATCCAGCAGGTATCCGCCGTTGTTGACAATCTCATCAATTTCAAACCATTCGACGGTTTGATAGACAGCTTCTTCAATGTTACTGGCAATATAACCCAGAACATTGACCGGATCTTTGGCTGACGAAAACGGTGGCGCGTAGCACAATTCAAAATCCTGAAGATCTAATACCGTGGCGCCGGTTTTCATGGCGGTGGCAATGACGTCAATTCGTTTTTCGGTGCCGTCCTGCCCGACTGCCTGAGCACCAAGGATTTGTAGACTGTTGGGATCATAAAGAAGTTTCAGGGCAATATTGGTGGAATTAGGATAGTAGCCGGCATGATTAGCGCGATGGGCCATCACGACCTGATAGGCGATTTTCTTCGTATCCAGTTGCGCCGCATTATTACCAGTCGTGGCAATTGTTTTACTGAAAACCTTGGCGACCGCGGTTCCCTGAATACCGACATTTTTTGTCTGGATGTCATTAATATAGTCGGCCACGACCCGACCCTGACGGTTTGCCGGCCAGGCCAGGGGGATGGCAGTCTGATTTTTGGTGACAAAATCCTCTACTTCAATGGCGTCGCCAATGGCAAAAATATCGGGATAAACAACATCCGTTTCAGCATTAATGACCTCATAATTGGCAGTTGTGACAATGTGTCCCCGGGGACCGCATTTAAGGTTGGCATTTTTTGCCAGACCGTTTTCCGGAACGACGCCAATCGCTAAAATAACCAGGTCAGCCTGTAACACCATGCCACTTTCCAGCACCACTTCGGTTCCCTGTTTTTGGAAATGATCCACACCATCTGCCAGGATCAGATTGACGCAATTGGCATTGATTTCCTGATGGACCAGTTGAGCCATTTCGAAATCCAGGGGTTTTAACACCTGATTCATTTTTTCCACAAGGGTAACGTTGATGCCAAGTTCCTGAAGGTTTTCGGCCATTTCCACACCGATAAAACCACCGCCAATGACAACCGCCCGGCCCACCTTGCCGGCATCCACGATGGCCTTGATTTTATCGGTATCTGGGATGTTTCGTAACGTTAAAATATTTTCGGCCTCGGCCAGTCCCGGAATCGGCGGTGCGATTGGTTTTGCTCCAGGTGATAAAATAAGCTTATCATAGGTTTCGGTATACACCTGATTCGTCTGATGGTTTTTAACCTCCACCGTTTTAGCCAGCGGATCGATGCCAATAACCTCACTGAAGTTCCGGATATCGAGATTAAAGCGCTTAGACATCCCTTCGACGGTTTGGACCAATAATTTTTGGCGATCGGTAATCACATTGCCGATGTAATAAGGTAAACCGCAATTGGCAAAAGAGATGTACTCATCGCGTTCGAACAAGATGATTTCATCTTCTTCACTCAAACGACGCAGACGTGCAGCCGCAGTGGCGCCACCGGCGACACCCCCAACAATTAATATCTTTTTCATTATAAATCCTCTCCGTATAAAGCCTGAATAATATTTTTGGCTGGTTTACTGATGACTTCATAATAAATTTCATTACCCGTTC
>RRZU011689881.1_pt1 | contig 16948 bp, 12 predicted proteins | sample 2165561 | NCBI WGS metagenome assembly RRZU01 (sample SAMN10456909, study PRJNA506462) | wastewater metagenome | isolation source: wastewater sludge | place: USA: Moscow, Idaho | reverse complement strand
GGCCGGGCGAACGTGCGTGCAGGCTCATGCGGCGGAAAATGGTGAACAGGGGTTCAAACACCGGACAGAACAGCAGCAGCAAGGGGAACCAGGCCGACACATGCGGATGACGGGCCACCAGCAATACCGACAATTCCGCCAATAAAAAGCCGACAAAATAGGCGCCGCCATCGCCGAGAAAAATCCGGCCAAACGGAAAATTCCACACCAAAAAGCCAAACAAGGCGCCGGCCAATGACAAGCAGGACACCACCATAAAGCTGTCATGCAACATCCAGCCGACAAAGGCCAGACATAAAGCAATGCCCGCCGCCACCATCGCAGCCAGGCCGTTATAGCCGTCGATCAGGTTGATGGCATTGGCCACGCCGCCAACGGCCACGGCAGTCACCACCAGAGACACCGGCCACCAGTCAGACAGCAGGCGATCAACAAAGGGCAGATCAAGGCGAGTGAGTGCAGCGCCAAGAAACCAATAGCCCGCGACGGCAGACAGCATGGTCAGCAACAGGCGCGGCAACACGCCCACGCGCTTGGTCATGTCCTCGGTGATGCCGCCGAAAAATGCCGGACTGGCCACCATCAGCAGCAGCCAGGTCTGATAAGGCGGGACGGCCAGCAGCAGCGACAGCCACGAGGCGGACGCCAGCATGCCAATCAGGATGCCCAAGCCACCCACGCGCGGCACAGCCACCACGTGGAATTTCTGCACGCCGTCCAGATCAGAATCCGCTGTCAGGTGGTGATGCAGGTGCTCCGAGCGGATGATCAACCATACCGCAAGCACAGAGGCAAAAAAGGCAGTCAGGAAAAAAATCATGCTAACGGATCATGGTGGGCAATATCGTGTGGATGCAAGCGCTGGCGCCACGCAGCCCAGGCTGGTCAAGCGCGATGGCAACAGATGCCTTCAGCATATTAGTCAGGCACTTATTTTACCATACCCGATATTGCCCGAAGATAACAATCAATCACGTACCTTTCGGCAAATTGTGTCTCCACACAAAAACGCCCGGCCTCGCCCAATCGCTGCCGCAGCCCGGGAGACGCCTGGATGATTTTTTCCATGGACTGCGCCAGCGCTTTGGCATCCTTGGCCGGGCACAGGTAGCCATTGACACCATCGCGCACCACCTCGCGGCAACCTGGCACATCGGTGGCGACCAGCGGACGCCCCATCGCCGCCGCCTCAAGCAGGGTGCGCGGCATGCCTTCCCGGTAAGAGGGCAACACCACGCAGTCAGCGCGCTCGATCATTGGCCGCACGTCACTGGTGGCACCCCAGTATTCCACCGCACCTTCCGCCACCCAGGCATCCATCTGCGCCTGATGAATGGCAGAGACATTTTCCACTCCCAGAAATCCCAGCAGGACAAAACGCGCCTGGGGATGACGCGGGCGCAGCAAGCGCGCGGCCTCGACATATTCAACCACACCCTTGTCACGCAGCATCCGCGCCACCAGCAGGAATACCGGCGCATCCCCGCTGACATCCGGCAGCGGGCATGGCTGGAAATAGCCGACATCCACACCGGGCCCAGGGACCTGGACAGCCTGCTCCGGGCGCAGCAAGCCTGAGTTGACAAACAGGGCCAGGTCATCTGGATTTTCGAACATCACCGATGGGGAAGCCGGCAGGGCGAGCTTGTAAAGCTGCCTGACCAGACGCTGTAGCCAACCGTCACGCAAAAAGGCAGTGCCCAGCCCGGTGATGGCGTTGAGCGCAGGAATCCCCAGGACGCGCGCCGCCAGCGAGCCATAAATTACCGGCTTGATCGTGTAATGCACCACTACATCGGGCTGCAAACGCTGGTACCAGCCACGCAGGCGCAAGAACAGACGGCCGTCATGCCAGGGGTGTGTGCCCTTGCAATCGATGAATACATCATGGACGTGGCATCCTGCCTCACGCATCAAGGCAGTTTCCGGCCCGTCGGGCACCAGAACATGCACTTCCCAGCCTTGCTGCAGCAGCGCCTTGAGCAAGCCCAGACGAAAATTGACCAGATTCCAGGCTGAATTGGCGACAACACAGAGTTTCATCATTGATCGACTTCACAGAAAACGGACAGAATCGGCAGTTTAATCACTTCAGGCAGGACAACACGGGCTAGCCCTGTTTTGCTTCGGCCAGCATTGCACGCCATTCCTGCAGATAGGTGAGAGCCACCGACTCCAGGGAAAAATGCTCGATCACCCGCGCCCGCCCCTGCCTGCCCAGCGCCTGGCGCTGGGCAGGCGTCATGGTTAGCAACCGATCCAGCGCGGCGGCCAACACGGCATCATCACCGGGCGGAACTACTTCGCCACATCCCCCCAAAATCCATGCCGAATCTCCGACATCCGTCACCACCAATGGCACTCCGCACGCCATGGCCTCTCCCACCACATTCGGAAAGGCCTCGGCATGCGATACATTGACGGCAATATCCAGCGCGGCATTGATGCTGGCAATATCACCGCGTTCTTCCAGCAAATGCACACGCAGGCGAATGGATTCAGGAATAATGCCTTCAGCATCAAAATTCCTGACGGTTACTCCTCGTCCAGCGCACACCACGTGCAAATCAGGATGCTGTTCCGCCAGCATGGCCACCGCCGCCAGAAAGCCACGGTGATTCTTCAGAGGTTGCCAGCTGGCAATCAAGCCAACCAGCAGGGTGGACGCAGGCAGTCCCAGCTCACCACGCAGACGAGGGCGGGCCTCTGGGTCCGGCGCAAAAACCTGGCAATCAAAACCGTTCGGAATCACCAGTGAGCGCTGCGCTGCATAACCGAATTCAGTGTGCTGACGATGTGCAAGCCGCGATACATACAATACCCGCTGGCACCAGCGGGACAGCCAGGCATCCAGCCGGATGATCCAGCGCGTCAGCTTTTTTTCCTGGTCAAAGATTGTCAGTGAACCGCGAATGGCAATTGCCAGCGGCAAGCGTCGGCCGGCTGGCGCAAGCACGCGCAGCAGGTGCGCCAGCACATTGCTATGGTACATCCACCCCTGAATGAGGTCAGGCTGAAACTCCCGCACGATGCGCCTGGCCTTCAGGATGGCAGGTAACGTCAGTCTGGCGCGCGGCATGTCCAAGGTGCGGATCTCCACACCGGCCAATGGAAAATGCTTGCCTTGCACAGCCATGATGGAAATCACTAGGGGCTGCACGCCGTGGTGACGCAAGACATTGAGCACACGGAACAAGGCCATTTCAGCGCCTCCCGTGCCCAGAGACGTGGTCACCACCAGGATCTTCATCTGCTGTTTTGAAACATTTTCCATACTTGCCATGCGTACATCCACTCAAGAAATAGATTTTTAAGAGCAGCCCACAACCCGTCGGGGTTGTTGCACTGCCTTGCCGTACGGTCTGTACTGTCTGCGTACGCTGAGTTTTGTGAGCGGCGCTTATTCCGGGTTACCGGTCTTTTCCCTGTCCGGCTGGGTCAAATGCTCGGCAAACAGGATAAACAGCAGAATGAAAGCAAAGCGATAACGCGCAGCCGTACCATAGTTGGAAATCACGGCGCCGTAAATGGCCATGCTGGAGACAAAAAATATCTTCAGATTCATGAAGGCATTTTCCATACCCAGTTTGGCACGACGGCGCCAGCATTGAACCACCAGCCACATCATCAAGACATTCTCGAGGCTCTGAATCAGCTGAAACGCATTGCCAGCCTGCCATGGCAAAGGCATCAAAAGGATGCTGAATGCCCCAATCAACAACTCGAACAGTAAAACCGGCGGAGACGATGACAGCGGGGGAATCTTGCCAATGCCACCATCCTCCGCATAAAAAGCATTCCGGTAATCATTCAACTCGGCCAGATAGCCAGCCCCCAGCAGCATGACAAAAGCAAAGACAAATCCCAATACTACGGCGACAATCATCCGGATGCGAGATTTTCCAGCAATCATGGCCAGGGCAAATGGAATCAGCGTCATCAATGCATTCTGCTGCTTGATGAAAAACAACGGCACCACCCAGGCCACACCAAGCAGTGAGCTTTTCTTCTCGAGCAAATAATAGATTGCCATGAACATGCATATTGCAATGGCAATATCACGCACGGCGACAGCACCGTACAGCACAAAGCTGGGATAAAGCAGATACACCAGCCTGGCACGCGAGGAAAAAAACCCCTTGCCAGAAAGATAAATATATAGCCAGACGATCAGGACAGCATTGACCAGTGCGATTGAGCGTACACTGACGATGAAAGGAATCGGAAACAAGGCAAAAAACCATGAAGCATTCAAGGTATTCTTGCCGATCAGCTCTCCGCACCATGTATCCGGCCCACCACGTCGCATGTCGGCACAATACACATATCCCAGCTGATCAGGCATATATGAGACGGGAAAAAGCACATCGTTGGTGAGAAACACCATGGCCACCCGGCCCAGGAATACCCAGAAAACCAGTACATCCAGGCGATTCGTCAATCGCAAGCCAACCAGCAAGCACAGCACGCACAGCAGATTGATCACTTCCTCAAGAGGAAACATGCTGGCGATTCTCCAACCAGGCCTGAAACATCAGAATATCCCAGATCAAATACTCTGCATTCGTGCACCCAGCCTGAAAATCGGCCCAGATGCGCGACACCATCCGAGCATCAAACACCCCTTCCCGCACCAGACGGACAGGCTCAAGCAGAGCCTGCGCCCAGTCTCGCAGCGGGCCCAGCAACCATGCGCCAATCGGCACGCCAAAACCCATTTTCGGCCGGTCGATGATGGCGCGCGGCACGTACTGATACAACACCTGGCGCAGCAGCCACTTTCCCTGGCCATCGCGTAACTTCTGGTGCATCGGCAAACGCCAGGCCAGTTCGACCACACGATGATCCAGCAAGGGCACGCGGGTTTCCAGACTGACCGCCATGGCGGCACGATCGACCTTCACCAGAATGTCGTCCGGCAAATAGGATACGCCATCCAGCAACATGCATTTTTCTGCCGGCGACAAACCCGCCGGCAAAGGTTTGCGCCCAGTCAGCCAGGTGGCGGGCTCTCGCCCCCCCAAAACCACGCTGGCCGGATCAGCCCAGTGGGAAATCAGCGCGCGATATACGGCCTCATCCCCGTCAGCGGCCAGCACATGGCGCAATCGCCCCAGTTTGTCTTCCGGATGCTTGGCGCGCAATGCCACAGGCAGCCATGGCATCAATGCCCGATAGCAGCGGCCAAATGCCCGTGGCGTCATCACCCGCAAACCGGCAGCCCCCAACTGGCGCGCGGCGCCAGGCAATGTGTTGAGCGTGCCGGCAAGCTTGCGCATTTGCAGATAACGGGTGTAACCACAGAACAGCTCATCACCGCCATCACCGGACAAGGCAACGGTGACGTGCTGTCTGGCCAGTTGGCTGACCAGAAAAGTGGGGATCTGCGAACTGTCGGCAAATGGCTCATCATATAATGTCGGCAGCCGGGGAATCACCGCCAACGCATCCTGCGGCGTGACATACAACTCGGTATGCTCCGTGCCCAGATGGCTGGCTACCGCCTTGGCATGCTCAGCTTCGTTGAAACCAGGCACATCAAAGCCAATCGAGAAGGTCTTGACCGGCTGCGTTGACAATTTCTGCATCATCGACACAATCAACGACGAATCCACCCCACCAGACAGAAAGGCGCCCAATGGCACATCAGCCAGCATCTGTCGACTCACGGCAGAAGTGATGGCCTGATCGAGGTGTTCGATCGCCTCGGCATCAGACAGCGCCAGGGGATTGGCGCGTGCAGAGCGGACCACGTCAGTGAACGACCAGTATGCCTGCACATCGGGCATACGCGCGGCCTCCACTGCCGGCCAATCCAGCACGGCGATGCAGCCAGGCTCCAGCTTGGCAATACCCTGCCAGATGGTGTAAGGGGCAGGAATGACACCGTGGCGCAGATACAGTGCCAAAGCATCGCGGTCAATGCGCGGCGCAAAGCCAGGGCAGACATCCATGGCCTTCAGTTCGGAGCTGAACAAGAAAGCATCGCCGCGCCAGCCGTAGTACAGCGGCTTTTCGCCGAGACGGTCGCGCCCCAGGGTCAATGTGCGAGTCTGTCGATCCCATAAGCCAAAAGCAAACATGCCCACCGCACGCTCGACGGTGGCGCGCACGCCCCAGGCAGCAAAGCCGGCCAGCAGGGTTTCGGTGTCGGAATGGCCGCGCCAGTCACGCTGGCCCAACTCGGCGCGCAAATCCAGGTGGTTATACACCTCGCCATTGAACACCAGCACGTAACGCTGGCAATCGGAAACCATGGGCTGATGGCCAGCCGGGGACAAATCCACAATCGACAGGCGCACATGCGCCAGCAAGACATTCAGTTCAAGGTCACACCACACGCCATGGTCATCCGGACCGCGGTGCAGGATCGACCGGGCCATGCGGTGGCCCACCGCTTGCAACCCTTCGATCGCCGGCTTGCGCCGCCAAATGCCCCCCGCCAATCCACACATGCAACACCCTTTCCTGAATTCTTTCACTGGCGCGCCCGCAATGGGCTGCGCATCATTTCACCAGATCGGACAACAGCGCCACTGTGCGCGTTTCCAGCAATCCTGCATCAAATACCTCGGCAATGCGCTCACGTGGCGGCTTGCCACCCTGCGCACGGCACACATACGCGTTGCGCATGGCCAGATACAGCGCATCAATGTCTGCCGGCGGAACCACCTGGCCATAATCCGCCATCAGCCATGCAGCATCCCCCACATCCGTGGTGATGACGGTAACACCACAGGCCATTGCTTCTCCCAGCACATTGGGCGACCCTTCGGACAAAGATGCCGACACGAACACATCCAGGGCGTTATACCCTGCCGGCATATCCTGGCAGGCGCCGCTCCACAACATCCGCCCATGCAGGCCAGCCTGCTCAGCCATAGCCTGCAACTGTCGGGCATACGCTTCGGAACCGGGCCCGATGCACACGAAATAAGGCTCGGGAAACTCGGCAGCCAAACGGGCGGCGGCGGCGATGAAACCAGGATGATTCTTGACCGGGTCCAGACGGCCGACCAGGCCGAACACAAAGCGCTCAGGCGCAATGCCCCACTGCTCACGCATGCGCTGACGAGCCAGGGAATCCGGCTTGAAGCGGCCAGTATCGATGCCATTGGGCACGCAGGCAGAACTCGCCGTCGGAAAGCCACGCTTGCGCACCAAGGAGAGCCCTTTCCATGAATTACAGATGATCAAATCCGGATAGCGAGCCAGCCAGGTCTCCAGCCAGCCTTCCAGACGCCCCATCCAGCCATATTGCCCAGGATCGAAATCCGACACGCGCACGCCCCAGACCAGCTTGCACGCCGGGGCAAAGTGGCGGGCCAGCCATAACAGGGTATTGGACATCGGCAGATAGCCATGCACGATTGCCGGCTGCTCCTGACGTAACAGCCGGACCAGACGCAGGAAGAACGGGACAATGTCCCAACGCCCTGTTTTATGTAAATCAAATACCGGAACGCCTGCTTGTCGTAATTCGGCTTCAAACGGACCGCCACGGTAAAAAGTGGCTACCCGCACAGAGTGCCCGGCAGCATGCATGGCCAGCGCCAGCACGGTCAGTTGTCGCTCGGCACCCCCTACATGTAACGAGCGAATCAGAAACAGTACATCCAGCGACGGGCGCATCAGCAAAGCCCCAGCAAATTGATTGAGTGAATACAAACCAGGCGCACGTCATGTGCAAGCGCATCATCCGGTAGCAACGCGAGCATGGCGACGCCAGCCTCGCTCGCAGTACACATACATCACCAGATTCACGCCCAGCGACAGGCCCTGAGCCAGCCACTGGGCGTATATCGCCCCATGGACGCCCTGGGCAGACACCCAGAACCAGGCAGCGGCCAGATGCAGGCTGCCGGTGGCAATGGCCGTCATGGAAACGGTCAGGAACAGGCCCCGGCCAATCCACTGCGGTGTCATCAGTGTGGCAAACGAGGTGGCGATCAGGCCCGGCACCAGCATCTGGAACAACGCCACCGCATCTTCAAAACCGGGACCAGCCACCCAGACCAGCCACCAGGGCGCCAGCAGCGCGGCCGCCGTGCCGGCCAGCATGGTCAGGCCGACCACCCGGAAAATCATCCAGCGCTGAATCTCCCAGGCAGCATCCACCCCAACCGCACCCAGACGGCCATACAGCAATTGCATGGCGGCCTGCGCCGCCACCAGCAATACACCAATCAGCTGCTGGGCCAGCTGAAACTGCCCGGTCGCCTCGGCGCCGAGCCGGGCATTGATGATCAGGACACTGGTGGAGCCCAGCAACATGGCCCCCAGTGCATTCAGATGCAATCGGGCGCTGCCCCACAGCAGCGGCTTGAATTCTGCCCGAATCACCGACCAGGATGGCAGATGCCGGGCGCAACGCTGCCACACCAGCCAGATGGCGCCAGACGATACCAGCACCTGTCCGGCCAGGCCCGCCAGCAATACCCCCATCACCCCCAGATCCCAGACACCCACAGCCAGCAGCACGCAGAAAATGGACAGCGTCCGGCCCAGCACCAAACTGATATTGGCCAGCACGATGCGCTCGCTCATGATCAGCAGGGCCGCGCCGTAAATTTCCCAGATCATCCAGGGCACATAGGCAAAGGCCAGCACCAGCAAGCCAGCGGACAGTTGACCGAACATCTGCGGACGCACATGCCACAGCACTGCGGCAGCCACCCAGGCCACCACAGTCAGGCCAAGGCAGGCACAAACCAGCGCCATGGCAACGACCCGGAAACGTTGCTCGTGCGCATGACCGGACAGCCGCTGTGAAGCCACTTCAGCCAGACTGCCATGCGCAATCCCGACAAACGTGGCAACCCAGGCCAGCGCAGCAGCATATTCCCCCCGGCCTTCGGGACCCAGCCAGCGGGCAGTCAGCGTCAGCGTCAGCACACCAATCGCCAGGCTGTACAGCTTGGCGCCGACGGTGCGGCTCAATGCGCGCCACATGTCGCGTTTTAACGCGCTCAAATACGCCCTTTCCGACGATCGCGCCAGGCAATCGCCATCCCCAGCGGATACGCCAGCACCACCAGCGCACGCTGAAACAGCGGATGCACGTCGCCTGCCGTCCGCCACAGGCCAAGATGCGCGTGAACCGACAAACGGACATACATCAGCAAGGTGATCAGCAAAGCGCGCTTGTCGGGCCAGACATGCCAGAAAAAATCATTCAGACATAACATCGCAGCAAAACGCTGGCCTTTCACATAGCGGATCTTGCGCATCGACGACAAGGATTCATGTGAAGTCTGATTGATGAAGTACACCCGCAGGGGGTCATTGATGAACAATGTCTGATAATGCAGGGCAATAGCATGCCAGACATGTTGCTCGGGAACGTAACGGTCAATGTCATCACGAAAACGGAAACGCGGATCCTGCAAGATACTGCGCCGCACCATTCCCCATTTTTCTCCATGGTGATGGTGACGGAAAAATACCGTAAACATATCAGTCAGCCAGGGCGATTGCAGATACGGCTGGCCAATCAGATTGCCATGCTGATCGCAGCACAGGCACGACACGCCGGACACCTCCTCGCGCAGGCTTTCCGGCACGCCCAGCCATGCTTCATGCAGCCGGGCCAAGGCCTCCGGCACGAAAGCATCATCGTGGCCGGCAAGCACGATGAATTCACCGCGTGCGGCCGCCACCCCGGCATTGATGCCAGCCAGGACCATCCGGTTTTCCGGGTGGGCGATAATGTGAATGGGAAAATCCGCCTCGGCCTGATAAGCGCGCAAGCGCGCCAGAGTGTCATCCGTCGAGGCGTCGTCAATCACCACCCATTCAAAGCTGCGCAGGGTTTGTGCACACAAGCTGTCATAGACGCGGTGGATCAGTCCGGACGAGTTGTAGCATGGCGTGACCAGGGTGAACACAGGCGATGCAGCTGCCGCGAAGCCAGCCATGCCTACCCTTTCACGAAGAAATCGCGGCAGGCATCCACCACCACGGCAGCCTGCGCCAGCGTCAGCGTCGGCCCCATTGGCAGGCTCAGCACCTGGCGATGGATCGCTTCGGCCACCGGCAAGCTGCCTTCTGCCAGCCCCAGTCCAGCATAGGCGGATTGCCGATGCGGAGGCACCGGATAGTGAATCAGCGTGCCCACACCCGCAGCAGCCAGCGCCTGCAGCAATGCATCACGGCGCGTGCTCTGCACCACATACAGATGCCAGACCGGCTCGGCGCCGGCACGCACCCTGGGCAGCACCAGCGGCAGGCCGGCCAGTTCGCGCTGATAAAAATCGGCAATCTGGCGACGATGGGCAATATCAGCATCCAGATAAGGCAACTTCACCGCCAGCAGGGCCGCTTGCATTTCGTCCAGCCGGCAGTTGTAACCTTGCAATTCATGTTGGTATTTCACCCTGGACCCGTAATTGGCCAACATGCGCACACGTTCAGCCAGGGTATCATCATCAGTGGTCACCGCCCCGCCATCGCCCAGCGCGCCCAGATTCTTGCCGGGGTAAAAACTGAAGCCAGCGGCATGGCCCAGCCGCCCGGTGCAACGACCGGCATCGCAGGCGCCATGCGCCTGGGCAGCGTCTTCGATCACTTTCAGGCCATGCTGTTCAGCCAGCCTCATGATGGCAGTCATGTCAGCTGGCTGGCCGTACAGGTGAACCGCAATAATGGCCTTGGTGCGTGGGGTGATGGCCGCCACGATGCGTTGCGGGTCCAGATTGTATGTGTCGTTCGGCTCGACCGGGACCGGACGCGCACCGGCCTGGGTCACCGCCAGCCAAGTGGCAATATAGGTGTTGGATGGGACGATCACCTCGTCGCCGATGCCGATATCCATCGCGCGCAGGATCAGATGCAGAGCATCCAGGCCGTTGCTGACGCCGATGGCGTGCTTGACGCCGCAGTAGTCGGCAAACGCCTGCTCGAAAGCCTGCACTTCACGGCCCAGCACATACCAGCCCGAGTCGATTACTCGCTCGCAGGCCTGTAGCAGGGCCTCACGGTATTGCGCATTGCTGGCCTTGAGGTCCAGAAAGGGAATGGCAGCAGCACTCATCACGCACGACCTTCCGACAGCAGTTGACGCAAATATTGGCCGTAGCCGGTCTTAGCCAGCGGGGCGGCCAGTTTTTCCAGCTGGGCGCTGTCGATCCAGCCCTGACGCCAGGAGATTTCTTCCGGGCAGGCCACTTTCAGGCCCTGGCGTTTTTCCAGGGTCTGGATGAACTGGCCGGCCTCCAGCATGGAGTCATGGGTGCCGGTATCCAGCCAGGCATAGCCACGGCGCATCAATTGCACATCCAGCTGGCCTTGCTCCAGATACACGCGGGTGACGTCGGTGATTTCCAGCTCGCCGCGCGGCGAAGGCTGAATCTGCTTGGCGATGTCCACCACCTGCTCGTCATAGAAATACAGGCCGGTGACGGCAAAACGGGATTTGGGCTGAGCCGGTTTTTCTTCCAGGCTGAGCGCGCGGCCTTCGGCATCAAACTCGACCACACCATAGCGCTCGGGATCGTTGACCTGATAGGCAAACACCGAGGCGCCGCTGGGCTTGGCCGCAGCACGACCCAGCAACTCCACCAGCGCGTGACCGTAAAAGATGTTGTCGCCCAGCACCAGCGAAGACGGGGCGCCATTCAGGAACGATTCACCGATGATGAATGCCTGTGCCAGGCCATCCGGGCTGGGTTGCACGGCGTAGGACAGCGAAACGCCCCACTGGCTGCCATCGCCCAGCAACTGGGCAAAGCGCGGGGTGTCCTGCGGCGTGGAAATGATCAGGATGTCCTGTATGCCAGCCAGCAGCAGGGTGCTGAGCGGGTAGTAAATCATCGGTTTGTCGTACACCGGCAGCAATTGCTTGGAAACCGCCAGTGTGGCCGGATACAGCCGGGTGCCACTGCCACCGGCCAGAATGATGCCCTTGCGTGTCATCTGCGTATTCCTGTGATTATTTGTAATGATTCTGCAGCCATGCATCGAACGCCCCACCAGTGACGGCGCGCACCCAGTCCTGATTGTCCAGATACCAGCGCACGGTCTTGCCCACTCCGGTGTCGAAGGTTTCCGCCGGCTTCCAGCCCAGTTCGCGATGCAGCTTGCTGGCGTCGATGGCGTAACGGCGGTCATGGCCGGGACGGTCGGTCACAAAGGTGATTTGCTCGGCGTATGGGCGGCCATCCTCGCGCGGACGCAAGGCGTCCAGCTGGGCGCAGATGGTGCGCACGACTTCCAGATTGGTTTTCTCGTTCCAGCCGCCCACGTTGTAGGTTTCTCCCGGCTGGCCGGCGGCCAGCACGCGACGGATAGCCGCGCAGTGGTCGGTGACAAACAACCAGTCACGGACATTGCTGCCGTCGCCATAAATCGGCAGCGGCTTGCCGGCCAGGGCATTGAGAATCACCAGCGGGATCAGCTTTTCCGGGTAATGAAAGGGGCCGTAATTATTCGAGCAGTTGGTGGTCAGCACGGGCAGGCTGTAAGTATGAAACCAGGCGCGGACCAAATGGTCGGATGCCGCTTTCGACGCCGAATACGGGCTGTTGGGCTGGTATGGATGGGTTTCGGTGAATGGCGCATCGCCCGGCTCCAGCGAGCCGTACACTTCATCGGTGGACACATGCAGGAAACGAAATGCCTGACGCGCCCTCCCCTCCAGGGTCGCCCAGTATGCGCGTGCCGCCTCCAGCAGGGTGAACGTGCCATTGACATTGGTCCGGATGAATTCACCCGGACCATGAATGGAACGGTCAACGTGGCTCTCGGCGGCAAAATTGACGATGGCGACTGGCTGATACCTGGCCATCACCTCGTTGACACAGGCGCCATCCGCAATGTCGCCATGCACAAACTGAAACCCGGGTGCCTCCTTGACCGAAGCCAGACTTTCCAGATGCCCGGCGTATGTCAGTGCATCCAGTACCACCACGGGCGAGTCTGGCGCATGGACAAGCCACTCGCGGACAAAATTGCTGCCAATAAATCCCGCCCCACCTGAAACAATCACCGTTCCATTCATCGCATTCTCATTCACTGTTTTTCTTCTTCCACGGCAGAGACATTGGTATATTTGTACTTGCCCGGCCAGGAAACTGACATGGCGGAAATCAGCTCCTTGCGTTTGCTGAGCCCCTCTACGCTGCGCATATAAAGCTGAATCAACTCAAAAGACAGGATGCCAAACAAGGCCAGCAGCAAACCAGCCAGGCCTGCCAGCGCAACAGCACGCTTCTTCTTGGGGGAACTTGCCGTATCCGGAGGAACCGCCTTGTCCAGCAATTCAACCATGATCGACTCTTTAACCTGGTCAATCCGGGACAACTGGAGCTCTTTGAGAAACAGCTCATACACCAGTTCAAGATTCTTGACTTCCCGTGCCCGGCGCACATATTCCGTTGAGATTTCCGGAAGCAGCCCTTCCGAAGCCTGAAGGGAAACATCAGGCGCAGAAAGCACCGGCCGGCGCCACTGCCGCAACTGCTGCTTCAATGCTTCAATCTCAATTTCCAGCCGCTGATAATCCGCATTGTCCTTGGTGGCAAATGCCTGCATCGCAGCCAGATCCGTTTCCTTGGAAGCGATTTCCATACGCAGTCGGCTGCTTTCCTGAATGGCGATGCCCAGTTGCTGATCCAGTTTGAGCACGCCGGTTTCCTGCTGGATCTTGCGCAGCGCAGCCTCGGCAAGCATCAGTTGTTTCGACGCAATGCTCATCTGCTGCTCATAAAATTCTCTTCGCTTTGACGCCTCATTGAACACCAGACGTTGCGTGATAAATTGCAAGGCATCAGCATAACTGTTTGCCAATAGCGCCGCCCATTCCGGATCGACATCATCCACCTGAATATTGATGATTCCATTCGGACTGGCGGAAATCACCACCATCCCGGACAGCTTGGCAAAAACATGGTCAGCGGACATCTTCCATCTCTTGCGCAAATTGAATTTTCCGTCGATGAACTCCGCCGAGGCGCGGCTGCGCAGAACGGCCAGATACATGTCAACCGAAGACGCCTGCCCTTCCAGCACCCCCCCGACGCCAGCGCCAGCCAATGAGCCGGTCTGGCTCAGCATCGCAGCGGTATTGGGTTTGGTCTTGGGCGGCAACAGGCGGGCCGTCGCACTGAACACCGGCACCTGTACAGAAACAAGTACAGCCGCAACCGCCACAAAGATGCTTGGCACGATCACCAACCATTTCTTGTGGCGCAGCAGCGCGATCAGAATATCAAGAGGATGAAAATGACTAGGTAACATCACGATCAGCTACAGGCATTGACCATCACTTTGTCAAAGAACTGATAGCAGCCACCCCGATCCCGAATTGATAAAAGATTTGTGCCCAGTCACGCAGCACCTTGCTCCACAGCGTGCGGCTGGTGGCATAAGGAACCACAATCGTATCGCCAGGCATCATGACAACCTGGCGGGACAGCCAGGAACTCTGCCGCTTGCTCCAGATGGAACCATCTGCCCGCTGCACATAGATCGCATCCTCATCAGCTTCCGCAGTGACGCCGCCTGACACAGCCAGATATTCGAGCAGGGTCATTCCATCATGATAAGAAACGGAAGATTCACGATGCACGGCGCCAACCATGGACACCACGCCAATGGCAGGAGGAATGTAAAGCCGGTCGCCATCTTCCAGCACAATATCAGGCAGATCGTTGATTGATCTGGCGCCAGGACTCACAGGCAAGACAACGCGTCCGGTGGCCTGCAACACACGCAACGCCTCAATGAAAAGCTTGGATGCGGTGCCTGAATCAATGATGTCCTGCCCTTGCTGGGCATTGCGCAACCGCACAACCGAATCAAATTGCAGCTGCACGTCCAGCCTTGCCACAAACTCATACATCCTCTGCTGCTGAAAGTTTCGGACCGATGCTCGCGTGAGTTCCGTGCCAAACAAATACGCATTTGTCGTGACACCACCAAGACGCTCCAACAACTGGCGCACGGTTTCTCCCGGCCGAATCGGATACAAACCCGGCGTGCGCACCTCGCCCTCCAGACGCACGAAACGATTATGACTGTCCAGCGGCTGACGGATATCTTCCCGGCTGAAGATGGTCACCACATCCCCCGGCTCCAGCAGCAGATTGGCGGCAGGTTCACGCTGCAAAACGGCCTTGGCCAGATTGAAAGGAATCAGGGTGACAACCTGGGTCACCGGATGCATGCGCTCGATCACCGCATAATTCCAGTTAAGCTCGCCTTCAACACGCGGCCGGAAAGAACTGTCGGCATCAATCTTGGTTTTCAGGGCGGCGTTGCGCTGCAGCCAATACTCGGGACTGAGCAAGGCCGCCCGATCAGGAATCAAATCGCTGATGCGCATGCCCTTGCGCCAGGGCACATTGGCTGGTACGGCAACATTGCCGCGCAATGTCACCACATTTTCCAATTTAGGGGAAATCGCATACAGACGAATAATGTCGCCATCACGCACCTGACGAACCAGCCCATCCGTATCCAGGCTGAACTCTTCCACCTTGCGCAGGCTACGGTCAACAATTCGTTCCAAGGTGACGCGCTGCCCGGCTGCCGTGGTGGATAAACCGCCCGCAGCCCCCAGCAGATGTGCCAGCGATTCACCATGCTTGAGCTCGAAGACTGCCTGGGAATTGACACTACCGATGACTGCGGCCAATGGTCCGACCGGAAGCAATTGAATCACATCACCAGGCAATAATCGGGCATCCCTGGACTTATCGCCGCGCAGGAGAAAATCATACAAATCAAATTCAGTGACGACCTGGTTGTTCCGACGCAGGATGATGCGCCGCATCGAGCCTTTGTTCGACGGACCTCCGCTGGCAAACAGGGCGCTGAGCAGCGTACTCATCGAACTGACCGTATAGCTGCCGGGAAAGCGGGCCTGACCGACCAGAAAAATCTGAATCGAGCGCAACTCACCCAAGGAGACATTCAGCTCGAAATTCTTGAATACCCTGCCAATCGCAGTCCGGATGTACGCATTCAATTGTCGATATTCCGTGCCCGCAACATGCAACACCCCCACTTTGGGGATATTCAGGTTGCCCAAGCGGTCCACCTTGGCCCGATAATCGATGTCCACCTGCCCCCAAGCCCGAATCAACACTTCATCCCCTGGGCCAATCACATACTCGGCAGATACCGGGGCATCTTCAATAGGCGCAAAAGTGGACGGCGCGCGGAAAAAAAACTCCTGGCCAAACAATGGCAGGCTCAGGCCGGTCGCCTGGAACACAAATGACTGGAACTCCAGCTTGGGCTCAGTATTTTCATTCTGCACCACCACCGTATTTCTGCCTGCGCGTTCCGTCACCACCGCAGCAGAGGACGGACTGGCAGACATAGCGCCCTTTTGCGCCGCCGGCGAAGCCGCCGACCGGTCAGCCGCCGGCCGGTCAGCCGTCGACTCCGCAGCGGGCTGCTGAATTGTCGAACGGGGGTCTTGCGTCGCACTGGGAGCCGCCCAACCTGCACGCGAAGCACAAAGCGACAGCACGATGGTCAGGACAAGGAAGAAAGCTCTCATGGGCATGATGGGCACGGATTGGGAGGGTAATCTTAGCATGTCCGCCTTATCTGTAGAAGTTCAGACCTGATCTGACAGTAGGGCCTTGCCAAAGGGTGGGGTTACCCGTTTTGATAGAGGTGCGAATCTTCATCAAAACAGTGCGAGAGCGCCAAGGAGTAACCCCATGAGCAGTTTCAACCAGAATGTCATTCGCCACAAGATCGGCCTACTGAATCTGGCCGCCGAATTGGGCAACGTCTCAAAAGCTTGCAAGGTGATGGGCCTGTCCCGCGACACCTTCTACCGTTACCAGAATGCCGTTGCCGAAGGTGGCGTAGAAGCCCTGTTCGATAGCAACCGGCGTAAACCGAACCCAAAGAATCGGGTGGAAGAAGCCACAGAAACGGCTGTTCTCGCCTACGCCATTGAGCAACCCGCCCACGGCCAGGTCAGAGCCAG
>RRZU011428779.1_pt1 | contig 16951 bp, 15 predicted proteins | sample 2165561 | NCBI WGS metagenome assembly RRZU01 (sample SAMN10456909, study PRJNA506462) | wastewater metagenome | isolation source: wastewater sludge | place: USA: Moscow, Idaho | reverse complement strand
TCCGCATCTTTAGGTAATGTGCAGGAAGACCGTTGGGACTGGCATATGTACGATACCGTAAAAGGTTCCGACTGGCTGGGCGATCAGGATGCCATCGAATTTATGTGCCGCCGTGCGCCGGATGCCGTGATTGAGCTTGAGCATATGGGTATGCCGTTTGACCGTGTGGAAAGCGGTAAAATTTACCAACGCCCGTTTGGCGGCCATACCGCCGAGCACGGTAAACGCGCGGTAGAGCGCGCCTGTGCCGTGGCCGACCGTACCGGTCATGCCATGCTGCATACTCTGTATCAGCAAAACGTGCGTGCCAATACCCAATTTTTCGTGGAATGGTCTGCACTTGACTTAATTCGTGATGATAACGGTGATGTGGTTGGTGTAACAGCTATGGAGATGGAAAGCGGCGACGTGTATATTTTCCACGCTAAGGCCGTGTTGTTTGCTACCGGTGGTGCTGGCCGTATTTATGCTTCTTCTACTAATGCCTTTATGAATACAGGCGACGGCTTGGGCATTTGCGCCCGTGCGGGCATTCCGTTGGAAGACATGGAATTTTGGCAATTTCACCCGACCGGTGTGGCCGGCGCCGGTGTATTGATTACCGAAGGTGTACGTGGTGAAGGCGGTATTCTGTTGAACTGCGACGGCGAGCGTTTCATGGAGCGTTATGCGCCGACGGTGAAAGATTTGGCTTCACGTGACGTGGTATCACGCGCCATGGCAATGGAAATTCACGAAGGTCGCGGTTGTGGTAAAAATAAAGATCACGTATTGCTGAAGTTGGATCACTTGGGTGCAGAAAAGATTATTGAAAAACTGCCGGGCATTCGCGAAATCGCAATTAAATTTGCCGGTGTTGATCCGATTAAAGACCCGATTCCAGTGGTACCGACCACACACTATATGATGGGCGGTATTCCGACCAACTATCGTGGTGAAGTGATTGTACCGCAAGGTGAAGAATACGAAGTACCGGTAAAAGGCTTGTATGCCGCAGGTGAATGCGCATGTGCCTCCGTACATGGTGCGAACCGCTTGGGTACTAACTCGCTGCTTGACTTGGTGGTGTTCGGCAAATCTGCCGGTGACAGCATGATTCAATTTATTCAACAACAAGATGGCTGGAAAGAATTGCCAGCAAACGCTGGTGCCTTGACCGAACAGCGCTTGTCACGTTTGGATAACCAAACCAGCGGCGAAAACGTTGACCAGGTTCGTAATGATTTGCAACGCATGGTTCAAGGTCATGCCGGTGTGTTCCGTACCGATGCAATCTTGAGTGATGGCGTAGAAAAAGTGATGCAAATTGCAGAACGTGTTAAGAAAACCGTTATTCAAGATAAAAGTAAAGTGTGGAACACCGCACGTATCGAAGCCTTGGAGCTGGATAATCTGATTGAAGTGGCTAAAGCAACGCTTGTTTCTGCGGAAGCCCGCAAGGAATCTCGTGGCGCACACGCTTCGGACGACCATCCTGACCGTGATGATGATAACTGGATGAAGCATACACTGTATCATCCGTTAACCAATACATTAACGTACAAACCGGTTCACACCAAACCGCTTACTGTTGATTATATTGAACCGGCGAAACGCGTTTACTAAGGTAAAAGGAACACAAACCAATGGAAAAAGTAAAATTTCAAGTGTACCGCTATAATCCCGATGTGGACGCCAAGCCGTACATGAAAGAATATGATCTGGAAATCGAACCGACGGATGTCAAGCTGCTGGATGCGATGGTTAAGCTGAAAGCCATGGATGACAGCCTGTCTTTCCGCCGCTCATGTCGTGAAGGCATTTGTGGCTCGGATGGTGTTAATATTAATGGCAAAAACGGCTTGGCTTGCTTAACCGATATTCGTAGCCTGAAGCAGCCTATTGCACTTCGTCCCTTGCCAGGTTTGCCGGTTATTCGTGATTTAATCGTTGATATGACTCAATTTTTTAAACAATATCATTCGGTTAAACCTTATGTGGTGAATGATGAACCGGCACCTGAGCGTGAGCGTTTGCAATCACAGGAAGACCGCAAAGAGCTAGATGGCTTATATGAGTGTATTTTGTGTGCCTGCTGCTCGACTGCATGTCCGTCGTTCTGGTGGAATCCCGATAAATTCGTTGGCCCGTCCGGTTTGCTGAATGCTTACCGCTTTATTGCGGATACGCGGGATACCATTACCAACGAGCGTTTGGATAACTTGAATGATCCGTATCGCTTGTTCCGTTGCCATACAATTATGAACTGTGTTGATGTTTGCCCCAAACATTTGAACCCGACTCGTGCGATTGGCAAAATCAAAGAAATCATGTTAAAACGTGCCGTATGACGATTTTTGATGATAAAGAAAAAAGGCGTATCCGCTTTTTAACACGCCGTGGGCTGCTTGAGTTGGATATTGTACTCGGGCGGTTCATGGAAAAAGAGTTTGCTGGTTTGAGTGATGAAGAGTTGGCTTTGTTTGTAGAAGTTTTGGATTTGCCAGATCAAGAGTTTCTTGCTTTGGTTAATGAAAAAATCGAAACGGAGCAAAAACATCTAATTCCGATGCTGGATAAAATCAGACGGTGCTGAACGTTGATTTGCTTAAATCAACCAAAATTTAATATGTCTTTATTTAAACGTGTCATACTGATTTTATTCAATATGATAAAGTTTACCTTCAACATAAAAATAAAGGAGCAAAAGAGATGTCAAAAACAGTGAAACTACATGCAGAGGGCAAAGAAGAATTGGTGTTGCCGGTATTGGAAGGCACTTTAGGCCCCGATGTGGTGGATATCCGCACCTTCACAAAAGGTACGGGCATGTTTACGTTTGATCCAGGTTTTGTATCAACAGCAAGCTGCGAATCAAAAATCACCTTTATTGATGGCGATGAAGGCCAACTTTACTATCGTGGTTATCCAATTGAGCAACTGGCTGAACACAGCGATTATTTGGAAATTTGTTATTTACTGATTTATGGTGAACTGCCAACCGCAGAGCAAAAAGCAAAATTTGAAAAAACCGTGTCACAACACACCATGGTTCATGAGCAACTGACGTGGTTCTTCCGTGGTTTCCGTCGTGATGCACATCCAATGGCGATGATGGTGGGCGTGGTAGGCGCTTTGGCTGCTTTCTATCAGGACAGCCTAGACATTTCTAATGAAGAGCACCGTCGCATTGCAGAATACCGCCTGATTTCGAAAATCCCGACCATCGCAGCAATGTGTTATCGTTACTCCAATGGCCTGCCGTTTAATTATCCGAAAAACGACTTGTCTTACACAGCGAACTTTATGCATATGATGTTTGCTACCCCTTGTGAAGAATACAAACCGAATCCGGTATTGGTACGCGCATTAGACCGCATTTTCATTCTGCATGCGGATCATGAGCAAAATGCTTCTACCTCTACCGTTCGCTTGGCAGGCTCTTCGGGTGCCAATCCGTTTGCCTGTATTGCTGCCGGTATTGCTTGTTTGTGGGGCCCGGCACATGGTGGCGCCAATGAAGCTGTGCTGAAAATGCTAGATGAAATCGGTGATGTTTCTCATGTAGCCGATTTTATGGAAGGCGTGAAAGAGCGCAAATATCGTTTGATGGGCTTCGGCCACCGTGTTTACAAAAACATGGATCCGCGCGCCAGCATCATGAAGCAAACCTGTGATGAAGTATTAAACGAATTGGGTCTGCATGATGATCCGAAATTCAAACTGGCTATGGAATTGGAAAAAATCGCATTGAGCGATCCGTATTTTGTAGAGCGTAAACTGTATCCAAATGTAGACTTCTACTCAGGTATCGTATTGTCTGCCTTAGGTATTCCGGTATCCATGTTTACCGTTATTTTCGCTTTGGCACGTACTGTAGGCTGGATTTCTCATTGGCACGAAATGATTGCCGAGCCGGGTCAGAAAATCGGCCGTCCGCGTCAATTGTATACCGGTTCTCCGCGTCGGGACTACGTGCCGGTTGACAAACGTTAATCCGATTTGTTTTCAGGTAGCTTGGGCTACCTGAAAACTGGGATGGTAAATCTACTTCTAATGGAGAGTGCCAATTCATTTTTCACTTCATATTACCAACTGATTTATGACGTGAAAGGTATTTTGTACTCTCTTTTTATTTTATTAAAGAGCAATGGTTATGATGGATGAAAAACTGAATTTCTCCTACTTATTCGGTTCGAATGCGCCGTATATTGAGGAGTTGTATGAAAATTATCTTACCGATCCCAACTCCATAGACGAGCATTGGAAGCAATATTTCGACCAATTGGCCGCACAACCGGGCAATGCGGTACGTGATATTGCACATCGTCCCATTCAGGAATCGTTTGCCAATCTGGCACGAAACAAATCTGCAGCGGCTGCAACTGCCGGAAGCATTGATTATTCCATGCTGCAAAAACAAGTTTCTGTATTGCGTCTGATGTCTGCCTACCGTATTCAAGGTGCAGGTACGGCACAACTTGACCCTTTAAAACTCACACCGCCGAAAAATGTTGATGCGCTGGATCCGGCTTTTCATGGCTTGAGCGATACGGATATGGCCATTCAATTCAGTATGGGCGATGGCGATTTTTCAGGTAACGCCAAATTGCCTTTGTCTGAGATTGTCAGCAAATTAAAACAAACTTATTGCGGCCACATCGGCATCGAATATATGCACATTGCCGACAGCACCGAACGACGCTGGATTCGCAATCGTTTTGAGGGCGATTTGTCTACACCTAAATTCAGTGCCGATGAAAAGCGCCGTATTTTGAAGCAAATTACCGCTGCCGAAACCTTGGAGCGCTATCTGCACACAAAATACGTCGGTCAAAAGCGATTCTCTGTGGAAGGCGGCGAAAGTTCTATTGCCGGCTTGAACTACTTGATTCAGCACGCCGGCAAAGACGGTGTGGAAGAAGTGATTATCGGCATGGCACACCGTGGCCGTTTAAACGTATTGGTGAATACTTTAGGCAAGCTGCCACGCGATTTGTTTGCCGAGTTTGAAGGCAAAGCGCCTGCTGACTTGCCGAGCGGCGACGTAAAATACCACATGGGTTTCAGCTCAGACTTGGCTACTGATAGCGGTCCTATGCACGTTTCTCTGGCCTTTAACCCGTCACATCTTGAAATTGTCAATCCCGTGGTAGAAGGTAGTGTTCGTGCGCGCCAACGTCGCCGAGGCCAGGGAGGCCAGGAAGCTGTGTTGCCGTTTTTGATTCATGGTGACTCTGCATTTATTGGTTTAGGTGTGAACCAGGCAACTTTCAACTTATCGAAAACGCGTGGTTATACCACTGGCGGCACCATTCACATGGTGATTAACAACCAAATCGGATTTACCACTTCAGATACCCGCGATACCCGTTCCAGCCAATATTGCACCGACATCGCCAAAATGATTGATGCACCGATTTTCCATGTGAACGGTGATGATCCTGAAGCAGTGTGCTACGTTATTCAGGCTGCGCTAGACTACCGTCGCGACTTCAAAAAAGATGTGGTGATCGATTTGGTTTGTTTCCGCAAACTTGGTCACAACGAAGGCGACGATCCGTTCTTGACCCAACCGATGATGTACAAAAAAATCGCACAACATCCGGGTACGCGCGCGCTGTATGCAGAAAAACTGGTGAAGGAAGGCGTGGTCACCAAAGAAGAGGCCGAAGGCTACATTCAGGCTTACCGTGATGCCCTAGATAAAGGCGAACACGTTGAAACCACCCGCTTGAACGATTACAACCGCAAATACAAAGTCGACTGGACCAAATACGATGCCACACATTGGAATACACCGGCTGATACGGCTTTACCGGCAGCGGATATCCAGCGTTTAGCCAACAAATTCACTGAAGTGCCGGCAGGATTCCAACTGCACAATACCGTGAAAAAACTGTTGGAAAACCGCAAGGCCATGGCAGCGGGTGAACAGCCGATCGACTGGGGTATGGCAGAAACCATCGCCTACGCGAGCTTGGTAACCAACGGCACGGCTGTGCGTATTTCCGGCGAAGATTCCGGTCGCGGCACGTTCTCGCACCGTCATGCTGTATTGCATGATCAAAACCGCGAGAAGAAAGACGACGGCGCTTATATTCCGTTATGCAATATGAGTGAAAATCAAGCCAATTTCATGGTGATTGATTCTATTTTGAACGAAGAAGCCGTCATGGCTTATGAGTATGGTTTCGCTTGTTCGGCTCCGGATAAACTGACGATTTGGGAAGCGCAATTCGGTGACTTCGCTAACGGCGCACAAGTGGTGATCGACCAATTTATCGCCTCGGGTGAAACCAAATGGGGGCGTCTATGCGGTTTGACTGTAATTCTGCCGCACGGCTATGACGGCCAAGGCCCGGAACACTCTTCAGCCCGTTTGGAGCGCTGGTTGCAATTGTGCTCGGAGCACAATATGCAGATTGTGATGCCTTCCGAAGCTTCACAAATGTTCCACGTATTGCGCCGTCAGGTATTGCGCCCATACCGCACACCGTTGATTATCTTTATGTCGAAACGTTTGTTGCGCTTTAAAGATTCAATGAGCCCGCTGAGCGATTTTGTCGGCGATACGGTGTTCCGCCCGGTTATCGGTGATGCTCAAGTGAGCGATAATAGCAAGGTGAAACGCGTGATTCTATGCGCCGGCCAGGTTTATTATGATTTGACCAAAGCCCGAGAAGAACGCAACTTGCAAAATGAAATCGCCATTGTGCGTATCGAGCAGATTTATCCGTTCCCATACGAAGCCACCGAAGCAGAGCTGGCCAAGTATCCGAATGCAACGGAAATTATCTGGGTGCAAGAAGAGCCGAAAAACCAAGGCGCTTGGTATCAAACTCGTCACCGCATTGAATCATTGGCCAAAAACGGGCAAAAAGTGGATTATGCCGGTCGGCCGGCTAGCGCTTCACCTGCGGTTGGCTACATGAGCAAGCACGTTGCACAATTGAAGCAGCTCATTGATGATGCGCTTACTTTAAACTAACCTGACAGGCTACCTGAAAGGGTTTCAGGTAGCCACACAATATCCTGTTACTGGAGAATAATATGATCGTTGAAGTAAAAGTCCCCGTATTGTCTGAGAGCGTGTCAGAAGGCACTTTGATGACTTGGCACAAAAAAGTCGGCGAATACGTAGAGCGCGATGAAATCCTGATTGACGTGGAAACCGACAAAGTGGTGCTGGAAGTGCCTTCGCCGCAAGCAGGCGTATTGGTAGAAATCATTGTGCAAGACGGCGAAACCGTTGTGGCTCAACAATTATTGGCCAAAATCGACACCGAAGCGCAAGCAGAAGCCGGCGCGCCTGCTGCTGCCGTGGCTGAAGCGCCCGCCGCTGCTGCTCCTGCTTCGGCTTCAAATGCACAGGCCGGTGTGGCCATGCCTGCTGCTGCCAAACTGGCGGCCGAAAAAGGTGTTGACGTCAACAGCGTACAAGGTTCAGGCCGTGACGGCCGCGTATTAAAAGAAGACGTTCAAAACGCTGCTGCCCCCGCCAAAGCCGCTGCACCGGCTGTGGCACAGGGTGAGCGTGCTGAACAGCGCGTACCGATGAGCCGCCTGCGTGCCCGTGTGGCCGAACGCTTGCTGGCTTCGCAACAAGAAAATGCCATTCTGACTACATTCAATGAAGTGAATATGCAGCCGGTGATGGATTTGCGCAACAAATACAAAGATCAGTTTGAAAAAGAACATGGTGCCAAACTGGGCTTTATGTCGTTCTTTGTTAAAGCTGCCGTAGCTGCTTTGAAAAAATACCCGGTAGTCAATGCCTCTGTTGACGGCAACGATATTGTCTACCACGGCTATTTCGACATTGGTATTGCCATTGGCAGCCCGCGCGGTTTGGTCGTGCCGATTTTGCGCAATGCCGATGAGATGAGCATTGCCGATATCGAAAAAGCAATTGTGGATTACGCACAAAAAGCCAAAGACGGCAAAATCGCTCTGGAAGATTTAACCGGCGGCACCTTCAGTATCACCAATGGTGGCACCTTCGGTTCTATGATGTCTACACCGATTATCAACCCGCCGCAATCAGCCATTTTGGGCATGCACGCCACTAAAGAACGCGCCATGGTTGAAAACGGTCAAGTGGTTGTGCGTCCGATGATGTATCTGGCCTTGTCTTATGACCACCGCATTATCGACGGTCGCGAAGCCGTGTTGACTTTGGTTGCCATCAAAAACGCGCTGGAAGATCCGGCACGTTTGTTGCTCGACTTGTAATGTAATGTTTCAGGTAGCCTTAAGTAGGCTACCTGAACGCATTCTGAAATAATCCGCAACAAAGGAATAAAGAAATGTCTCAATTTGACGTAGTAGTTATCGGTGCCGGCCCCGGTGGTTATATTGCCGCCATCCGTGCCGCACAACTGGGCTTTAAAACAGCCTGTATCGATGCCGGTGTGAATAAGGCCGGCGATGCGCCTGCTTTTGGCGGCACTTGCCTGAACGTAGGCTGCATCCCGTCAAAAGCATTATTGCAGTCGTCTGAAAACTTCCATGAAATCCAGCACGACTTTGCCGAACACGGAATCACTGTGGACGACGTAAAATTTGATGCGGCCAAAATGATTGCCCGCAAAGATGCCATCGTGACCAAGCTCACCGGCGGTATCGGCTTTTTATTTAAGAAAAACAAAGTAGAAAGCCTGTTTGGTAAAGGTTCTCTAAAAGGCCAAAACGGCGAGTTGTGGCAAATTGAAGTAGACAACAAAGGTGAAAAATCCGTTGTGGAAGCGAAGCATGTGATTATCGCCACGGGTTCGGTGCCGCGTCCGCTGCCTTTGGTAGAAATCGACAATAAAAACGTGCTCGATAACGAAGGTGCGCTAAACCTGACTGAAGTACCGGCGAAACTGGGCGTAATCGGTTCGGGCGTGATCGGTTTGGAAATGGGCTCGGTGTGGAAGCGCGTGGGTTCGGAAGTTACCGTATTGGAAGCGATGCCCACCTTTATGGCCGCTGCCGACCAGCAAATCGCCAAAGAAGCCTTCAAAATCTTTACTAAAGAACAGGGCTTGAATATTGAGCTGGGTGTAAAAATCAGCGAAATCAAAAACGGCGCAAAAGGCGTGACTGTATCTTACGAAGTGGGCGGTACTGCCAAAACCGAAACCTTCAATAAGTTAATTGTTGCCATCGGTCGTGTGCCAAATACGGATGGTTTGAACGCCGAAGCCGTGGGCTTGGCCCAAGACGAGCGCGGTTTTATTACCGTAAACGAAAATTGCCAAACCAATCTGCCCAATGTGTGGGCAATTGGCGATGTGGTGCGCGGCCCGATGCTGGCGCATAAAGCCAGCGATGAAGGCATTGCTGTGGCCGAGCGTATTGCCGGCCAGAAACCGCATTTGGATTTCAACACCATTCCGTGGGTAATCTATACCGATCCGGAAATTGCTTGGGTGGGTAAAACCGAAGAGCAGTTGAAAGCCGATGGCGTGGAATACAAAAAAGGCACTTCCGGTTTTGCTGCTAACGGCCGGGCATTGGGCTTGGGTAAAGCACAAGGTACGGTGAAAATTTTGGCCTGCGCCAAAACAGACCGCATTTTGGGCGTACACATGATTGGCCCGATGGTTTCGGAATTGGTGGCAGAAGGCGTGATGAGCATGGAATTCCGCGCTTCCAGCGAAGACATCGCCCGCATTGTGCATGCGCACCCGACTTTGTCTGAAGTGCTACACGAAGCTTCGCTTGCCGTCGACAAACGCGCTTTGCACGGTTAACAGGATAATGGGGGCACGGTATTTACATGCCGGAATGCCCTGGTTGGATAAAGCAAGGTTGCTGGAACGGAGGTTCTGGTAACCTTGTTTTTTTACAGATGGCAGGAACCAGCCTGCTTGGATTTGGGCAAGCAGCATCAGCCCGATGCCGAAAAGCGCGTGGTGGACAGCATCTGATTGGGCTGCCTATGTTTGCCATTATGCTTTCCACCAGAGGCTGCTGTCTTACTGTTGCGCCGCAAAAGCGCATACGCTGTGTAACCGACAAGTTTGATGCCGGCAGGCTACCTGAAAACAGATTTTTCAGGTAGCCTGTACGGGAAAGCGTTTGTCTGTCATGATGACTGGGTAAACGGCCATATCAACAGAAGCAGATTAAAATGACTAAAGAATTATTGGGCATTATTTTCTTGCCCGCGGGCGTGATTTTCATGAGTTTGGCCGGATTATGGCAAATGTATGTGATGATGACGGAAACCTATACGCTAAACCGTTATAAAGACAAGCAGCTGGTTTGGGTAGTGGCGGCTTTGTTTTTCAGCTTCAGTCTGGCGGTGTATTGGTTTTGCCCGAATGCCAGAAAAAAAGGCATCCTGTTTTTAATTTTGGGCGTGGGCGGCGTAACAATGTATGTGTTGGCCAGAATGTGGTTGCCTTGGCAAAAATAAGCGTGGTCTGAGCAAGCAGGTTGTATGGCACAGGCGTATTTCAGGTAGCTTTCGACCAGCTTTTTTGCATAGAATATCATCAGACTACCTGAAAGGCCGAAACGCTTTTATCATTTGAAAGATTTTGTTCAAGCGATTGAGGCGAAGTTTCTTTTTAATCCCCATACGGAGGATGGTTTCATGAATTTGCATGAATATCAGGCAAAAGAACTATTAGCAGCCTACGGCTTACCTGTTCAGGGCGGTATTCTGGCCAAGTCCGGCGACGAGGCGGCGCAGGCTTACAATAAACTGGGCGGCAAGTTTGCCGTGGTCAAGGCGCAAGTGCATGCCGGCGGGCGCGGCAAGGCAGGCGGGGTACGGGTGGTGCAAAGCCCAGACGAAGCCAAGCGGGTAACAGAAAGCTTGATTGGTAAAAATCTGGTTACCTATCAAACAGATGCGAACGGCCAGCCGGTACACAGCGTTTTGGTGTGCGAAGACATGTATCCGGTGCAAACCGAGCTTTACCTGGGCGCGGTGGTAGACCGCTCCAGCCGCCGCATTACCTTTATGGCTTCTACCGAAGGCGGCGTGGAGATTGAAAAAATCGCCGAAGAAGCACCAGAAAAAATCATTAAAATTATCGTAGACCCGCTGGTCGGTTTGCAAGCTTTTCAGGCGCGGGAAATGGCGTTTACGCTCGGTTTGCAGGGCAAGCAGATCAACGCGTTTGCCCAATTGATGAGCGGCGCCTATCAGGCATTTACCGACAACGATTTCACCCTGCTTGAAATCAATCCGCTGGCCGTGCGCGAAAACGGTGAGCTGGCGTGTGTGGATGCTAAAATCGGCCTCGACAGCAACGCGCTCTACCGCCAGCAGGATCTGGCTGCCAAACGTGACAAATCGCAAGAAAATGAACGCGAGCTGAAAGCTTCCAAATTCGATTTGAATTATGTGGCTCTGAAAGGCAACATCGGCTGCATGGTAAATGGTGCCGGTTTGGCGATGGCGACAATGGACATCATCAAACTCTACGGCGGCCAGCCGGCCAACTTTCTTGATGTGGGCGGCGGCGCCACAAAAGAGCGTGTTATCGAAGCGTTTAAGCTGATTCTGGCAGATACTTCCGTGCAGGGCGTATTGATCAATATTTTTGGCGGCATCGTGCGTTGCGACATGGTTGCCGAAGCCATTATCGCCGCAGTAAAAGAAGTGCACGTGGCCGTGCCGGTGGTGGTGCGTTTAGAAGGCAACAATGCCGAATTAGGCGGTAAACTGCTGGAAGCATCGGGCTTGCAGCTCATTGCAGCCAACGGCTTGGCCGATGCCGCTGCAAAAATCGTTGCTGCCGTTCAGCCGGAAGGAGCCAACTCATGAGCGTTTTAATCAATAAAGACACCAAAGTGTTGGTGCAGGGTTTCACCGGCAAAAACGGCACGTTTCATTCGGTGCAGGCACTGGATTACGGTACCAAGGTGGTGGGCGGCGTGACGCCGGGTAAGGGCGGTCAAACCCATTTGGAACTGCCTGTGTTTGACACCATGAAAGAAGCGGTGCGGGAAACCGACGCCGATGCTTCTGTAATTTATGTGCCGGCGCCATTTGTGCTTGATTCAGTGATTGAGGCCATTGATTCGGGCGTGGCACTGATTGTGGTCATTACCGAAGGCGTGCCGATACTGGATATGCTCAAGGCCAAACGTTATCTGGAAACCAATGGCAGCGGTACACGCTTGGTCGGCCCCAACTGCCCCGGCGTCATTACGCCAGGCGAGTGTAAAATCGGCATCATGCCTGGGCATATACACCAGCCCGGTAAAATTGGCATTATTTCGCGCTCAGGCACGCACACTTATGAGGCTATGGCACAAACCACCAGGTTGGGTTTGGGACAGTCGACCTGTATCGGTATTGGGGGCGACCCGATTCCGGGCATGAACCAGATTGATGCTTTAGAGCTATTTCAGGCAGACCCGCAAACCGAAGCCATTATCATGATTGGCGAAATCGGCGGCACTGCGGAAGAAGAAGCGGCTGAATACATCCAGTCAAACGTGAGCAAGCCGGTGGTGGGCTATATTGCCGGTGTTACCGCGCCCAAAGGTAAGCGCATGGGTCATGCCGGGGCGATTATTTCCGGCGGCAAAGGCACGGCAGAAGAGAAATTCGCCGCCTTTGAAAAAGCCGGCATGGCCTATACGCGCAGCCCGGCGGAGCTGGGTTCGACCATGCTGGAAGTATTGCAAAGCAAAGGCATGGACTAGGAAAATACTTTTTCATAACCGCCTGATGATTCAGGCGGTTTTTTATTTTTATGCTTTCAGGTAGCCTGATTTTCATTAGCTGGTAACAGCGTTTAATTAAATAAATATGCCAAATAAACTTGAAAAAGCAAACAATCATCTTTATATTTAATCCAAGCGAACGGAAATTTTTCTCCGTTTGATTTTAAACATAACCTCAGGAGACAGCGATGAAACCAGAATTTGAAGCCCAAAAAGATGCTTTAATGAAAGAAGTCCGCACTGTATTGAAGGATGTGGAAGAGCTGTATAACCATGGTGTGGAAAGCGGCTCCGATGAAGCTCAAGCCATGAAGGCTAAATTACAGGCCAAACTGAGCCAAGCAAAGTCTAAGTTGTATGATTTTGAAAGCAGCACTGTAGACCGCGTGAAAGACACTGCACGCCAAGCCGACGAGCTGGTACAGGAAAAACCTTATTACGCCATGGGTTTTGCTGCATTGGCCGGTTTGGTAGTGGGTGTTTTACTTAACCGCCGTTAATAGCCCCTCGCTGAGGCTACCTGATTCAGGCAGCCTCATTGTCCAGACCGCTTTTGCAAGGGCTTATCTGCCCGATGCGAAGCGGTTTCGTTATCGTGAAGGGTTGCTTATATGAGCTTGATGCACAACATTAATCACTGTAAAGCATTGTTTAACCAAACGATTGATTTGGTTTTGCTGCGCCTGCAAATTCTCAGCTTCGATGTGGCTGATCAGGCGGGCAGTTTTGTGAAGATTTTTGCTGCGGTGGCCTTGAGCGCAGTATTGTTTTTATTGGGTGTGATCAGCCTGTTGTTTGGTCTGAACAGCATTTTGAGCGCCGAAGCCAAGTTGTGGGTATTTTTCGGGATAGCGGCTGTGTGCTTGGTGGCCATTATCAGCTTGCTGGCGTGGATTGCAACGGCCTGGCGCAATAAAGGTATGCAAGTGGCCAACACCTTGCGCGACATGCAGGAAGACATTGCCTGTTTGCGTGGCCGCAGCAGCCAGAGTTCCGGTCAATCGACACAAGGAAAACAAACATGACCAGCAAAGAACAACGCGAATTATTGATGCTGAAAGCGGAATTGCTGCGTTTGCAGATTGCGGCGGAGCAGTTGCAGCAGCGGCAAAGGCGCGAGCAGCAACATCATATCGACAGCCATTTCAGCCATATACTCAATTTCACCAACGGCTTGCCTTCGGGCAATGTGTTATGGAATACGCTGATGCTGCCTTTAAGCTGGCGTAAACGCCTGCTGGTTAGCGGCGGTTTGGTGTTGTGGCAACTGTTGCGCAAAGATAACGGCACACCCGCAGGCAGACAAACACGGCGGAGCAGGTTTTGATTGAAGCAGTGTTGCCAAACAAAGGCTACCTGAATGTTTTCAGGTAGCCTTTGTTGTTATCAGGAAGGAGCCTTTGCAAAACTCGGTTGTCCAATCTTAAATATTGAATTTGTCAAAGCAAGAAGGCTTTGCAAAGGCTCGCAGGCTACCTGAACAGGGCAGGCAGGCGTTGTTATTTGATTTCTGCCTGCAAAAGATAGTGCGCACCGCTGTCTTGCGCCAAAATATCGGCCAGCACCGGCAGGGTTTCTTGCAACTGTTGGGTGAGCAGATAGGGCGGGTTGAGAAGAAACATGCCGCTGCCGTGCATGCCGAAGCCGTCGACGCGGGGTGAGTGAACGTGCAGCTCGGCTTGCAGGTAATTGTTTGGCATGAGTTTGCGCAGCTGTTCGGGCAGTTTTTGGCTCTCTGTGCGGCTCAGGCAGGGATACCACACCAAATAGCAGCCTTGCTCGAAGCGTTTTAGGGCTTCTTGCAGGGTTTTTACCACGCGGACGTAGTCTTGTTTTTCTTCGTAGGGCGGGTCGATTAATACCACGGCACGGCGTGTGGGTGGCGGCAGCAACGCAATCAGCCCTTGAAAACCGTCGCCCTGGTTGATTTGGCCGCGCCGTCCCAGGCCGGCTTCACGCATGTTGTTCACAAGATGCTGGTAGTCGGCGGGGTGCAGCTCAAACAGGCGCAGCTTGTCGGCGGGGCGCAGCAGCGATTGTGCTAGCCATGGTGAACCGCAATATAAGTTTTTTTCAGGTAGCGTGTGGTGCAGGTGCGCTAGAAATTGTTGCAGGCTTTCCGGCAGGTTTTGTGCCTGTTGCAGGCGGGCGATGCCTTGTTGGTATTCGCCTATTTTTTGTGCTTCGCGGCTGTGTAAATCATACAGACCGGCACCGCTGTGGGTGTCGATATACCAATAGGGTTTGTCTTTTTGGTTGAAATAGGCCAGCGTGAGATAAAGGGTGAAATGTTTGAGTATATCGGCATGGTTGCCGGTATGAAAGGCATGGCGGTAGCTGAGCATGGGAAAGGCCGTGGGAGAAAATGGTTTATTTTACGGGATTTATAAAGGCTACCTGAAAAATATTTTCAGGCAGCCTTTGTTTAGCGCGGCGTATTATCTGGCTGCTTTGAGATTTTGCCAGTCGCGCACCATTTTTTTCAGGGTGTCCGGTTCAAATGGAATCATGACGAAGCTGTTTTTCAGGTCTTCATCGGTGGGGAATACGGTGTGGTCGTTGCGGTATTCCGCCTCCATCAAGTCGCGTGCGGGCATGCTTGAAGGGGCGTAGGTAACGAAGTTGCCGTTTTGTGCCGCTACTTCCGGGCTGAGGAAGTTGTTGATATAGCGGTGTGCATTAAGCACGTTGGCCGATCCGGTGGGAATGGCGAATGAATCTACCCAAATACCCACACCTTCTTTTGGCATCATTACTTTAATCTTAACTTTGCCCCCGGCATCGGCGGCAATGCGGCGGGCGATGTTCAGGTCACCACCGAAGCCAATGCTGATGCACATGTCGCCGCGCGCCAGATCGTTGATAAAGCCCGAAGAAGTGAAGCGTTTGATGTTGGGGCGGTTTTGTTTCAACAAATCTGTGGCGGACTGAAGGTCTTCGGCATCATTGCTGTTTGGGTTTTTACCCATGTAGTTCAGCACCATCGGGTAAACCTCTGAGGCGCTATCCAGATAACTGATGCCGCACTGTTTTAATTTGGCGGTGTATTCGGGGTTGAATACCAAATCCCACTGATTGTCGGGCAGGGTGTCGGTGCCGAGAGCAGCTTTAACTTTGTCTTCGTTGATGGCAAAAGTGTTGGTGCCCCAGAAAAAAGGCACGGCATATTCATTGCCCGGGTCAACATTGGCCATCATTTCCAATAGTTTTGGGTTAACGAGTTTGTAGTTTGGAATCAGGGATTTGTCTATTTTTTGATACGCACCGGCCTTGATTTGCCGGCCGATAAATGCGTTGGAAGGGCCGACCAGATCGTAGCCGGACTTGCCGCTCAAGACATTGGCTTCGAGCGCTTCGTCGCTGTCGTAATAGCTGTAAGTGGTTTTGATATTGAATTTTTTGTCAAACGCTGCCACGGTGGCGGGATCGACATAGTCAGACCAATTGTAGATTTTCAGTTCGCCGGTTTCTGGCAAAGTTGCATTGGCGGTGGTTTCGGAAGCTGCGCTAGTGCTGCTTGGAGGCTTTTCATCAGCCTTGCCGCTGCAGGCCGCGAGTGCGAGCAGAGCAAGGCTGCCTAAAATCAAATGTTTTGCCATTTGCTTTATCCTTAAGAAATTGTTAAAAGGAGGCGCAAGTATAGAGGAAATAGGGTTTTTTGGGTAGGCGCAAGGGCAAATCTGCGGTAAGATAAGCACGATTTTTCAGGTAGCCTGCGTTTGCAAACAGGCTACCTGAAAGCGTTTATTCCTTATTTTAAATTCAGTGCCTATAAATTATGAAAACCGCCGAACTACGCCAAAAGTTTCTGAAATTCTTTGAAAGCAAAGGCCATCAAATTGTGCCTTCTTCCTCGCTGGTGCCGCACGACGACCCCACGCTCCTATTTACCAACGCCGGTATGAACCAATTTAAAGATGTGTTCCTCGGTTTCGACAAACGCCCCTACAACCGCGCCACCACCGCGCAAAAATGCGTGCGCGCCGGCGGCAAGCACAACGATTTGGAAAACGTGGGCTACACCGCCCGCCATCATACCTTTTTTGAAATGATGGGCAATTTCAGTTTCGGCGATTATTTCAAACGCGATGCGATTCACTTTGCTTGGGAATTTCTTACTTCGCCAGAATGGCTGAACCTTCCCAAAGAAAAACTGCTGGCCACCGTGTATGCCGAAGACGACGAAGCCTACAATATCCGGCTCAACGAAATCGGCCTGCCTGCGGAAAAAATCAGCCGCACCGGCGACAACAAAGGCGCCACATAGGCGTCGGATAATCTCTGGCAAATGGGC
>RRZU010202683.1_pt1 | contig 16958 bp, 14 predicted proteins | sample 2165561 | NCBI WGS metagenome assembly RRZU01 (sample SAMN10456909, study PRJNA506462) | wastewater metagenome | isolation source: wastewater sludge | place: USA: Moscow, Idaho | reverse complement strand
CCGCCCATCCCTTCGCCGTCGCCGCTGCATCGAGCGAGCCCATCAGTTTCAGCGGAACGGAGTCGCCTGTCACGACGATCCACCTGTGTTGCGGGGTCACGCCCTGCGTGGCCCGCAGCGCGAATGACCAGCCGAGCACGACGGCCATCACGAGGGCGACCGCCCCGACGGTGCGGCGCGGCGTGAACCAGGCGGCGAGCCTGCCGCGGCGGATCGGCTGTTCGACGAGGTGGGAGGAGGCGACCGCCGAGGCGAGGGTGCCTGCCAGCGCGATCCCCGCGGGGAGGGGCTTGAAGACGCCGTGGGTGAGGTCAAGCCACACGGCCCACGGCCAGTGCCACAGGTAGAGACCGTAGGAGATGCGCCCGAGATAGGCCATCGGCGCCCAGCTGAGGAACTGCGACAGCGCGGTGCTCGGGCCGCAGATCAGCGCCGCGATCACGCACACCACGCCGAGGCTGAGCAGCAGCGCCCCGCCGTAGAAGTAGAAGCCGCTCGGGCCGGTCAGGAAGGGCAGCACGGCCACGGCGACCACCCCGCCTGCCGTCGCCAGCAGCCGGTGCCGCGCCCCGATGGCCTCCCGCACCGCCGGGTTCGTGACAAGGACCGCGAGCAGCGCCCCGAGCAGGGGCTCGAACGCCTTGGTGTCTGTTCCCATGTACGAGCGGTCGGCGCCCGCCGGGTCGTAGAGCACACCGAGCGCGACGACGGACGCGAGGATGAGCACGAGGGTCAGGGCGAGGAGCGGCTTCGTCACGGCGCTGCGGCGCCGCACGAGCAGCGCGACCAGCCCGATCAGCAACGGCCACGCGAAGTAGAACTGCTCCTCCACGGCGAGCGACCACATGTGCAGCAGCGGGGAGGACGTCCCGTCCGAGGAGAAGTAGGTGTTGGCCTGCATGAAGTGCCAGTTGGCCAGATACACAGACGTCCACGCCGTGTCGTCGGCGAGCGCCGTGCGGCGGTAGTAGGGCGCGAGGAGCGTGGCGTAGGTCAGCACGGCAAGCAGGACGAGGGTCGCCGCGGGGAGCAGCCGTTGGAACCTGCGCTGCCAGAAGCGGGCGAACCTCGGCCGGCCATGCTTGGCGGTGTCGGCGAGCAGTCCAGCGGTGATCAGGTAGCCGGAGAGCACGAAGAACACGTCCACCCCGGCGAACCCGGACCCCAGTCCGGGGACGGCCAGATGGAACGCGATGACGAGCCCGACGGCGATGGTGCGCAACCCGTCGAGGCTGGGCACATAGGTGACCTTCTGGCTGGACTGCACCCGATCGACCCTACCGGGGTGACCGGTCTCCCGCCCGGCCTGAAGGGTTCAGGCGCCCTCTGCAGCCCTTGCTCCGTACACCCAGGGGGCGACATCGCGCCCGGAGAGCCAGGCCCGCCACACCTCGAGCACCACGAACGGGATCAGCGCGGCCCCGACCGCCCAGCGCGTGACGGTTCGCAGCGGAAGTTCCGCGGTGACCGGAACGAAGGGCGGCCTCCCCACCCTGCTGACCGGGCTCGAGGCGCAGGCGTCGCGCTCGCGTCCGTCGATGGTCACCTTCACCCAGCTGTGGCCGCTCAGCCACCAGGGGTGGCCGAAGCCGCGGACCCGGGCCGCATGCACGAGCCGGGTCTGGAACCCGAGGCCGCGCAGCACCTCGGACAGCACGGTGTTGTACTGGTGCGACCAGCCCCGGTGTGAGCGCAGGGAACGCGCAGGCGACTCCGCCAGGTGCCACAGCGAATGGGTCGGGTACGCCTCGGCGACCGTCAACACCGCCTCGTCTGCCAGCTCACGCCCGCTCAGGCCGGTTCGTCTGCAGCGCTCGATCAGCCCCTCCACCGTGTCCGGTGCGTCGACGTGGTCAGGCGGCGGCGCCATCACCCAGACGGGGATGAGCGCGGCGCCAAGCAGGACGGGCAGCCCCCAGCGCAGTTTCATCTGGCGTTCCTTCGGTTGTGTCGGACGAATCCTCCAAGCGAGCGGTACGGCACCTCGTCGGCGAGCCGCGCGTGCACCCCGAGCATCTGCTCGATGGTCCGGCGCCACGGATAGCGCTCGGCCCTCGCCCGAGCGGCGGCGCGCAGGTCGGGGCCGAGCCGCGGCAGCAGCGACTCGACGGCGTCGGCAAGCGCCGCCGGGTTCGGGTCACCGGATGCGCCGCTTGTGACGTCGACGAGTTCGTGGGCGCCACCGCGGTTGGAAGTGACCACCGGGGTGCCACAGGCCAGGGCCTCGAGAACGGCCAGGCCGAAGGTCTCGGCCGGGCACACCGACAGGGAGATGTCGGCGGCGGCGATCCGCCGTGCCACCTCGTCGCGGCCGGCGACGAAGCCCTGGAAGAAGACCGGCGCGTCTCCCGCCGCCCTCTGCAGCTCCGCCCGGTCGGGGCCGGTGCCATAGAGGTCGAGGCGCACCCTGTGCCCGCGCCGGTGCAGTTCGACGACCGTCTCGACGGCCAACTGGGGGCTCTTCTCGTGCGAGAGGCGTCCGACGTAGCAGAACTTGAGCACGCCGTCGTCCACCGGCTCCCCCGCCCGGGGATTGAAGGTCTCGAGGTCGACGCCGAGCGGGACCAGTTCGAGCTCCGCTCCCGTGTTGTCGAACTCGTCTGCCGCGAACCGGCTGGTCACCACGACGGTGTCGAAGGCCTTGGAGAGCCGACGGTTCAGGCCACCGACCACCGCCTCCACGCCGAACGAGCGCCTGGCCCACATGGCGAGCATGTCGGAGAGCCGTTCATGGCTGAACAGGACCGAGCCGACGCTTCGCTTCTGTGCCCACCTCGCCGCAGGCGAGAGGGTCCACTTGTCGGAGACCTCGATGCTGGTGGGGCGGAACCGGTCGAGCACATCGAGCACGCGCCACGGCTGGAAGATCATCCGGTACTGGTCGGTGACCTTCGGGGCCCTCACCGAGACGAGGATGCCCGCCTCGGTCTCGACGATCTCGTCGCGGGCGCCCGGCGAGACGAAGATGCGCGTGTGCCCGGCGTCGACATATCCCTTGCCGAGGGTCTCGATGACGACCTTCATGCCGCCCGAGGTGGGGCCGACGAAGTTGGCCAACTGGGCGATCCGCATGGGCCCATTCAACCAGAGCCCGGAACGTGGCGCCGGGGGCGGAGCCGCCCGCCCCACCCCCGACACGTCTGTGTTCGCCCGTCACTCCCGCTGCTTGGCGAGCACCGCCCGCTGCAGCAGGACGAAGATCAGCAGGATTCCGCCGGTGATGATCGTGGTGGCCTCGGGGGGCACGCTGCCGTCACGGGTGATCAGCACGTTCATCAGGCCGAGCACCAGGGCGCCGACCACGGAACCGAGCACATAGCCGACGCCTCCGGTCAGCAGTGTGCCGCCGATCACGGTCGCCGCGATCGCGTCCAGCTCCCAGCCGACGCCCGTAATGTTCTGCGCGATGCCGAGCCGCGTGGTGTAGACCACTGCGGCCACACCGGCGAGAAGGCCGCTGATCACGTAGACCCACATCTTCGTCGCGTGCACCGGCAGGCCCATCAGCGCGGCGGACTGCTCCGAGCCGCCGATGGCGTAGACGGTGCGCCCCATCCTGGTGCGCGCGAGCATGAACACCGCGACGATGACGACGACGGCGGCGATGAGCACGCCTGGGGTGATCACGAGGTCGTTGACCTTCGGCCCGTCGATCAGTTTCCACTGCGTCGCGAGCACCCGGATCGAGGTCTCGTTGGGTAGCCGCTCGGGAACCGTCGAGAGCATCGAGGCGAGGCCCCTCGCGAGGAACATCATCGAGAGGGTGGCGATGAACGGCTGCACGTTGAAGTACTGGATCAGGATCCCCGAGAAGAGCCCGAACAGGCCTCCGACCGCGATCATCAACACGATCACGAGCCACCCGTTCCACCCGGCGTTGATCAGCATCACGCCTGCCACCGAGGTGAAGGCGATGACGGCGCCGACCGAGAGGTCGATGCCGCCTGTGATGATCACGAAGGTGAGGCCGACGGCGAGGATGATCAGGTGGGCGTTGTTGATCAGCAGGTTGGAGATCGTGTTCATCTGGACGATGCGGCCGTAGGCCACCTCGCCGTAGATGATCATCCCGACGAAGATCACGACCGCCGCGAGCGTCGGGAGCAGGTCGAGGCGGAGCTTCGCCCGCTCGAGGAGCGAGCCCCGCTCGATGCGTGCGTTGGTTGCGACGCTCATGCTGCGGCCACCTCTTCCTTCTGCTGGGCGGTGGGTGCTGCCGGGGCCGACCTCCGCTTGAATGCGCTGCGGATCCGGTCCGACTGGAGCAGACACAGCACCACGATCACGATGGCCTTGAAGGCCGGGGTCGCGGAGGACGAGACGCCGAGGAACACGACGGTCTTGTCGAGGGTGGCGATCAGCAGCGCGCCGATGGTGGCCCCCGTGATATTGAAACTTGCCTCCGGCGAGGGAGGTGCCGCCGATCACGACCGCGAGGATCGCGTCCATCTCGAGTTGGTCACCGGTGCGGGAGACGTCGACGGTCATCACGCTTGCGGTCGCGAAGATGCCAGCGATCCCCGCCATCAGGGCGCTGATCGCGTAGACGGCGAGCAGCAGACCGCGTCGGTTGACACCCGCAAGGCGGGCAGCCATCGGGTCCATGCCGATGGCCTCGATCATCAGTCCGAGCGCGCTGCGCCGCACGAGCACACCGATCAGGATCACGATCAGCAGGGCGAGCAGGAACACAACGGGCAGCCCAAAGACGTAGCCGTTGGCGATCCAGCGGAACGGGTCATTGGTGGCTGCCGTGTTCTGGCCTCCGGTGATCACCTTGGCGATGCCGCGCCCGGCCATCATCATGACGAGCGTCGAGATGAACGGTTGGAGCCCCACGACGGAGACCATGAACCCGTTGAACAGGCCGAGCACGACCGCGATCCCGAGCGAGAGGGCGAGCGCCGCGAGCGCCGATCCGATGGTGTTGGGCGCGCTGGAGAGGAACTGCATCGACACCGCTCCGGCCACCACCATCACGGATCCGACCGACAGGTCGATGCCGCTCGTGGCGATGACGAGGCACATGCCGACGGCGATCATCATGATCGGGGCGGCGGCACGCAGGATGTCGATGACGTTGCCGACCAGCGCACCGTTGGAGGCGTTGAAGCCGATGGAGAGGTAGCGCGGGTCCTTGATCATGTTGACCGCGAGCAGCAGGGCGATCGCGACGATCCCCCAGAAGTACTGGCGGCGGACCAGCCGGGTGAACCAGTTCGCGCCTGTGGCGCGGTTGTCGCTCATTCGACGACCTCCTCAGTGGAGAGGGCGACCTCTTCGGCCGTTTCGCGGGCGTCCTCGACGCCCTCCCTGGCAATGATGTTGACGACGGACTCGGCCGTGATCTCGGGGCCGTTGAGCAGCTCGGCGATCTTGCGGTGGTCCTTGAGCACCACGATCCGGTCGCTGAGGCGCACGACCTCCTCCAGTTCGGACGAGATGAACACAACGCTCACGCCCTCCGAGGCGAGTTCGAGCACCCGCTCCTGGATCTCGGCCTTCGCCCCGATGTCGATGCCGCGGGTGGGCTCGTCGAGGATCAGGATCTGCGGCCTTGTCGCGCGCCAGCGGCCGAGCAGCACCTTCTGCTGGTTGCCTCCCGAGAGCTTGCTGATCGGCAGCTCGGGGTCGGCGGGGCGCACGTTGAGCTCGGAGATGTACTTCGCGACGATCTCGTCGGTCTCCTTACGTGGCAGCGGGCGCGCCCAGCCACGCTTGGCCTGGACACCGAGAATGATGTTCTCGCGCACGCTCAGGTCGCGGATGATGCCCTCGTCGCGCCGGTTCTCCGAGGAGAAGGCGATGCGGTGCCTCAGCCCGGCGGCGGGCGTCTTGACGTCGACGGCAGTGCCCTCGAGTTCGACCGTCCCGGTCTCGGGCCGGTCGGCGCCGTAGACGAGCCGTGCGAGTTCGGTGCGCCCGGAGCCGAGGAGCCCCGCGAAGCCGACGACCTCTCCCCTGCGCAACTCGAGGTCGACCGGCTCGATGGCGCCCTGTCTGCTGATGCCCGCGGCGGCGTAGACGACCTCCGCCTCCGAGCGCTCGCCGTGTTCGCGGCCGGAGTCGAGGCTCTGCAGGGCCGCGATGTCCTTTCCGATCATCCTGGCGATCAGCTCGGCACGGTCCAGCTCGCGGGTCAGATACTCGCCGACCAAGGCACCGTTGCGCAGCACCGTCAGCCGGTCGCTGATGGCGTAGACCTGGTCGAGGAAGTGGGAGACGAACAGGATCGCGACGCCCTCGTCGCGCAACCTGCGCATCACGGTGAACAACTGTTCCACCTCGGCCGAGTCGAGGCTGGAGGTGGGCTCGTCGAGGATCAGCACCTTCGCGTTGGTGACCATGGAGCGGCTGATCGCGACCAACTGCTGCACCGCGAGGGAGAGCGACTTGAGCGGCGCCCTCGGGTTCAGGTGCCCGAGGCCCAGCTTCTGCAGCGCCTCGCGCGCCTGTTCGTGGGTGGCCCTCCAGTTGATGCCGAGCGGCGTCTTGACCTCATGCCCGAGCATCACGTTCTCGCCGATGCTGAGGTTCGTGCAGAGGTTGACCTCCTGGTACACGGTGGAGATCCCGGCCGCCTGGGCGTCCGCGGTTCCGCCGAGGTGGAGGTCCTGACCGTTGATCAGGATCCTTCCCTCATCGATCTTGTAGACGCCGGTCAGCGCCTTGATCAGTGTCGACTTCCCCGCGCCGTTCTCGCCCATGAGGGTGTGCACCTCTCCGGGTAGGAGCCGGAAGTCCACCCCGTCGAGGGCCTTGACGCCGGGAAAGGTGATCGAGATGGACTGCATCTCGACGATCGGTTGTGACTCCATCATCACTCGTCCCTGCTGTTGTGCTGCGGTCGGCCGCAGTGGTGGTGTGAGCGGGGCTCCCGAGGAAGCCCCGCCCACCTGGCCTTCCCGCGGATCAGAACTTGCGATCCGGCAGGGCCTTCTCAGCCGCCTCGGGCGAGTCGAAGGTCTCGCTCGGCACGATGATGTAGGAGTCGACCTCCTCGCCCTTGAGCGTCTTGTTCACGACGTCGAGGGCGGTCTCCCCGAAGAGGGGGTTGTACTCGGCGACGAAGCTGAGCTTGCCTGCCGCGAGCGCCTCGAGGGCGCCCTTCGTCCCGTCGATCGTGGCGATCTTGACGTCCTCACCCGGAGTGAGGCCCGCCTCCTCCACGGCCTGGACGGCGCCGAGACCCATCTCGTCGTTCTGCGCGAACACGAGCTGGACGTCGTTGTTGTTCGACTTCAGCACGGTCTCGAAGACGCTCTTCGCCTCCTCGGTCGACCAGTTGGCGGTCTGCGCGCCGAGGCTCTTGAACGCGGAGTTGGCCGAGATGACCTCGTTCCAGCCCTCGTTGCGTTCGTTGACGACCGAGACGCCGGCCGGGCCCTCGAGCACGAAGTAGTTGCCGCCGTCGGGAAGAGCGGACTCGGCCCACTTCGCCACCGAGGTCGAGACCTCCTTGTTGTCGGGGGCGATGCGGGTGACGTAGAGGTCGGTGTTGTCTGGCTCGATGCCTCGGTCGATCAGGATGACCGGGATCTCGGCCTCCTGCGCCCGCTTCAGCGAGTCCTCCCAGCCCGAGCCCTCGGTGGCGGACAGCAGGATCACGTCGACCTCCTCGTCCACGAACGAGGTGAAGGCGTCGATCTGGGACTTCTGGTCCAGCTTCGCGGCGGGGGCGTACTTCAGGTCGAAGCCCGCCTCCTTGGTGAAGGTATCCTGGATGTTCTGCTCGTTTGCCTTGCGCCACGCGCCCTCCGGGCCCACCGCCACGAAGCCGACGGTGGTCAGGTCTCCTTCGCCGCCTCCGGTCGACTCTCCCCCGGCGGCCTCGCCGCCTCCGCCGCACGCGGTCAGGCCGAGCGCGAGAGCGCCGGCGGCCAGGATGCCAATGGACTTGGCGAACCGATTGGTCATGTTCTCCTCCTTGAGAAATCCCGCGGCTGCCCACTGCTCCTGAGGGGGCCGAGCCGAGCGGATTGTGCTGGTACGCGGTGTCGCGTTGGCCAGAATGTTACCGGGAACATCTCGGGGTGACAAGAGGGGTCCGGGATAAGTTCGCGACTCTCCCACAGTGCGGGGGACGACCCCCGCCCGACCTGCGGCTCAGTCGTCGCCGAGGTCGTCCTCGACGCCGTCCGCGGCGATCATCTCGACCACCGTGTCCACCGTCACGCCCGGCCCGTTGCTCAGCTCACCGATCTTTCCGCGGTCCTTGAGCACCACGATCCGGTCGCTCATCCTGACCACCTCGGTGAACTCCGAGGAGATGAACACGACGGCCATGCCACGGTCGACCAGCTTGCCGATGGTGGCCTGCAGGTCGACCTTCGAGGCGATGTCGACGCCGCGGGTCGGCTCGTCGAGCACCATCACGAGCGGCCTCGTGGCGAACAGGCGGGCGAGCATCACCTTCTGCTGTTGTCCTCCCGAGAGGAAGCGCGCAGGCAGGTTCACCGGCAGGGCGCCGATGCCGAAGTTCTCCATCGACCACTGGACGAGCTCGTCGCGCTCCCGCCGGGAGACGGGGTTCCGCCAGCCGCGCAGCGCCTGCAGGCTCAGCACGATGTTGTCCGCGACGGACAGGTCCCCGATGATGCCCAGCTCCGCACGCCTCTCCGTCGACGCGACGACGCGGTGCGTGAGGGCCTCACCTGGCGAGTCGAAGCGCACGGTCCTGCCGTCGACCCGCAGCCTTCCCGCGTCAGGCCTCGCCGCCCCGGCAAGCAGCGAGGCGAGCTCGGTGCGGCCCGACCCCCGGAGCCCGGCGAAGCCGACCACCTCTCCCCGGTAGAGCATCAGGTCGACCGGTTCCACCACCCCGTCCTGCGCGAGCTCCTGCGCCTCGAGCACCGGATCTCCCTCGGGATCCTGGCGGTGGGCGCGCCGTTCAGAGCCGATCTGGCGCAGCGCCTCGATGTCGCCGCCGAGCATGGTCGAGATGAGTTCAACGCGGTCGATGTCACGGGTGCGGAACTCCCCCTCGACCTTTCCGTCGCGCAGCACGGTCATCCGGTCGCTGATCGCGTAGACCTGCTCCAGGAAGTGGGAGACGAACACGACGGCGACGCCGCGGTCGCGCAGCGTCGCGATGATGCGGAACAGCCGCTGGACCGCGGGCGGATCGAGGCTCGAGGTCGGCTCGTCAAGCAGAAGGACGCGAGGCTCGCCGACCATCGCACGCGCGATGGCCACCAGTTGCTGCACCGCGGGGTTGAGGTTGGACAGCCGGATGCCGAGGTCGAGGTCGTCGAGGCCGAGGTCGGCAAGGATCGCTGCGGCCTTCGCCCTTGTCTCGGTCCAGTTGATTCCGAACCTGCCCCTGACCTCGTGGCCGAGCATCACGTTCTCGACCACGTTGAGCTTCGGCCCGAGGTGGATGTCCTGGAAGACGGTCGCGATGCCAGCCGCGTAGCTCTCCGCAGGCGAGGAGAAGGTCGTCGGCGTCCCGTCGAGCAGCAGCTCTCCCCCGTCGAGGGAGAGCACCCCGTTGAGCGCCTTGATGATGGTGGACTTGCCCGCGCCGTTCTCGCCCATCAGGGCGTGCACCTCCCCGGGGAAGAGCCGCAGGTCCACCCCGTCCAGCGCGGTCACCCCGGGGAAGGCAACCGTCGCGTTGCGCAGCTCGACGAGGGGTTCGCTCATGTCCCGGCTCCTCGTGGAGGAGCCGTGGACGAGCGCACCTTCAGCTCGACCGGCAGCTTGCTCCGCTTCGGGACCTCACGCCCCTCAACGGCCGAGATCAGGGCGGAGACCGCCTTCGCGCCGAGTTGGTGGAAGTCCTGCCGGACGGTGGTCAGCGGCGGGAGGAAGTGGGCCGCGAGTGGCTGGTCGTCGAAGCCGACGATGCTGATCTCGCCGGGCACCGAGATGCCGCGGTCGGCGAAGCCGTGGATCAGGCCGAGCGCCATCTCGTCGTTGGCCGCGAAGATGGCGGTGTAGTCGGGCCGGCGCTTGAGCGCGCTCGCGTAGTCATAGGCGAAGTCGGCGGACCAGTCCCCCACCACGATCGGCCGCTCGCGCAGCCTCCACTCGCGACTGCGGGCGTGGAAGGCACGTTCGCGTGCCCTCGCGTCGAGCCAGTCGAGCGGGCCGGAGAGATGCAGGATGTCGCGGTGGCCGAGCTCGGCAAGATGGTCGAGCACGAGCGAGGCGCCGAGGTGCTGGTCCACGGAGGTGGTCAGGAAGGTGGGATCGCCGTCGGCCTTGATCGCCAGCACAGGAAGACCGACGCTGAGTTGGCGTAGCGCGGACAGCGATGAGGATCGGGGCGCGATGATGCACAGGGCGTCGATGCCCTGGCCCTTCAACTGGTCGACGGCGGCGGTCATTGACTGGTCGTCCGAGCGAAGGCTCACGGAGGTGACGGAATAGTCTTCGGCTCCAGCGGCCAGCTCGATCCCGCGCAGAGTGCTGCTCGGCCCCCATGCCGTCGACGCCTCGACGAGCACACCGATGCGGCGGTTGCGTTGCGTCGCGAGGGCCCGGGCGGCGCTGTTTGGCCGGTAGTTGAGTTCCTCGATCACCTGCAGCACGCGCTGACGCGTGTCTGGACGGATGTTCGGATGGTTGTTGAGGACGCGCGAAACGGTCATGTGGGACACGCCCGCGACCGAGGCCACGTGCCGTATGTTCGGTCGCTCGGGCGGCGGGTTATCTGTCACCTTCGCCTCCTCCAAGGGGAAGCATAGCGCCGCGCGTCGCGGTGACTCAGTCGAGAAGTGTGCGGTCGGAGAGGCTGGCGCCCTTGATCTTGGAGAACTCCTCCAGCAGGGCCTCCGCAGTGATCGAACGCTTGGCCGCCTCGTCGACCTCGAGCACGATGCGCCCCTCGTGCATCATGATCAGCCGGTTGCCCAGCTCGATCGCCTGGTGCATGTTGTGGGTGACCATGAGTGCGGTCAGGTTGTGCCGGGCGACGGCCTCACCCGTCAGCCGGGTGATCAGCTCGGCGCGCGATGGGTCGAGGGCCGCCGTGTGCTCGTCGAGCAGCAGGATGGAGGGCTGCGCATAGGTGGCCATCAGCAGGCTGAGCGCCTGGCGCTGGCCACCCGAGAGCATGCCGACGCGCATCTGGAGCCGATTCTCGAGTCCGAGCTCGAGCGTGGCGAGCGCCTCCCGGTACACCTCGCGACCGGCGCGCGTGACCGCCATGCCGAGCCCGCGGCCCTGCCCGCGGCGGAAGGCGATGGCGAGGTTCTCCTCGATGGTCAGGTGCGGGGACGTGCCCGCCATCGGATCCTGGAAGACACGGGCGACCCAGGCGGCGCGCTTGTGCTCCGGGGACTTCGTCACGTCCTTACCGTCGATGACGACGCTGCCGCCGTCGGTCGGGTAGCGCCCCGAGATGACGTTGAGCATGGTGGACTTGCCCGCACCGTTGGAACCGATCACCGTGACGAAGTCGCCCTCGTTGAGCGTGAGGCTCAGCTGGTCGAGGGCCACCCGCTCGTTGACGGTGCCTGGGAAGAAGCGCTTGGTGACCTGGTCGAGGCTGAGCATCTACTTGGCTCCTTCTGCGATGGCGTTGGCCTGCCTGCGGCGGATCCGGATCCGCTTGAGCGGTCCCCACTGCGGCAGCACGAGGGCGAGCACGACGAGGACCGCCGAGATCAGCTTCATGTCGTTGGGGTTGAAGCCCACCGAGATCGCCGCCTGGATGACGCCGCGGTAGATGATCGAGCCGAGCGCGGCAGCGACGACGGCCTGCCACACCGCCGTCATGCCGAAGATGGCCTGGCCGACGATCACGGAGGCGAGACCCGCCACGATCAGGCCGATGCCCATGGAGATGTCGGCGAAGCCGCTGTACTGGGCGACCAGCGTTCCACAGAAGGCGACGAGACCGTTGGAGATCATGAGGCCGACGATCTTCGTCGTGCCTGTGTTGATGCCCTGCGAACGGGCCATCAGCTCGTTGTCGCCAGTGGCACGCAGCGCGACGCCGTACTGGGTGCCGAGGAACCAGTAGACCAGCGCGCACACCACCGCGACGGCGAGCGCGAAGAAGGCCACCGAGACCCAGGTGCCGAGCAGCCCGTCCGCCCGCAGGCCGCTGAAGAGGGTCTCCTGGCGCAGCAGCGGCACGTTGGCCTTGTTGCCCATGATCCGCAGGTTGATCGAGTACAACGCGATCTGCGTGATGATGCCTGCCAGGAGGGGGTTGATCTTGCCCCACACGTGGAGCAGGCCGGTCACGGCGCCGGCGATCATGCCGGCGACCGTGCCCGAGATCATCGCAACCCACACCGGGATGCCCGACACGATCATGATGGCGCAGGTGGCCGCCCCGGTCGTGAACGAGCCGTCCACCGTCAGGTCCGGGAAGTCGAGGACCCGGTACGTGAGGTAGACGCCCAACGCCATCACGGCGTAGAGGAGGCCCAGTTCGAGTGCGATCGTCATGTGTGGTCTTTCTAGAACTGCTTGGTCGCGCGGGAGACGATGCCCTCCGCGAGCGTGAAGCCCTGCTTCTCGGCAGCGGCCGGGTTGACGAAGAGGTCGAACTCCTTCTGGGTCTCGACCGGGAACTCGGAGGCCTTCGCGCCCTCGAGCAGCTTCAGCATGATGGCGGCGGCGTCCTTGCCCTGCTGGGTGTAGTTCACCGAGAGGCCGGCTGCCGCGCCACGCTCCATGGTGGACTCGTCCGAGGCGAACACCGGGGTCTTCTTCTGCTCGGCGATCTGGATCAGCGACTCTGCGGCCGAGACGACCGTGTTGTCGGTGGGGATCAGGTAGGCGTCGACGTCGAGCGACTCGGCCGCCTGGGAGACCTCGGACGAGTTGGTGACGGTGGCACCCTTGACCTCGAGGCCGAGCTCGCTTGCGGCCTTCTCGGCCTCGCTGAACTGCACCTCGGAGTTGACCTCGCCCGACGAGTAGACGATGCCGACGGTCTTGGCCTCGGGGAGGGCCTCCTTGATCAGCTCGAGCTGCTCCTTCATCGGGTTCAGGTCGGAGACCCCCGTGACGTTGGCGTCGGGGGCTTCCCACGAGGGGACGAGCCCGGCGGCGACGGGATCGGTGACCGCGCCGAAGACGATCGGCTTGTCCTGGATCACGTTGGCCAGCGCCTGGGCCGTGGGCGTGGCGATGGCGAGGTAGCCGTCGTTGTCCGAGGAGGCGAAGCCGTTGGCGATGTTGGTCAGCGTCGACTGGTCACCCTGGGCGTTCTGCTCGTCGTAGACGACCTCGACGCCCGCCTCCTCGAAGGCCTCCTTGAACCCGGCGGCGACGGCGTCGAGCGCGGGATGGGTCTGGATCAGGGCGATGCCGATCTTGTAGGACTTGTCCCCGCCCTGCGCATCACCGCTTGCCCCGGCGTCGGGGCTTGAGGTTCCGGTGGCGGCGTTGCCACCGCAGGCGGTGAGGGCAAGGGCGGCGAGAGCGCCGATGGCGACGGCCTTGAGCTTCATGCTGATTCTCCTTGAGCGGGGTTGGCGGTGACAGCCTAGGTTCTCGGGGCGGGCGCGAGGCGCGCCGTCCACGGTCAGTACGTCTTCGCCGCCTGCTCGACAACCGTGCCAGGGAGCTCCACACCCATCCGCTCTGCGGCCTCCGGGTTGACCGCGAGCTCGAGGCCCTCCTGCAGCTGTACGGGCGTCGTCGCCGGGTCGCCGCCCTCGAGGATGTCGACGATGATGCCCGCGGTCTGGATCCCCTGCGCCTTGTAGTCGGTCGCCAGCGCTGCCGCGGCGCCTCGCTCGACGGAGTCGGCGTCGGAGGTGACGAGCAGCCGACCGTTGGCCTCTGCGACCTGGATCATGGACTCGATGGCCGACACAACGGTGTTGTCCACGAGCACGAAGTAGGCGTCGACGTCGAGGGACTCGGCCGCCTGTTGCACCTCGGACGAGTTGGTGACGGTCGCGGTCTTCACCTCGATGCCCAGCTCCTTGCCCGCCTCGATCGCGCGTTCGGCCTGGACCTGTGCGTTGACCTCCGCCGACGAGTAGACGATGCCGACGCTCATTACGTCGGGAAGGATGTCCTTGATCACCGCGAGCTGCAGGTCGGTCGGCAACTGGTCGCTCGTGCCCGTGACGTTGCCGCCGGGTGCCTCCATGGTCTCGACGAGGCCCGCTGCGACGGGGTCGGTGACGGAGGCGAAGACGATCGGGCGCTTCTGCTCGACCTGGGCGAGCGCCTGCGCGGGCGGGGTGGCGATGGCCACGAAGAGGTCGTTGTCAGAGCTCGCGTAGGTGTTGGCGATGTTGACGAGGGTCGCCTGATCGCCCTGCGGGTTCTGCAGGTCGATGGTGAGGTTGTCGCCCTCCGTGTAGCCGGCCTCGGCCAGCCCCTCGACGATCCCCTCGTAGACGAGGTCGAGCGACGGGTGCGAGACGATGGTCACGGCCCCGATCTTCACGTCCCGCTTCCCGTTGTCTGCGGGGGCGCTGGTTTCGGTGGGGCTCTGGCCCCCGCAGGCTGCCACGAACAGGGAGGCCGCGACCGCGACTCCTGTCATGATTCGACGCAACATCTCACACATCCTTCTCACGGGTGGCCCCCAACTCTAGTGCCGCGCCCGAGGGGTGGGACTCCACCGTCGCGGCGCCGGACACAGAAAAACGGACCCCCGTCTCCGGGGGTCCGTCCTTCTCAAGTCACTTGGACTCTTCGGTCTCCTCGACCGTCTCGTCCGCCTTGGCCTCCTCGGCCTTCTCAGCCTTGGCCTTCTTCTCGGCCTTCTCGGGCTTCGGCTCGGCCTTGGCCGGCTTGGCCTTGGGGCTCACGGCCTCGGTGATGATCTCGATCACGGCCATGGGGGCGTTGTCGCCCTTGCGGGGGCCGATCTTGGTGATGCGGGTGTAGCCACCCTCACGACCCTCGAGCGTCGGGGCGATCTCGTCGAACAGCTTCTTGACGAGCTTGTCCTTGGCCTTCACGCGCTCACCCTCGACCTGCTTGACCTCGAAGAGGGTGGCGAGGACGAGACGGCGGGCGTGCAGGTCGCCGCGCTTGGCCTTGGTGAGCACCTTCTCGGCGAAGGGCTGCACGCGGCGGGCCTTCGTCTCGGTGGTGGTGATCCGGCCGTGCTCGATGAGCTGGCTGGTCAGGTTGCGCAGGATGATGCGCTCGTGGGTCGGGCTACCGCCCAGACGAGCGCCCTTGGTTGGCTTGGGCATGAGTGTTGATCTCCGTGGGTGTTAAGAGTGCGGTGGGCGGTCAGTACTGCTCGGTCTCGGCGAAGTCCGCGTCGTCGGAATCCTCGTCGTAACGCTCGATCGCCTGCAGCGGGTCGAAGCCCGGGTGCGAGTCGCGCAGGGCGAGGCCGAGGCCCGCGAGGGTCTCCTTGACCTCGTCGATCGACTTGGAACCGAAGTTGCGGATGTCGAGCAGGTCCTCTTCGCTGCGGGCGACGAGCTCACCCACGGTGTGGATGCCCTCACGCTTGAGGCAGTTGTAGGAACGCACCGACAGCTCGAGGTCCTCGACGGGAAGGTTCAGCGACTCGGCGATCTGCTCGTCCACCGGGGACGGGCCGATCTCGATGCCCTCAGCGTCGACGTTGAGCTCGCGGGCGAGCCCGAAGAGCTCGACCAGCGTGCGACCGGCCGAGGCGACGGCGTCGCGGGGGGCGATCGACGGCTTGGTCTCGACGTCGATGATCAGACGGTCGAAGTCGGTGCGCTGCGCAACACGGGTGGCCTCGACCTTGTAGGTGACCTTCAGCACGGGCGAGTAGATCGAGTCGACCGGGATGCGGCCGATCTCGGCGTCGGGGTTCTTGTTCTGAACGCTCGACACGTAACCGCGGCCGCGCTCGACCACCAGTTCCATCTCCAGCTTGCCGTTGTCGTTGAGCGTCGCGATGTGCAGCTCCGGGTTGTGGATCTCCACACCGGCCGGGGGCTGGATGTCACCGGCGGTGACCGCGCCGGCGCCAGCCTTGCGCAGGTACATCACCACGGGCTCGTCCTCCTCGGACGACAGCACGAGGCCCTTCAGGTTGAGGATGATCTCGGTGACGTCCTCGACGACGCCCTCCAGGGTGGAGAACTCGTGCTGGTTGCCCTCGATCTTGATGCTGGTCACTGCCGCGCCCGGGATGGACGACAGCAGGGTGCGACGCAGCGAGTTGCCAAGCGTGTAGCCGAAGCCCGGCTCCAGCGGTTCGATGATGAACCGCGAACGGAAGTCGGAGACGACCTCCTCGGAGAGGGTCGGGCGCTGTGCGATGAGCATGAACTTTCCTTCCCGCGCCAACCGCTATTTGATGACGCGAATGTGAGGTGACGGCCGCGTGGGTGCGACCGCCGGATGTCGCGGGGCAGACACTGCCCGCCCCGCGACCTCGGTGGATTACTTCGAGTAGAGCTCGACGATCATCTGCTCCTGGACGTCGATCGCGATCTGCTCGCGGACGGGGAGCTGGTGCACGAGGATGCGCATCCGGTTCGGACGGGCCTCGAGCCACGCGGGGACCGCACGCTCGCCGTGGGTCTCACGGGCGATCACGAACGGCGTCATGTTCATCGACTTCTCGGCGACGTCGATGATGTCGTGCGCACGCACCCGGTAGGAGGGGATGTTCACGCGCTGACCGTTGACGAGGAAGTGGCCGTGCACGACGAGCTGACGGGCCTGGCGACGCGTGGCGGCGAAGCCTGCGCGGTAGACCACGTTGTCGAGACGGGACTCGAGGATCTGCAGCAGACGGTCACCGGTCTTGCCCGGCGAGCGGTCGGCCTCTTCGTAGTAGCGACGGAACTGCTTCTCGAGCACGCCGTACGCGTAGCGAGCCTTCTGCTTCTCCTTGAGCTGCAGCGAGTACTCGGAGTCCTTCGTGCGGCCGCGGCCGTGCACACCCGGGGGGTACGGGCGACGCTCGAAGGCCTTGTCGTTGCCGACAAGGTCAGTCCCGAGACGACGGGACTTCTTGGTCATAGGGCCGGTGTAACGAGCCATGTTCTTAGTCCTTTACTCTCTCGGTCGATCAGACGCGACGACGCTTG
>RRZU012641924.1_pt1 | contig 16961 bp, 14 predicted proteins | sample 2165561 | NCBI WGS metagenome assembly RRZU01 (sample SAMN10456909, study PRJNA506462) | wastewater metagenome | isolation source: wastewater sludge | place: USA: Moscow, Idaho | reverse complement strand
TCCTCGGTGCCGGGCAGAAAACCGATGTCCTCGCCGACCGGCACGGTGACCCGGGTCATGATGATTTCCCGGTAGCGCTTGGCGTCCAGCGTTTGCGCCAGCCCGGCCGCCAGCGCCAGCAGGGTTTTGCCGGTGCCGGCGGCGCCGAGCAGGGACACGAAATCGATCTCGGGGTCCAGCAGCAGGTTGAGCGCGAAGTTTTGTTCGCGGTTGCGGGCGGTGATGCCCCAGACCGCGTGGTTGGGGGTGGCGTGATCCTTGAGGATTTCGATCACCGCTTCCGCGCCGCCCAGTTGCCGCACGATGAAAGTGGCTTGCGCGTCGGTTTGGAACAGGCCCTGGTTCGGGTGCCAGTGCGCCACGTCGGGGCCGTGGACCCGGTAGTAGGTGCGGCCGCTGTCTTTCCAGGAATCCAGCTCCCTGCCGTGGGTTTCCCAGAAATCGGGCGGCAAATCCCGCGTGCCGCCGTACAGCAGGTTGACGTCGTCGAGCGCCTGATCGTTGTAGTAATCCTCGGCGTGCAAGCCGAGGATGGCGGCCTTGATCCGCAGGTTGATGTCCTTCGACACCAGGGTGACGCGACTGTCGGGATGGTCCTGCCGCAAGCTCAGCGCCATGCCGAGAATGTCGTGATCCGGCGTGTGGCCGGGCAGCAGATCGGTCGGGAGACTGAGCCGGGTCGGGCGGGTTTGAAAGAACGAGCGGCCGCTCGCCGGCTCCCCTCGCTGGCCGGCCAGACCCGGCAAGGGCAAGCCCCGGTCGATTTCCTCTTTGCTGGCCTCGGCGATCAGCTCGTCCAGAAACCGGCTGACCTGACGGACGTTGCGGGCGACTTCCGAAACCCCTTTCTTGGCGTGATCCAGTTCTTCCAGGACCATCATCGGCAGATGGATGTCGTGCTCCTTGAAGCGGAACAGGGCGGTGGGATCGTGGATGAGGACGTTGGTGTCGAGCACGAAGAGCCGGGGGGGGGTCGAACCGGTCTGGGTTTGGTCGGCGGGGATATCGGTCATGGCTGCGAAATGGGCCGTCATGGAACGGAAGAGGAAAGGTAGAGCGCCAGGGACAAGCGGGGTGAAATTGCGCGGCGGCGGCGTTACCGCCGCGCCACCGTCCATCGCCGTGGCCGATGATCGGGAGCGAGCGGGGTTTAGACCGTGGGCGATAGCGCTTCAACCGCCGCCAGCACCTTCTCGGCATGGCCGTCCACTTTGACCTTGCGCCATTCCCGGCGCAGCACGCCGGCGGCGTCGATCAGGAAGGTGCTGCGCTCCACGCCCAGCGATTCCTTCCCGTAGAGCTTTTTCAGCTTGATGACATCGAACAGGGCGCACAGGGACTCGTCGCTGTCGGAAATCAGATGAAACGGGAAGCCGTGCTTGGCGCGGAAGCGGTCGTGGCTGGGCAAGCTGTCGCGAGAGACGCCGAACACGACCGCGTTCGACGCGGCGAAGCGGTCGTACAAATCCCGGAACTGCTGGCCTTCGACCGTGCAGCCCGGCGTGTTGTCTTTCGGATAGAAGTACAGCACCACGCGCCGACCGCGCAGCTCGGACAGCCGCACGGTCAGGCCATCGGTGGCGGAAGCGCTGAAATCGGGAACGGTTTGTCCCAGGCTGACGCTCATGATCGATTTACCCCTTGATGGGCTCCAGCACCGCGTCCAGATTCAGGTCGTCACAGAAATCCAGGAATTCCTCGCGCAGCATGGCGATGTGCATGTTGGCCGGAATGCCGATGGCCAGATTGACCGAGAACATCGGCGTCCCGGTGTGCGGCGCGCTGTAGCTGCGCGTCACCATGTCCTCGATGTTGATCGAGCGGCTGGCGAAAAAGCTGGCCAGATGGTGGACGACGCCCGGCTGGTTGACGGCCACCACTTCCACCGCGTAGGGCAGCACGTCGCCCGCCGGCGCGCGGCTTTCGGTACGCTTGGTGATGATGGTCATGTTCAGCGCCTGTTCCAGCCGCTTGAGCTGCATTTCCAGCTTGGTCAGGGTGTTCCAGTTGCCTTGCACCAACAGCAGGATGGCGAATTCCCCGCCCAGCACCGTCATGCGGCTGTCCACGATGCCGCAATCGCATTCCAGAACCACGCGGGACAGCTCGTTGACGAGGCCGGGACGATCTTCGCCCAGGGCGGAAACGACGAGATAGTTTTTCACGGACGCAGCTTCCTACAGGCAAATGGACCAAATTCTCGGGATTGAGTGTACAGGCATCCCGCCGGGGAGAAAACCGCTTCCGCGCCGCTTTCGGGGACGCTTGTCAATCCCGCCCGGTATCCGTACCATGCGGCGATTGCAAGCCGCTCAGAGAGTATAAGACCATGTTTCGGGGTAGTATGGTGGCGGTCGTCACGCCGATGCGGGCGGACGGTGAACTGGATTACGAGGCGCTGGCGCGTTTGGTGGAGTTTCACCTCGAAAACGGCACCGACGCCATCGTCTCGGTCGGCACCACCGGCGAATCGGCGACGCTGGATTTCGAGGAGCACATCCGGGTGGTGCGCCGGACGGTCGAGCTGGTGAAGGGACGGGTTCCGGTCATCGCCGGGACCGGCGCCAATTCGACCAGCGAGGCGCTGCACCTGACCCGGCGCTCGATGGAGGCCGGGGCCGATGCCTGCCTGCTGGTCACGCCCTATTACAACAAGCCGACCCAGGAAGGCTTGTACCGCCATTACAAGCTGATCGCCGACAGCGTGGCGATCCCGCAGATTCTGTACAACGTGCCCGGCCGCACCGCCTGCGACCTCAAGCCCGAGACCGTCGAGCGGCTGGCCGACATCCCCAACATCGTCGGCATCAAGGAAGCCAGCACCCTCGAACGCATCCAGGAATTGATCCGTCGCTGCGGCGACCGCCTGGACGTTTACAGCGGCGACGACGGCCTCGCGGCCGAGGCCATGCTCGGCGGCGCCAAGGGAGTGATTTCGGTGACCGCCAACGTCGCGCCGCGCGCCGTGCGCGATCTTTGCGCCGCCGCCCTGGCCGGCGATCGCGCTCGGACCGAAGCCATCGACGACCGGCTGGCCGAACTCAACAAGGCGCTGTTCCTCGAATCCAACCCGATCCCGGTGAAATGGGCGGTCAACCAGTTGGGCCTGATTCCACCGGGCATCCGTTTGCCGTTGACGCCGCTGTCGGAGCCGTTCCAACCGGCGGTGCGGGCGGCGATGCAACAGGCCGGAGTGATCTGACAACCTATGACTACGCGGTTTCCCCTGCCCTTGTGGCGTATCACGATCCCGGTCGCGGCGCTGACCGCGCTCGCCGCCTGTTCCACCAACTTGGATAGCGTGTTGCCGGATCGGCGGCCCGATTACCGGCAAAGCACCCTGTCGCAACCGCTCGAAATTCCGCCGGATCTGACCTCGTCCACCATCGACGATACCCTGGTGGTCCCGGAACTCAATCCGGCCGGTTCGGCCAAGCTGTCCGCCTATTCCAGCGAGCGGGGCGGGCCGCAACCGCAAGTCAAAAAGGCCGAGGCCGTGCTGCCGCTCCAGGCGGGCATCACCCTGGAGCAGGCCGGCAACCAGCGCTGGCTGGTGGTCTCGGCGCCGCCGGATCAGGTGTGGCCCAAGGTCCGCGAGTTCTGGACCCGCAACGGCTTCGCCTTGAAGCGCGACGATCCCACCATCGGCATCATGGAAACCGACTGGCTGGAGAACCGCGCCGACATTCCCCAGGATGGCATCCGCGCCGTATTGAAAAAGTATTTGGATGTCCTCTACTCGGCGCCGACTCGCGATCGCTTTCGGGTCCGGCTGGAACGCGCCGCCGGCGGCAACGCCACCGATGTCTACCTCACGCATTCCGGGGTGGAGGAGGTGGCGGTCGGCGGCGCCTCCGCCAGCGCCAGCAACACCTATATCTGGCAGCGGCGCCCCTCCGATCCCGAGCTGGAAGCCGAGATGCTCAACCGGCTGATGGTCTATCTCGGGGCGTCGGAAAAGCGCGCCGAAGCCCAGCAGGCCAAGGCCGGCGCGGCGGCGGGGCCGCGCGTTCGCCTGGTCGAGCAGGGCGGCGAGAGCCAGTTGATCGTCGGCGAGGACTATTCCCGGGCTTGGCGGCTGGTGGGGCTGGCGCTGGATAGCAGCAATTACGCGGTGGAGGAACAGAACCGCAGCCAAGGCCTGTACGTGGTCGAATATCGCGATCCCGAGAAGGAAAACCAGAAGCCGGGCGACGAAGGCTGGCTTTCCAAGCTGGCGTTCTGGCGCGGCAAACCGGAGGCGCCGCCGCCGGGAACCCGCTATCGGGTGCGCTTGGCCGGCCAGGGCGCGCAGCAGACCGCGGTGGTCGTGCGCGACGCCGGCGACCGGCCCGACAGTTCGGCGGGCGCCCGGCAGGTTCTGGAAGCGTTGCAGCGCACCATCAAGTAGCTTTATCCGGCCCGGCATCGGTGTCAGCCCCGAGTCGCGCCGGATCACCTCTTTCGGCCGGAACGTCCAGGGTGAACGCGCGCATCCAGCGGTTGTCGCCGCGATTGATCAGCCAGATCGCGGCGGGCGAGGTGGTCGAGCGGCCGGCTTCCATCGTGAAAGAATTGCTCGAAAACAGCCTGGACGCCGGCGCCGCTTCCATTCGGGTCGAGGTGGAGCAGGGCGGCGTCCGGCTGATTCGAGTCCGCGACGATGGGCGCGGCATCCATCCCGACGATTTGCCGCTCGCGCTCGTCCGCCACGCCACCAGCAAGATCGCCAGCTTCGACGATCTCCAGCAGGTCGCCAGTTTGGGTTTTCGCGGCGAAGCCCTGCCCAGCATCGCCTCGGTGGCGCGCTTGACCTTGACCTCCCGAATACCCGGCCGAACCGATGGCGGGCGGATCGAGGGCGATGGCGGCGATGTCGTCGGCGAGCCCATTCCGGCCGCCCATCCGGCGGGAACGACGGTCGAGGTGCGCGATCTGTTCTTCAACGTGCCGGCCCGCCGCAAGTTTCTGCGCGCCGAGCGCACCGAGTTCGGCCATGTCGAGGAGGCTGTCCGCCGGCTGGCCTTGAGCCGGTTCGCGGTCGGATTCGGCCTGTGGCACAACCGGCGCACGGTTTTCGATTTGGCGCCGGCGGCCGATCAAACGGCCCGGACCCGGCGGGTGGCGGAGCTGTGCGGCAACGAGCTGGCCGGCGCCAGCCTGCCCGTCGCGAAAGACGCGGCCGGCCTGCGCATCTGGGGTTGGCTCGGGCTGCCGTCGATCGCCCGCGCCCAGCCGGACCTGCAATACTTCTTCGTCAACGGCCGGCCCGTGCGCGACCGGACCATCGCCCACGCCGTGCGCCAAGCCTATCGGGACGTGCTCTATCAGGACCGCCATCCCGCCGTCGTGCTGCATCTGGAACTCGATCCGGCCCTGGTGGATGTCAACGCCCATCCGGCCAAGCACGAGGTGCGGTTTCGGGAGCCCTCGCTGGTGCACGAAACCGTCCGCCGGCTGGTCCAGACCGCCCTGGCCGAAGCCCGGCCCGGCGAAGCGCCTCCTCCCGTGGTCCAAGCCGGCGAGCGGCTGTGGCCGGGGGCGGGCGGGCGCGACGCCGTATCCGCCGACCCTTTTTTCGCCGGCCAGCGCCCGTTGCCGCTAGAGGTGCGGGAGCGGTTAGCAAATTACGGTCGATTGCATCCGGCATCCCCGCCGGAAGCCTTCCCGGCCGATGACGAAGCCCCGTCCGTGGCCGAGCCCCCCCCGTTGGGCCACGCGCTGGGCCAGTTGCACGGTCGCTATATCCTGGCGGAAAACGCGGAAGGGCTGGTGGTGGTGGACATGCACGCCGCCCACGAGCGCATCCTGTACGAGCGGTTGAAAGCTTCGCTCGCCGAGGGAGGGCTCCAGACCCAGATCTTGCTGGTGCCGGTCACGCTGGCGGTCGGTCCCCGGGAGCGGCAACGGGTCGAGGAGTTTGGCGCGCTGTTGGCCCGAACCGGTTTGTCGATCGAAGCGCTGGGGCCGGAAACCTTGGCGGTGCGGCAAATCCCGGCGCTGCTGGCCGGTTCGGATATCGCCGGCCTGGTGCGCGACATGCTGGCCGACTTGGTAGCGCACGAGGCGACCGACCGTTCCGAAACGGCTATTTTGGCCCTGCTGGCCAGTTTGGCCTGCCACGGCGCGGTGCGCGCCAACCGGCCGCTCAACCTGCTGGAAATGAATGCCTTGCTGCGCGACATGGAGCGCGCCGACCGTGGCGGTCAGTGCAATCATGGCCGGCCGACTTGGGTCCAATTGAAGCTGGACGAACTGGACCGGCTGTTTCGGCGGGGCCGGTGACGGGCGAGAATGAGCGCGCGAAACACGGATTCACGGCCGCCCGTGCTGTGCTTGATGGGGCCGACCGCCTCCGGCAAAACCGCGCTGGCGGTCGAGCTGGTTCGACGGTTGCCGCTCGAAGTCATCAGCGTGGATTCGGCCTTGGTTTATCGGGAGATGGATATCGGCACCGCCAAGCCCGATTTGGAAACCCGGCGCGTCGTCCCGCATCGGTTGGTGGATATCCTCGATCCGGCGGAGACCTATTCGGCCGGCCGTTTTCGAAAGGATGCCCGGCGCGAGATCGGGGAAATTGAAATGGCGGGGAGAATTCCCTTGCTGGTCGGGGGAACCATGCTTTATTTTCGGGCGCTGGAGCGGGGTCTGACGGAACTGCCGCCCGCCGATCCGGCGGTGCGCGCCCGGCTGACGTTGGAGCTGGCCGAGCGGGGCAGCGAAGCCCTGCACGCCCGTTTGACCCGACTCGACCCGGTGGCGGCGGAACGCATTCATCCCCGCGACCCGCAGCGCATCCGGCGGGCGCTCGAAGTTTGCGAGATCGCGGGCCGGTCGCTGACGGAACTTCATGCCCTTTCGCGCAACGAATCATTGCCGTTTCGGATGGTCAAGCTGATCGTGGCTCCGGCGGATCGCCAGGTGTTGCACGCACGGATCGAACAACGGTTTCGAGCCATGGTGGGGCAAGGCTTCATCGCCGAAGTCGAGCGGTTGCGGGCCCGCGGCGACTTGGATTTGGATAAACCCTCGATGCGGGCGGTCGGATATCGGCAGGTCTGGAGGTATCTGGATGGTGGCTTGGATCATGCAGGGATGATCGAAAAGGGAATCGCGGCAACCCGCCAGCTCGCCAAGCGGCAGTTGACGTGGTTGCGGGCCGAATCGGCGGCCAATTGGTTGGACGGCACAGATCACCGCCTGTTGGATCGCGCGATCGCCCGATTGCGCGAGAGCGGGTTTTTACTCAATACGCTTGAGCGCGTGTGATAAAATGCCCACCCGATGGCGTCGGTTCGCGGTGATGCTCCCGCGATTCGCGCGGCCACCAACAATATCCACCGGTAACACATCATGGGAAGGTGATGGTCCAACCGTTCCGCGAACGGTCCCGGGGAGGCGGGCGCCCCCGAGCGAGGCGCTTGGCTTTTTTGGTTTTTTTACAAGAAATATCTTGTGTTTATGTTTTCGATGCGCCTGTTTCAGGCCCATAACAACAAGGGAGAGTCGTAATGGCAAAAGGTCATTCCCTTCAGGAGCCGTTCTTGAATGCGTTGCGCAAGGAGCGGATTCCGGTTTCGGTCTATCTGGTGAATGGGATCAAGCTCCAGGGGCAGATCGAATCCTTCGATCAGTTCGTGGTGTTGCTCAAGAACAGCGTCAGCCAGATGATCTACAAGCACGCCATTTCCACGGTCGTGCCGGCGCGCAACGTGCGCTTGAATCTGGCGGCGGACGAGAACGGCGCTGGTAGCGATCAACCCTGACCGATTCGGCCAGAATCACGGGAGGCGGTTTGTTCGAGCGTCCGCGCGGTGGCGAACGCGCCGTTTTGGTGCATTTGCTGTTGGATGGGTTTGAAGACGAGCGGGATTGCACCGAATTTCGGGAGCTGGCGGTATCGGCGGGCGCGGAATGTGCGGCCCTGATCACGGGGCGACGGCAAACCCCCGATCCGCGCCTGTTCGTCGGCAGCGGCAAGGCCGGCGAGATCCGGGAAGCGGCGCGCCAGAGCGGAGCGGAACTGATCATCTTCGATCACGACCTGTCTCCGGGCCAAGAACGCAACCTGGACGCCTTCCTGCAATGCCGGGTCCTGGGCCGCACCGGCTTGATTCTGGACATCTTCGCCCAGCGCGCCCGCAGTTTCGAAGGCAAACTGCAGGTGGAGCTGGCGCAACTGCGCCATCTGTCCACCCGGCTGGTGCGCGGCTGGACCCACCTGGAACGGCAGCGCGGCGGCATCGGGCTGCGCGGTCCAGGCGAGACCCAACTGGAGACCGACCGGCGGCTCTTGGCCGATCGCATCCGGCAGATCCGCCTGCGGCTGGATCGGGTTGGGCGCCAGCGCGAGCAGGGGCGGCGGGCGCGCCGCAAGGCCGACCTGCCGACCGTCTCGGTGGTGGGCTATACCAACGCCGGAAAGTCCACCCTGTTCAACGCCCTGACCCGGGCGGACGTCTACGCCGCCGACCAGTTGTTCGCCACGCTGGACCCGACGCTGCGCCGGCTGGATCTGCCGGGCGCCGAACCGGTGGTGCTCGCCGACACCGTGGGGTTCATCAGCCGCTTGCCGCACGAGCTGGTGGCGGCGTTTCGCGCGACCCTGCGGGAGACTTGCGAGGCCAGCTTGCTGCTGCACGTCATCGATGCCAGCCATCCCGACCGGACGGCGGTCATCGCCCAGGTCGAGGCGGTGCTGGAGGAAATCGGCGCGACGGCCGTGCCGTGCTTGCGCGTGTTCAACAAAATCGATTTGACCGGCGACCCTCCTCGACTGGAGCGGGACGCCGAAGGCCAGGCGCGGGCCGCGTGGCTGTCGGCGGTGACCGGAGCGGGAATCGACTCTCTGGCGACGGCGTTGGCCGAGCGCTTGCGGGGCGATGCCCTGCACGGCTGGCTGTGCCTGCCGCCGTCGGCTTCCCGGCTGCGGGCCAGGCTGTTCAGCCTGGGCGCGGTGGTGGCCGAGCAAAAGGGACCGGAAGGTGAATGTCTGATCGAAGCGCGCACGTCGCGCGGCAACATGGAACTTTTGTACCGCCGATATGGCTTGCGAGCGGAATGGGTGCATTCGGGGTTCGAGAATCCGACGGCGCGAACAGGATGCTAAATCCTAAAGACGATTTTTTGGGGTACGACATGGCCTGGAATGAACCGGGAGGCGGTAACCGCGATCCCTGGAGCGGGGGTGGCCGCGATCAGGGGCCGCCGGATTTGGATGAAGTGATCCGCAAGCTGTCGGACAAGTTCGGCGCTCTGTTCGGTGGTCGGCGCGGCGGCGGCGGCGCGGGCTCCTCGGGTTCCGGGTTTGCCGGTATCGGCGTGGTGGTGGGGCTGATCGCCGTGGTCGGCTGGCTGATCGCCAGCATCTACATCGTGGACGAGGGCACGCGCGGCGTGGTGCTGCGGTTCGGCCGCTACCTGGAAACCACCTTGCCGGGCCCGCACTTGCGGATTTTTCCGATCGACCGGGTCGAGATCGTGAACATCGAGCAGCGGCGTTTCAAGGAAATCGGCTATCGCTCCGGCAGCGGCCGGCAACCGGCGGTGCGCTCGGTGCCGAAGGAGGCGCTGATGTTGACCCAGGACGAGAACATCGTGGACATGCGTTTGGCCGTGCAGTACCAGATCAACGATCCGCGAGCCTATTTGTTCAACGTGCTCGATGCCGAGAACGTGCTGGTTCAGGTGGTGGAAAGCGCCGCCCGCGAGACCATCGGCAAGAGCACCATGGACTTTGTGTTGACCGAGGGCCGCAGCGATATCGTCGCGAGCATCAAGTCGCTGAGCCAGCGGATTCTCGACAATTACCCGCCGGGGCCGCTCGCGGCCTCGGGCGAGGATGGGCCGGGAAAGCGGCAAGCCGGCTCGTCTCCGCCGGCCAAGGCCGCCCCCGAGGGCGCCAAAGTCCAGACATCCCAGAGCTTGGGCGGCAGCGTCAAAGGCGCCGGCCTGCAAATCATCACCGTGGTGCTCCAGGATGCCCAACCGCCGGAAGAAGTTCAGGACGCCTTCGCCGACGCCATCAAGGCGCGCGAGGACGAGCAGCGGCTGAAAAATGAAGCCGAGGCTTACTCGAACGAGGTCATTCCGCGCGCGCGCGGTCAGGCGGCTCGGCGCCTTCAGGAAGCCTCGGCCTACAAAGACCAGGTCATCGCCCAAGCCCAAGGCGAGGCCAGCCGCTTCGCGCAATTGCTGGCGGCCTATCGCAAAGCGCCGGAAGTGACGCGGGCGCGGCTCTATCTGGAAACGCTGGAAGCGGTCCTGTCGCGGTCGAGCAAGGTGCTGGTGGACGTGAAGGGCACCAACAATCTGATGTATTTGCCGTTGGACCGGCTGCTCAAGTCCGGAGAGGTGCCGGGCGCCGCCGGTTCTGGCGCAACTGCGTCCGAAGCGGCACCGGCCCCCTCGACCCCCTCGGTCGATGGCAGCGCGGCGGCGACCCGTCTGCGCGATTTGAACCGCGGCAGGGAGGTGCGCTGATGGCGCGAACCCCGTTATCGATGTCCCGTAACGCCCTGATGATCTCGGTTGTCGGCGCGGCGCTGGTGCTGGCGATGTCCCTGTTCACGGTGGACGAAACCCAGACCGCCATCCGCTTCCAGTTGGGCGAGATCGTCCAGGCCAACTATCGGCCGGGCCTGCACTGGAAATGGCCGCTGATCCACAATGTGCGCAAGTTCGACCGCCGCTTGCAAACCCTGGATACCGAACCGGAGCGGTTTTTGACCGCCGAGAAGAAGAACGTGATCGTGGACTCTTTCGCCATGTGGCGAGTCGAGGACGTGCGCCTGTTCTACACCACGGTGGGCGGCGATGCGGCTCAGGCCAACGTCCGGCTCGACCAGATCGTCAAAGACAGCCTGCGCAGCGAGTTCAGCAAGCGCTCCATCCAGGAAGTGGTGTCCGGTGATCGCGACCAGATCATGGAAACCCTCAGCCGCTTGCTCAGGGAACAGGCGACCCAGCTCGGCATCGCGGCGGTGGACGTGCGGATCAAGCGCATCGACCTGCCGCCGGATGTCAGCAGCTCGGTGTTCAGCCGGATGAAGGCCGAACGGTTGCGGGTGGCCAAGGATTTCCGCTCGCGCGGCGGCGAGGCCGCCGAGCGCATCCGCGCCGACGCCGACCGCCAGAACACGGTGGTGTTGGCGGAAGCTTACCGCGATGCCGAGCGGCAGCGCGGCGAGGGGGATGCCCAGGCGGCGGATATCTATGCGCAGGCTTACGGCCAGGACCAGGATTTCTACAACTTCTATCGAAGCTTGTCCGCTTATCGGCAAAGCTTTGGCGGGAAGGACGACGTTCTGGTCCTCCAGCCGGATTCCCAGTTTTTCCGCTATTTCAACAAGCCCCAATAATGGCTGTGGTCCGCTGGGCGTGCTGCGGCCCCGCGCCGACCGCCGAACGCCGCCATGTGGGATGAGTTGCTGGCGGCGTTCGGTTTGATGCTGGTGGTGGAGGGGATTTTGCCGTTCCTCAGCCCGAGCGCTCTGCGTCAGTCCCTGCTGCGGATGGCCCAACTGGAGGACCGCACGCTCCGGTTCGTCGGGTTGGGCAGCATGTTGCTGGGGCTGCTGGTGCTGTATTTTTTCCGCTGAAGACGCTCGCCCGCCAACTACCGATGGACTTCGAGCTTGTCACCCGCCACCCATGACGCCTGAAGATCGCTGGCTGTTGCCCGAAGGTATCGAGGAAATTCTGCCGCCCGCCGCCGGCCGGCTGGAGCGGCTGCGCCACCGCTTGCTCCAACTTTACGAAAGCTGGGGCTACGAGCTGGTGATTCCGCCGCTGATCGAATTTCTGGAATCGCTGCTGACCGGGACCGGCAACGATCTGGAGCTGCAAACCTTCAAGCTCACCGACCAGTTGAGCGGCCGGATGATGGGCGTGCGCGCCGACATGACGCCGCAGGTGGCCCGGATCGACGCCCATCTGCTCAAGCGCGACGGGCCGGTCCGGCTGTGCTACATGGGCACGGTGCTGCGGACCCGCGCCGACGGCTTTGGCGGCTCCCGCAGCCCCTATCAGGCCGGGGTGGAGCTTTACGGCCACCGGGGCCACGAAAGCGATTTGGAAGTCCTGACGCTCATGTTGGAAACCCTTGGGGTGGCGGGGATCGACAGCGTGCATCTGGACTTGGGACATGTGGCGGTATTCCGCGAACTGGTGCGCCGGGCCGGTCTGGATCGGGAGCGTGAAGCGCTGCTGTTCGAGGCGCTGCAACGCAAGGCCCTGCCCGAGATTCGCCAGCGCCTGGCCGATTGGCGGCTTCCCGCCCCTTGCGACCGCTGGTTGACGGCGCTGGCCGAGCTGAACGGTGGGCCGGAAGTGCTGGATGCGGCCGGGGCCTTGCTGGCCGAAGGCGGCGCAGGGATCGGCGCGGCGCTGGCGACGCTGCGCGGGCTGGTCGCGGCGTTGCGGCGACGATGGCCCGAGTTGCCGATCCATGTCGATCTGGCCGAACTGCGAGGCTATCGCTATCACACCGGCGTGGTGTTCGCCGCTTATGTGCCGGGCCAGGGCCAAGCGGTGGCGCAGGGCGGGCGCTACGACGAGATCGGCCTGGTGTTCGGCCGCGCCCGGCCGGCGACGGGGTTCAGCGCCGATCTGGCGACCTTGCTGCGACTCAGTTCGCTGCCGGAAACCCCGGTTGCCGGAATCCGCGCCCCGGCGATGGGAGATGCGGCGCTGGAGCGGGTGGTGGTGGCGTTGCGCGGCCGAGGGGAGCGCGTGGTGCGGGCTTTGCCCGGCGCGGTCGAATCGCCGCTGGCTTTGGGGTGCGACCGGGAGATGGTGCGGCGGGATGGAGAATGGATCGTGGTCCCGTTGCCGGAACCTTCCGTCCACCGCGATCGGAACAACTAACCGACTATAGGAAGCGGGCATGGGCAAGAACGTGGTTGTCATCGGCGCGCAGTGGGGCGACGAAGGCAAGGGCAAGGTCGTGGATCTGCTCACCGAGAACGCGGCGGCGGTCGTGCGGTTCCAGGGCGGGCACAACGCCGGCCACACCTTGGTCATCGGCGGTCAGAAGACCGTTTTGCACCTGATCCCCTCCGGCATCCTGCGGGAAGGGGTCGATTGCCTGATCGGCAATGGCGTGGTGCTGTCGCCGGCGGCGCTGCTGACCGAAATCGACGATTTGGAGCGCCGGGGCGTGGACGTGATGGCGCGATTGCGGATCAGCGAAGCCTGTCCGCTGATCCTGCCCTACCATGTCGCGCTGGATCAGGCCCGCGAGAAGGCGCGCGGCGAGCGGGCCATCGGCACCACCGGGCGCGGTATCGGGCCGGCCTACGAAGACAAGGTCGCCCGGCGGGCGGTGCGGCTGGCCGATCTGCTCGACCGGGAACGCTTCGCCGCCAAGCTGGCCGAGGTCATGGATTTCCACAACTTCGTGTTGCAGCGCTACTTCGAGACCGATCCGGTCGATTTTCGGCGAACGCTCGACGACGCGTTGACCATGGCCGAACGCTTGCGGCCGCTGGCGGCGGATGTCACCGCGTTGCTGGACGCGCACCGGCGGGGCGGCGACAACGTGCTGTTCGAGGGCGCGCAGGGCGCGATGCTGGATATCGACCACGGCACCTATCCCTACGTCACCTCCTCCAACACCACCGCCGGCGGGGCCGCCACCGGGACCGGGCTGGGGCCGCGCTATCTGGACCATGTGCTGGGCATCACCAAAGCCTACACCACCCGGGTCGGCGGCGGGCCGTTCCCGACCGAGCTGTTCGACCGGACCGGCGACTATCTGGTGGAACGCGGCCACGAGTTCGGCTCGACCACCGGCCGGCGGCGGCGCTGCGGCTGGTTCGATGCGATGGCGCTGCGCCGCTCCATCGTGAACAACAGCGTTTCGGGGTTGTGCGTGACCAAGCTGGACGTGCTGGACGGACTGGATCGCATCCGGCTGTGCGTGGGCTACCGGCACGGGTCGGAGCGGCTGGACAGCGCGCCAGCGGGCGCGGAGGCGCTGGCGGCGTGCGCGCCGATCTACGAGGAGATGCCCGGTTGGCGGGAGCCCACGGCCGGCGTGCGCCGTCACGAGGATTTGCCCGCCGCCGCGTGGGCTTACCTGCGGCGGATCGAGGAGCTGGCCGGTGTCCCCATCGATCTCATCTCGACCAGTCCGGACCGGGACGATACCATCGTCCTGCGGGATCCGTTCGCGGCGTCGAAGGGATAGAAAGTCAAAAGGCCCGGTGTTGACCGGGCCTTTTTCAATCTGGTGCCGAAGAGAGGACTTGAACCTCCACTGGGTTACCCCAACTAAGACCTGAACCTAGCGCGTCTACCAGTTCCGCCACTTCGGCCTGATTGTCGCGCCGGTTGCGGCGACGACGGGAGCGCACTATACGGATTGCCTTTCACCCTGTCAATCGTTTCCGGTCCACGCTTTTTTAACCTTCCTAAAGTGCTCACATGACCCATAAAAAACGGAATTCCTGGCAGCAAATGGATCCATTTCTGGCCCGGGAGCAGGAAAAGTACGGCCGCGCCTCGCCGAGCCGGGAATTCATCCTCCAATATCTGGAAGAAAAGGGAATGCCATTGACCTTGGAGGAGTTGTGCGCCGACTGGCGGATGGACGACGGCTGGGAGGTCGAAGCCCTGTCCCGCCGGCTGCGCGCGATGGAGCGTGACGGGCAACTGATCCGCAACCGCCGCGAGGGTTACGGGCTGGTCGCCAAGATGAACCTGGTGACCGGGCGAGTGATCGGCCATCCCGAAGGGCACGGTTTTCTGATTCCCGACGAGGGCGGCGACAGCCTGTTCCTCTCGCCCCGGCAGATGCGGAAACTGCTGCACGGCGACCGGGCGGTGGCGCGGGTGATCGGGGTCGATTACCGGGGCCGGCGCGAGGGCGCGGTGGTCGAGGTGCTGGAGCGCAACACCGAAACCGTGGTCGGACGCTTTTGCGAGGAGCGCGGCGCCTATTTCATCATTCCCGACAACAAGCGGATCAGCCAGGACATCATGGTGCCGGCCGACGGTCGCGGCGAGGCCCGCGCCGGCCAGATCGTCATCGCCGAGCTGATCGAGCAGCCCAGCGCGCAAAGCCGGCCGCTGGGCCGGGTCAAAGAGGTGCTGGGCGAACACATGGCGCCGGGCATGGAGATCCGAATCGCCATCGCCAGCCACGGCATTCCGGTCGAATGGCCGGAAGCGGTCGTCGAGGAGGCGGATCGCCACGACGAGTCGGTGCCGGAAGCGGCCAAGCAGGGACGCTGGGATTTGCGTGGCACGCCGCTGGTGACCATCGACGGCATCACCGCTCGCGATTTCGACGATGCGGTGTATTGCGAGCGGCGCGGCGCCAACTGGCGGCTGCTGGTGGCCATCGCCGACGTGTCGTGGTACGTGCGGCCGGGCACGGCGCTGGATCAGGAAGCGCGCAAACGCGGCAATTCGGTGTATTTCCCGGATCGGGCCATCCCGATGCTGCCGGAGGCGCTGTCCAACGGCCTGTGCTCGCTGAACCCGGACGTGGATCGGCTGTGCATGGTCTGCGAGATGACGTTCAACGCCGAGGGTCGCATCGTCCGTTCGCGGTTCGCCGAAGCGGTGATGCGCTCCCACGCCCGGCTGACCTACGACACCGTGGCGGCCATCGTCGCCGACCGCGATCCCCGGGTCCGCGCCGAATACGCCAAAGTAACGCCGCATCTGGACCGCTTGCACGAGTTGTATCAAGTGCTGCGGGCGGGGCGGGAGCAGCGCGGCGCGATGGATTTCGATACCCAGGAGACCGTGATCGAGTACGGCCCGGACCGCAAGATCGAGCGGATTTTGCCGACCGAGCGCAACGACGCCCATCGCTTGATCGAGGAGTGCATGATTTCGGCCAACGTGGCGGCGGCGCGGTTTCTGCAACGGCACAAGATGCCGGGACTGTATCGCGTCCACGAGGGGCCGGCCGAGGATCGGCTGAACAAGCTGCGCGCGTTCCTGGGCGAGCTGGGGTTGGGGTTGAGCGGCGGCGAGAAACCCTCACCGCTCGATTACACCCGGCTTTTGGATCGGGTCCGCGACCGGCCCGACGCCCATCTGATTCAGACCGTAATGCTCCGCTCGCTCGCGCAGGCGATCTACAATCCGGGCAATGTCGGCCATTTCGGTTTGGCGCTGGAGGCGTATGCGCATTTCACTTCGCCGATTCGCCGCTACCCCGATCTGCAAGTCCATCGCGCCATCCGCCACGTGCTGAACGGCGGTAAAGCCGCCGATTTCCCGTATAACCACACCGACCTGGTCGGATTGGGCGAGCATTGCTCGATGACCGAGCGGCGGGCCGACGAAGCGGTGCGCGATGCGGTGGAGTGGTTGAAGTGCGAATTCATGCTGGACAAGGTCGGGCAGGTGTTCGACGGCATCGTTACCGGAGTTACCGGCTTCGGGCTGTTTGTCGAGCTGCGCGGGGTGTTCGTGGAGGGGCTGGTGCATGTGACCTCGCTGCGCAACGATTACTACCGTTTCGATCCGGTGGGCCACCGCTTGCACGGCGAGCGATCCGGGCAGGTTTACCGCCTGGGCGACAGTTTGCGGGTGCGGGTGACGCGGGCGGATCTGGACGAGCGCAAGATCGATTTCGAGCCCATCGAGATGGAGCGCAGCGAGAAGAGCGGTGGTCGCCGAGGCCCGCAGAGCCGTCGCCGCCGCAAGGAGTGAGGTCCGTGGCCGAAGAGTGGATTCACGGCTTGCATGCGGTGGCGGCGGCGCTGCAATACGAGCCGGAGCAATTGCGGGACTTGTGGGTGGAGCGCCAGCGGCGGGACGCGCGGCTACAGGCGTTGCTGGACGAGGCGGCCGGTCGCGGCGTGCCGGTCCATCAGGTCGACCGAGCGGAACTGGACCGGCTGAGCGGAGGCGCGCGTCATCAGGGCGTCGCTGCCCGGCTGGTGGTCCGGCGGGGGACGCTCGGCGAGATGGATTTGCCCGCTTTGCTGGCGGCGGCGATCGGGCCGGCGCTGCTGCTG
>RRZU010806458.1_pt1 | contig 16963 bp, 14 predicted proteins | sample 2165561 | NCBI WGS metagenome assembly RRZU01 (sample SAMN10456909, study PRJNA506462) | wastewater metagenome | isolation source: wastewater sludge | place: USA: Moscow, Idaho | reverse complement strand
TAATACACCACTTCCAGACGCGTCATTAGTTAAGGAATATGTCGCAGGTAATGAGGATGCCTTAGCTAAACTAATAAAAAGGCATGAGTCAAAAATCTATGGATTTATTTATTCTAAAATCCCAGATAGAGATATTACCAATGATATTTTTCAAGACACTTTTATCAAAGTCATAAAAACCTTGAAATCCAACTCTTATAATGAAGAAGGAAAGTTTTTACCTTGGGTAATGCGTATTTCCCATAATTTAGTTGTTGATCATTACCGAAAAACTAAAAAAATGCCAATGTTCAGAGAAACGGAGGAATTTTCTATTTTCTCTATTATGTCTGATGATTCCTTGACGATAGAAAATAAAATAATATCGGAACAGGTTGAAATGGATTTGAAAAAATTAATAGAAGAACTTCCAGCTGATCAAAAAGAGGTTTTGGTGATGCGAATGTATCAAGATATGAGTTTTAAAGAAATTTCGGAATCGACAGGAGTGAGCATCAATACCGCTTTAGGGAGAATGCGTTATGCTTTGATGAATTTGAGAAAAGTAATAGATAAACACCAAATTGTTTTAACCAATTAACAATATCTTGAAATTTGCTGCGTTGTAATAGAAAACAAAAATCTATTACTATATGGCAAAAACTTACTCAAAAAAATCATTGGTTCCTCAGATGATGAAACCAAGTAAAGAAACAATTTCTTTTTTATTAAGCTATTCTCAAGCGTTGACCATAATGAAAATAGACAATAAGAGTTTCGAAATTATATCTAATTAAAATGCGCTTGATTCTTAAATAAATCAACTTCTCTGTTTGAATTCGATACTGACAAAAAACCACTGATCCTCAATAGAATCAGTGGTTTTTTATTTCTCGCCATTTTGCTTTTTATAATAAGTGTCAATTATTGTTTTTCTGCCAATGGTTTTGGTAATAATGTCTTTTTCTAAATCCCAGCCTCGAGCAGGCGAATATTCTCTTCCGTACCAAATAATTTGAAGGTGCAAGTCGTTCCAGTTTTCCTCTGGAAAAAGGCGTTTAGCATCTTTTTCGGTTTGAACTACATTTTTTCCATTAGTCAAATTCCATCGGTACATCAAGCGATGAATGTGTGTGTCAACAGGAAAAGCGGGTACTCCAAAAGCTTGTGACATGACCACGCTAGCTGTTTTATGACCTACAGCCGGGAGTTCTTCTAAAAACTCAAAACTTTGCGGTACTTTGCCGCCGTGTTTATCAATTAAGATATGGGATAAACCGTGAATTCCTTTTGATTTCATTGGCGAAAGCCCACAAGGCCTAATAATTTCTTTAATTTCCTCGACAGACATTTTGATCATATCGTATGGGTTATCAGCCTTGGCAAAAAGTAAAGGTGTAATCTGGTTCACGCGAACGTCCGTACATTGTGCCGAAAGTAAAACAGCAATCAACAACGTATACGGATCTTTATGGTCCAAGGGAACTGGAATCGTAGGGTATAATTCTTTTAACGTATTTATAACAAACGTTACACGTTCTTGTTTATTCATTATTCAGTAAATTTGATTGGTAAAGAAAACCAATTTCGATGGGAATAGCAAAATTCTATTTCAATTCAAACAATTAGAAAATATTCATAATGATAACATTAAAAAAAGGAGACAAGGCCCCTAATTTCGCTGGTCTTGACCAAGACGGGAAAATGCATCAACTTGCTGATTATAAAGGGAAAAAATTAGTAGTTTTCTTTTATCCAAAGGCAAATACGCCAGGATGTACTGCTGAAGCTTGTGATTTAAGAGATAATTTCGAGCGATTTCAAGCCAATAATTATGCGTTGTTAGGAGTAAGTGCCGATTCAGTAAAAACACAAGCCAAATTCAAAGATAAATACGAATTTCCTTTTCCATTATTGGCCGATGAAGACAAATCAGTAATTCAGGCCTTTGGTGTTTGGGGACCAAAGAAATTCATGGGCCGCGAATACGATGGCATCCACAGAACCACTTTTGTAATTGACGAAAACGGAATTATCGATGAGGTAATTGAAAAAGTAAAAACCAAGGAGCATGCCGCTCAGATACTAAAATAAGTGTTCAGTTACTGCGAATAAGTATACAGAAACACAATTAAAGAATGACAAACAAACAAGTCCAGGATTGTGATGTTATATATCGTCAATTCTGGACTTTGCTTTATAATTTAAATCGAAATTTAACGACTGATTTTGATAGTTATCAGAATTGGCACCTGAACACTAAAAACGGATGACTATTTACGAATTACTTTCTTTCAAGACTTTATTTGGATCATAACCAAATAGTTGATGCTCTTTTATGATTTCGGCAATACCAGTTGGAAGCATTCTTTCCCAGCCTGGTTTACCATGGTTAATCATATTAAGTACTTCACGAGAGAAAACCTCTAGAATAGTAGGATCGTAATCATCAATATCAACTACTTTTCCGTTGAATTTAAAGAATTTATATAATTCTTTCATTCTCGGATGTACTTTTAAATTTTCAGAAGTTATAATATCACCATGTTCATCTAACATTGGATATAAGAAAACTTTCATGTCACGATAAAATAATTTACCGAAGGCTTCCAAAATTCCACCACTTAAATGGCGATAGTATTTTTCATCAAAAATATCTACTAAATTATTCACACCCATGCCTAGTCCCATTCTGGCTTTGGTGTAATTAGAAAAATACTCCACCACTTTATAATATTCTTGAAAATTAGAGATCATTACCGTTTGCCCTAATCCACAAAGTAATTCAGCTCTATCCATGAAATCTCTTTCATCAATTTCACCATCTGAGCGTAAGTTGGATAAGGTAATTTCAAAGATTACGAGTGTGTTTTCTTTTTCAACTTTGTTTTCTTTAAGGAACATTTTTAATGATTTCTCATACATATCCATGTTCACTTTTGTAACTGGACGAAAACTACCTCTAAAAGCAAGAATGTTTTTTTTGTATAATATAGCTGCAGGAAGTATGTTTTTTCCATCAGGATTAAACATCACGGCATCGGTCATTCCGTTTTTGACTAATTGTAAACTCATCAAACGATTGTCAACATCAGCAAAACGTGGTCCGGAGAAATTAATAGTATCTATTTCTAATTGATCTTTATCTAAATGGTCGTATAAATAGCGCAACAATCGTTTAGGATCATTGTATTTGTAAAAGGCTCCGTAAATTAAGTTTACACCAAGAATACCGAGTGTTTCTTGTTGCAAACGGACATCAGTTTCTTTAAATCGAATGTGAAGAATGATTTCGTTATAATCCTCATCTGGCTCAATTTGATAACTAATACCAACCCATCCATGTCCTTTGAATTGTTTTGCAAAATCAATAGTAGCTACAGTATTGGCATAACTAAAAAACATTTTGTTAGGATGTTTTTCTCTACTCAATCTTTTTTCTATTAAATTTACTTCATGAGAAAGCATCTTTTTTAGTCGGCTTTCGGTTACGTAACGACCATCTCCTTCAATACCATAAACAGCATCGCTAAAGTCTTTATCATAGGCTGACATCGCTTTTGCAATTGTTCCTGATGACCCGCCAGATCTAAAAAAATGTCTTACAGTTTCCTGTCCAGCACCAATTTCTGCAAAAGTTCCGTAGATGTTTTCGTTCAAATTGATACGGAGTGCTTTATCTTTAATTGAGGGGATTTGTTCGATGATTCGATCACCTTTTAATTTTATTTCTGTATCCATTTTCTTTTAATATGGCTAATATTTTGCAAAGTTAATGAAATAGGTTTCTAATGAAAGGGAATTAATCCTATTTTTGCAAAGAAAAGCAATAAATATTGAAGGTATATTTTTTAGGAACTGGCACATCACAAGGGATTCCCGTTATAGGGAGTAATCATCCTGTATGTAAAAGCACTGACTTTAAAGATAAAAGACTAAGGGTTTCTGTTTGGGTTTCCTGGGAGAATTATTCTTTTGTTATTGATTGCGGCCCTGATTTCAGACAGCAAATGCTCTCGTCAAATTGCCAGAAAGTGGAGGGGATCTTGTTTACACATGAACATTCAGATCATACGGCAGGAATAGATGATATTCGTCCGTTTAATTTTAAACAGGGAAAAATCCCAATTTATGCACATCAAAGGGTTATAGATAATATCAAAAGACGTTTTGAATATGTTTTTGAAACTGTAAATAAATACCCAGGAGCTCCTTCTGTTGAAACAATTGAAGTTATCAATAATCAACCATTTCCTCTTGGGAATAAAATGGTAATTCCTATTGATGTAATGCATGGAAATCTTCAGGTTTTTGGGTATAGAATTGATGATTTTGCTTATTTAACTGATGTGAAAACGATTGAAAAAAGTGAAATAGAAAAATTGAAAAACCTAAAAGTATTGGTTATAAATGCTTTACGGGAAGAGCCTCATGATATGCATTTCAATTTGAAAGAAGCATTAGATTTTATAACTTTGGTGCAACCAAAAACAACCTATCTCACTCATATTAGTCATATTATGGGATTTCATGAAGAGGTTCAAAAAAGACTTCCAGAAAATGTTTTCCTAGCATACGATAATTTAGAAATTACAATTTAATTTACCTACATGAAAAAATCATTATCTCTTTACCTTACTATTCTTGCTGTACTTACAACAGTTTTTACTTACATGTTCTTAAGTAAACAGGTTGCATTTGAACAAACGAGGTATGAAAAAACCACAAAAAAATTACGCGATAGCTTGAGTGTAGTTGTGAATCAGTTAGCTGATGCCAACTATTTTTCTTTGGCCAAAAATGAGAATGCTCAAAATTATTTTGATTCTGGAAGTTCAGAGAAAACAATTCAATACGAGCAATTAATTCCGTACGTGACTGAAAAATTGTTGGATAACAACTCGAACCCAAAAGGAAATCCGTATACTGGTCAAGATCAGATTGGGGCAAATAAATTCATTATCAATAAAGTAAAAGTTTTAAATCACAGATGGATTATCGCTGACTTTAGTGATGGTGAAATTTGGGGAGAAGTTTTATTAAAATATTTTGTAAATGACGATAACAGTATTTCTTTTGAAGTAAATCAATCGTTACTATATCAAAAATAAAGACTCAGTTGCAGTATTTTAAATTATTTTACTGAATACTACGCACTGTTTTAGACTATTATCGCTTTTCTAGAAGCTATAAAAAAAAGCGTTACCTACTTTGATATAGGTAACGCTTTTTTAGTATAAGTACTGAATTTTTTTCTAATTTGTTGTTTCTTTTTCTGCTCTAAAAACAAAATAGAGTCCTATAAGTATAAAAGGAATACTAAGCCATTGTCCTGTTGAAAACAAACCTAAAGCGCTTTCAAAACCACCTTGACTTTCCTTAACGGATTCCACGATAAAACGCACTGTAAACAAAAGAACCAAAAACAGTCCAAAAAGAAATCCAGGATATTTTCTTTTTTCTGTTTTCCAATACAAGAAAAATAAGATTGCAAAAACGAAAATATAACAAAATGCTTCATACAGTTGAGTGGGATGTTTTGCTGGAACTTGTTCTAATAAAGCGGCAAACTTAGGATCTGTTGCAATGGCTGTATAGGCATCTTTAGGATTTGCTATTTGCGTGGCATTAACAGCATCCATCGGACTGAAATGATCTTTGATGAATTTTATTCCAAAAGGAGAAGTGGTTTCATGACCAATAATTTCCGAATTGAAAAAGTTCCCCAAACGCACAAAAATAGCACCACTTGCTACAGGAACAACTACGCGGTCTAATATCCATAACTGAGGTCTTTTTAAGATGTTTTTGCTGTAGAAGTACATAGCAATGATTATAGAAATTGCAGCACCATGACTCGCTAATCCTTGAAATCCAGTAAATTCAAAATTTGGTGAAAAACGGAAAGGTAAAAGAATTTCCAATAAATGATTGCGGTAATATTCCCAATCGTAAAAGAAAACGTGTCCCAAACGCGCACCAATTAAAGTTGCTAATACAGTCCAAATGAATAAAGTGTCTAGTTTTTCTATTGATTCACCTTCTCGTTCGAAGATTTTTTTCATAATATACCAACCTAATCCAAAAGCAATTACAAACATTAAGCTGTAATATCGAATAATAAAAAAGCCTAAATCGATTCCTTCTGATGGATTCCAAACGATGTTTAAAGCGTGTGTCATGTAGTGTATTTTATATATTTTAAGTAAAAATAGAGATTAAAAGTAAAATTCGTGTTAAATAAGCTAATCTTTGTGATCGCAAGATTTCTTCGGTACCGGATCATAGCCCGTTTTTCCCCAAGGATGACAACTAAAAATGCGCTTTATGCCTAGAAATCCGCCATAAAATAAGCCGTGAGTTTGCAACGCCTCAATCATATAGGAAGAGCAAGTCGGTTCAAAGCGACAAGCTGCTGGTGTGAATGGTGAAATGGCAACTTGATAAAACCGTACTACCAGTAAAAAAGGAAATATGAGGATTTTTGAAATCATATTTTAATAGTTATAATTTAGAATCCTTTGTTGATTACTAAAAACGGATTATTGAACACTAAATGTTGTTCCTTCTTTCCCATCTTTTAGTTGAATCCCTAAAGCTATCAATTGATCTCTAATTTGATCAGACAAGGCGAAATTTTTGTTCTCGCGGGCTTGCTTTCTCATTTCAATAAGCATAGTAACCGTACCTTCTAATTTATCGTTATTGCTGTTTGAAACTTTTTCGTCCTCTAGTCCTAAAACATCAAAGACAAATGCATTCATCACCTTTCCGAAAGATTTCAAATCCTCGGTATTCAATGTCTCTTTTCCTTCTTTCAATAAATTGATAAAACGAACACCTTCAAATAATTGAGCAATTAAAATAGGAGTATTAAAATCATCATTCATAGCATCATAGCACAATTGTATCCATGTAGGAATGTCAATCGTACTTTTTGAGTCTGCAGGAATGTCTTTCAATGCATTCACGGCTTCCATCAATCGTTTGTATCCTTTTTCTGCGGCAACAATGGCATCGTCAGAAAAATCAAGAATACTTCTGTAATGCGCTTGTAACATAAAAAATCGTGCAACCGATGCTGAAAAAGCTTTACTTAAAATCGAGTTTTCTCCAGTTAATATTTCTCTTGGTAAGATATTATTTCCAGTAGATTTAGCCATTTTTTTACCGTTCAAAGTCAACATATTGGTATGCAGCCAATAATTAACTGGAGTTTGACCAGTACAAGCTTCATTTTGTGCAATTTCACACTCATGATGCGGGAATTTCAAGTCCATTCCGCCACCGTGAATGTCAAAATGATTACCCAAATACTTGGTGCTCATTGCAGTACATTCTAAGTGCCATCCCGGAAAACCGTCGCTCCATGGTGAAGGCCAACGCATGATATGTTGTGCTTCTGCTTTTTTCCAAAGTGCAAAGTCCTGTGGATTTCTCTTATCACTTTGTCCGTCAAGATCACGGGTATTGGCAAGCATGTCCTCAATATTTCGGCCGCTTAATCTGCCGTAATGATTCTTTTCATTGAATTTTACCACATCAAAATAAACAGATCCATTGGCTTCATAACCAATTCCTTTATCAATAATGGTTTTGATAATTTCTATCTGCTCAATAATATGACCCGTTGCAGTGGGTTCAATACTTGGCGGTAAAAAATTAAATTTATTTAAAATATCATGAAAATCAACGGTATAACGTTGCACTACTTCCATGGGTTCCAGCTGTTCCAAACGTGCTTTTTTAGCAATTTTATCCTCACCTTCATCTACATCATCCACAATATGCCCCACGTCAGTAATGTTCCTAACGTAACGCACTTTGTAATCCAGATGCAAAAAATACCTGAAAATTACGTCAAAAGACATAAAGGTACGCACATTTCCTAGGTGTACATTGCTGTAAACCGTAGGTCCGCAAACGTACATGCCAACATTTCCTTCATGAATAGGTGTGAAAACTTCTTTTTCTCCCGAAAGAGAATTGTATATTTTTAGATTTTGCGTTTTGTATAAAGGCATTTTTTTCTTTTTTTTGGAGCTGTTTCCTGCTTTTCACTTCAATCTTTTTATTTTTAAGAAAAAATAAAAAGGATTTCCGCTTCAATCAGGGCTAGGGATTGTTGGTAAATGACGATTAAATTAATTTAGAACTTGGTCTCTAATTTAATATAATCCAAAAACTCTCTGCGAGTTACACTATCTTTAAATTTTCCACCAAATTCGGAGGTTACAGTGCTGCTTTCAATGTCGCTGATTCCTCTTGAATTTACGCAAAGGTGTTTGGCATCAATCACACAAGCTACATCATCCGTACCCAAAGCTAATTGTAACTCTTGAACAATTTGCATTGTTAAACGCTCTTGAACCTGAGGTCTTTTAGCATAATATTCTACAATACGGTTCATTTTAGACAAACCAATAACGCTTCCGTTAGAGATATAAGCAACATGGGCTCTTCCTATAATTGGTAATAAATGATGTTCGCAGGTTGAATATACGATGATGTTTTTCTCCACTAACATCTCACCGTATTTATAATTATTGTCAAACGTGGAAGCTTTTGGTTTTTTTGCAGGGTTTAATCCTCCAAAAATTTCTTTGACAAACATTTTAGCAACACGATTTGGAGTGCCCTTTAAACTATCATCTGTCAAGTCCATTCCAAGTGTATGTAGAATACTTTCAACGTCTTCTTTTATTTTTTCAATTTTTTCATCATCAGTAATGTCAAAAGCATCAGCTCTTACTGGATTTTTTGCGGATAAACTAACATGATTGTCTCCTATTTCGTCTTGAAATTCTTCGTTTTTTATCATTAAAAGCAACTATTATTGTTCGTATAAACATTTAAGCGGTAAAGATAAATAATAAAAATTAAAGAATTTCTATCGCTCCTACTATTTAAGACGAGTTTATAGGTTCTACAGCCTATTCTCACTTGTGTGTAAATTTTAAAAACAAGAGGCAATAACGAATTCGTTTTTGCCTCTTATAAAATGATTTTATGTGCACAATAAGTAAATCGAACTATATGTTTCTAATTATGCCATTGTTAGGGTTGCATTATAAATAGGAATTGCTGCTTTTAGTATTCGTACTGCACTAATCAAGTCTTGTTTCTTCAATACATAAGCGATTCGAACCTGATTTAACCCCATTCCTGGAGTCGAGTAAAAACCTGCTGCTGGTGCTACCATTACAGTTTCGCTATTCAAGTCATAACTTTCTAAAAGCCATTGTGCAAAAGCATCAGCATTGTCAATAGGGAGTTGTGCAATACAATAAAAAGCACCTTTTGGCTTGCTTACAAGTACGCCTTCTATTTTATTTAATTCTTCAATCAAAGTATCTCTGCGTTCTCTATATTCTGAAATTACTTCGTCAAAATAACTTTGAGGAGTATCTAGAGCAGCTTCGCTTGCAATTTGTTCAATAGTTGGTGGGCTTAATCTTGCTTGCGCAAATTTCATTGCAGTAGTCATCACTTCCTTGTTTTTAGAAACAATACATCCTATTCTGGCGCCACACATACTGTATCTTTTTGAAACTGAATCAATCATGATGGCATGTTCTTCAAGACCTGGAACATTCATTACTGAATAATGAATATCACCATCATAAGTAAACTCACGATATACTTCGTCAGAAATCAAGAATAAATCATGTTTTTTGACTAATGCAGCCAGTTGCATGATTTCTTCTTTAGAATATAAATAACCGGTTGGATTGCCTGGATTACAAATAAGTATCGCTTTTGTTTTTGGAGTAATCAGTTTTTCAAAATCGGCTACAGCTGGAAGAGCAAAACTGGTTTCAATTGTCGAAATTACAGGAACTACAGTAACGCCTGAAGCGGTTGAAAACCCATTGTAGTTCGCATAAAATGGTTCTGGAATAATAATTTCATCTCCTTGATCCATCGTGCTTCCCATGGCAAACATCAATGCTTCTGATCCTCCGGTAGTAATGATAATGTCCTCAATATTTACTGGAATACCTTGATTGGTATAATAGGCTGATAGTTTTTTTCTGTAGCTTTCATTTCCTGCTGAATGACTGTATTCTAAAATAGTTAAATCTATATTTTTAACCGCATTCATGGCAACTTCTGGCGTTTTTACATCTGGTTGACCAATGTTCAAATGGTATACTTTATGTCCTTTTTTCTTAGCGATTTCGGAGTATGGAACCAATTTTCGTATTGGTGATTCAGGCATTAATTTGCCTTTGTTCGATATTTTTGGCATAGTCTTAATTGTTGAATTACAAATTTGCAATTTTTTTCCAAATTTATCACAATTATTACATGCATATGTTGCCTAAATGATGCTTTTGTTTGCTAATTTTATTGTTTTTAAAAAACCAATATAAATGAAAAGGATGGCGATTTTGTTTTTCATAGTATTCTCGATGGTTTCCATTTCGGCACAAGAAGGATTTCAGTTTGAAAAAGAGGTGAATAAAGTCAGCGTGCCTTTTAAATTGATAAACAACTTGGTATTTGTTCCCATAAAAGTTAATGGGGTCGAATTGAACTTTTTATTAGATTCCGGTGTAGAAGAGACTATATTATTTAGTTTAGAGGAGAAAAAAGAAGTTCATTATTTTAATACTGAAAAGGTGTTTTTAAGAGGTTTGGGGAGTCAGGAAGCGGTAGAAGGATTAAAATCGACTAATAACGTACTGGAGTTTGGCAGTATGAAATACAGGAATCACATGTTTTATATTGTTTTAGATCCAGAATTTAATTTATCGTCTCATATAGGAATCCCAGTGAATGGAATTATTGGTTTTCAGTTTTTTAGAGATAATTTAGTCGAAATTAATTACAGAAAAAAAAGAATCATCGTTTATAAAGACAATAACAAGAACAGAATAAAAGCAGAAAAAAGATATAGTGTTATTCCTATTACTATAGAAAAATCCAAACCTTATTTAAAAAGCAAGGTGGTTTTGAATAACACGGAAGTACCAGTAAAATTATTGATTGATACAGGAAACAGTGATGCGGTATGGCTCTTTCAAGATCGTTCAGAACAGATTAAAGCTCCATCAAAAAATTTCAATGATTTTTTAGGAAGAGGTTTTAGTGGTGACGTAGAAGGGAAAAGAGCCAGAATTCAAAAGTTTGAGATGTCTAAATTTGAATTTAATAATCCTGTAGTGGCCTTTCCTGACTCGAGTTCAATTAAAAACGTTACCATGGGAGCAGATCGGATGGGATCAGTAAGAGGTGAAATTATTAGAAGATTTGATGTCATATTTGATTACCAAAATAGAAAAATGTATCTAAAGAAAAATAGTGAATACAATTCTCCTTTTGGTTACAATAAAAGTGGGGTAGAAATTCAGCATAAAGGGTTGCAATGGATTCAAGAAACTGTACGCCTTGAAACAGTACCCTTGTCTAAAAATGCATTTGACTCCGAGGCTGATAAGAAAAAAGATTTTAAATATAAGTTTCTATTAAAACCAATATACGAAATTGCTAATGTTCGGGAAAGTTCACCAGCAGCCATCGCAGGATTGCAAAAAGGAGATGTCATCATTTTGATAAATAAGAATCCTGCTTATAAATACTCTTTACAAGAAATTAACACGCTATTTAAATCAGAGGGAGTGAAATGGATTACTTTGGAAGTCGAACGGGGTAATGAAATTTTAAAATTCAAGTTTCAATTGGATGATATTTTGTAACAAAAAAAAACGCTTCTGAATAATTTTACAGAAGCGTTTTTGTTTAATCAATACTATTTAGTTGGAAATTACTTCTCCTTTAATTTTCAGGGCAACTCTTCCACCATCATAATTTACTGCATTTGACTCGACAGTTAACGTTTTTCTAATAGGTCCAGGAGCCATATTATATTTTACTGTAATTTTTCCTGTTTTTCCTGGCATGATTGGTTCAGTTGGTTTCGTAGGAACGGTACAACCACATGTAGATAAAACATTAGTGATAATCAAAGGAGCATTACCAGTATTTGTAAAAATAAAATCGCGAGCACCATTTTCATTCTTAGTAACTTTTCCGTAATCAATTGTGTTGTCTTTAGCAGCAAACTCAATTTTAGGACCATTCTGGGCAGAACTAATACTACTGATTAATGCGAATGCGAATAAAGCTATTATTTTTTTCATTTTTTTCATTTTTAAAATTTATAAAAGTAAAGATACTTTCTTTTAATTAATCCACAAATTTTTAATTCTCTTTTTATAATGTACTTAATTATTTACTTTTGTTCCCAATTACAATGACAAATATCAGACCAAAGTCTAAAAGTTTATTTGTTGATCTAGTTATTTGCTTAACTAAACCAACAAACAATTGAATTTAATGATTAAATGACCCACAATAAAATGACTATTCCCGCACAATTTGACGCTAAAACTATTGAAAATAAGTGGTATGACTACTGGATGAAAAATAATTATTTTCATTCGGAGCCAGATCAGAGAACACCTTATACCATTGTAATTCCTCCTCCAAATGTTACGGGAGTTTTGCACATGGGACACATGTTGAACAATACGATTCAAGATGTATTAATAAGAAGAGCGCGTCTGAAGGGATTCAACGCTTGTTGGGTTCCAGGCACGGATCACGCATCGATAGCTACCGAAGCCAAAGTAGTTGCTAAATTGAAAGCGGAAGGAATCAACAAAAATGATTTAACCCGCGAAGAATTTTTAGCGCATGCTTGGGAATGGACAGACAAATACGGTGGTGTAATCTTGGAGCAATTGAAAAAGCTTGGAGCTTCTTGTGACTGGGAACGCACTAAGTTCACCATGGATCCTGATATGTCAGCATCAGTAATTCGTTCTTTTGTAGATTTATATAACAAAGGATTGATTTATCGTGGATATAGAATGGTCAACTGGGATCCGGAAGCCAAAACCACTTTGTCTGACGAAGAAGTGATTTTTGAAGAGCAACAAGGAAAATTGTATTTCTTAAAATATAAAATCGAAGGAAGCGAAGACTTTCTGACGATTGCTACCACACGTCCGGAAACTATTTTTGGAGATACCGCCATTTGTATTAATCCAAATGACGAACGTTTTTCTCATTTGAATGGTAAAAAAGCGATTGTGCCTATTTGTGGTCGTGTAATTCCTATTATCGAAGACGAATATGTGGATATCGAATTTGGGACGGGTTGTTTAAAAGTGACTCCGGCGCACGATATGAACGACAAGACTCTTGGCGAGAAACACAATCTTGAAATCATTGATATCTTTAACGAAGATACAACGATGAATAGTTTTGGATTGCATTATCAAGGTAAGGACCGTTTTGTAGTTCGTGAGGAAATCGCAAAAGAATTGGAAACAATCGGAGCTTTAGTTAAAACAGAAATTCACATGAATAAAGTGGGAACATCTGAAAGAACTAAAGCAGTTATCGAACCAAGATTATCGGACCAATGGTTCCTGAAAATGGAAGATTTAGTAAAACCAGCAATCCAATCCGTATTGGTTGATGGTGATATCAAATTACACCCAAAACGTTTTGAAAATACATACGCGCACTGGTTAAATAACATTCGTGACTGGAATATCTCTCGTCAACTATGGTGGGGACAACAAATCCCTGCTTATTTCTACGGTGAGCGAAAAGAAGATTTTGTAGTAGCTGAATCGATCGAAGAAGCACTAAAATTAGCACAAGTTAAAACCTCTAACTCGAAACTTGAAACAAAAGATTTAAGACAAGATGTTGATGCTTTAGATACTTGGTTTTCTTCTTGGCTGTGGCCAATGTCGGTTTTTGGCGGCATAATGGATCCCGAAAGTGAAGATTTTAAATATTATTATCCAACAAATGATTTAGTAACGGGTCCGGATATTTTGTTTTTCTGGGTTGCCCGAATGATTATTGCAGGATATGAATACACAGGAAAAAAACCATTCACAAATGTGTATTTGACTGGTTTGGTTCGGGACAAACAAAGACGAAAAATGTCTAAATCATTGGGGAATTCGCCTGATCCTTTAGATTTGATTGAGAAATTTGGAGCCGATGGTGTTCGTGTGGGATTGCTTTTGAGCGCTTCTGCAGGAAACGATATTATGTTTGATGAAGAATTGTGTAACCAAGGAAAAGCATTTACCAATAAAATATGGAATGCTTTCAAATTGATAAAAGGTTGGGAAGTTTCGGATGTTATTTCACAGCCCGAATCGTCTAAAGTGGCGATTGAATGGTATGAAGCGAAGTTGCAACAAACGCTTTTAGAAATTGAAGACAATTTTGAAAAATATAGAATTTCAGATGCTTTGATGGGAATTTACAAATTGGTTTGGGACGATTTCTGTTCTTGGTTTTTAGAAATGATAAAACCAGCATACCAACAACCAATTGACAGCGTGACTTTTGCGAAAGCGATAGAAATGCTGGAGAACAACTTGAAATTATTGCATCCGTTTATGCCGTTCTTGACTGAGGAAATCTGGCAAATAATAGCCGAAAGAAGGACGGAAGAAGCCTTAATCGTTTCGACTTGGCCAGAAATGAAACCGTTTAACGCCCGTTTAATTGCTGATTTTGAAAATACAATTGAAGTGATTTCTGGAATCAGAACGATTCGTAAAGACAAGAATATTCCTTTCAAAGATACGATTGAATTGAAAATAGTAAACAATGACAACGCTTCTACTTATTTTGATGCGGTGGTAACTAAATTAGGGAATATCACTGCATTAGAATATGTTTCAGACAAGGTAGAAGGCGCATTATCTTTCCGAGTAAAATCGAATGAGTATTTCATTCCAATAACTGGAAATATTGATGTAGAAGCTGAAATTGCTAAACTGACCGCTGAGTTGGTATATACGCAAGGATTCTTGAAATCTGTTCAAAACAAACTGGCAAACGAGAAATTTGTAGCTGGTGCGCCTGAAAAAGTTTTGGCAAACGAAAGACAAAAAGAAGCTGATGCTTTGGCAAAAATCACAACGATTGAGCAAAGTTTGGCTGGATTGAAATAACAGCTAAATCTTTTATAAATTTAAAATCCCATCTCTTGTAAAACAGATGGGATTTTATTTTGCTAAAAAAAACCAAAGCTTTTTCTGCTTTTCAAAAAGGAAAGGAACAGAAAAAGCTTTGGATAAAATGGAGCCAATGTGCAATTTTAGAATTTATATTTTAAAGAAGTCATAACTTGGCGAGGAGCAATAGGGTTTACACTGTAGTTTTCATGAACAGTATAATTCAATTCGTTTGTTGCATTTGATAGTTTGCATAAGATAGAAAATTTACCCCATGCATAACCTGCTGATACGTCTATTGTAGTGTAGGCTTCCAATGGAATTTCTCTATCGAATATTCCATTAGGTTCTGTAGCTTTATATTGGTTGTTCCATCCGCCTACACGTTTTCCGATGTAATTTGCTGATGAGCCTACAGATATACCTTTTAATAACCCTGATTGTAAAGTGTAAAAGAAACTTAAATTTGCAGTATTAGCAGGTGTTCTTGCCAAGCGATCTCCTACAATAAAACTTCCTTGAAGTCCAGATGTTTTGGTGTAGCGCATATCGTTGTAGCTATATCCTGCAATGATGCTTAATCCATCTGTAGGGCGAGCTGTAATATCCAGTTCTACTCCTTTACTTTTTGTTGATCCGCTTAAGACTTTTATACTTGAATCTGTATTACTTGATCCATCGGCTTTAAATTCAGCAGTTTGTGCTAAATTAGTGTTTTCAATTTGGTACAAAGTAACATTAGTACTCAATAATCCTCTCCAGTAATCTTTCTTGATTCCCAATTCATATTGGTCTATTATCGATGGTTTAATTACTTTTAGATCTACTGTTGTTCCTGTATTTGGAGTAAATGAATTCGAGTAACTCGCAAATAAAGACATGTCTTTTGTAGGCTGGTACACTAAACCTAACTTGGGAGTAAAGGCTTGGTCGATGCGTTTTGCATCTTCTTTAATTACAACAGGATTTTTAGTTAAATCATGCGTGTTTGCCTGAGCTTCCTGCCATGACCAACGGATTCCTGCCAATACTTTGAATTTGTCAGTTAGTGAAATTAAATCTTGTGCATAGATTCCAAAACGGTTGGTATCTGTTTTTACTATTTTAGTATTTGTAGCTTCAGGTATTGCGCCACCTTGATTAAAATTATCAAAGTCAAAAATGTTACCATTACCATACGTATTTGGTGAAAAGGTGAAAGTATACGCTTGTAGAAAAGAATTTTCAAAATCGACTCCTGTAAATAGTTGATGTTTTATTTTTCCGGTTGTAAAATTACCTTGTAAGCTAATTTGTTCACCAATTATTTGTTCTAAGTTTTTGTTTTGACCCAATGGACGACTCCAAGCCCCATTAGCGGCTGGTTGTACACGTTCCGTTCCTTTTGAGGTTCTTTCGTAGTTTTGAAAAGAACTATTAAAGTTTAGTTTCCAATTGTCATTAAATTCATGTTTCGCTAGTCCTGAAACGCTGGCTTGTCTTGTTTGACCGTTTGACCAAGTAGCTCCTAAGTAGGTGTTTCTTGGGATAGCAGCAATTGTTTTTCCAATGATTCCCGTTCCAAAATCAGGTGTCCAATTGTCGTGCAAATAATCCCCTTGCAAAACAATTTCGGTTTTGTCGCTAGCTTTAAAAAGTACCGATGGATTAATGTAATAACGTTCTTTTTTCACCACATCTCTAAAACTTTCGGAGTTTTCATAAGAACCTGTAAATCGGTAGGCAATGTTTTTGTCTAAAGCACCATAAATATCAATCGATGGTTTGTAGAAAGCGTTGCTCCCCATTTGCATGCTAATTTCTCCTCCGCTTTTAAAAGAAGGTTTTTTTGTCACCATATTCAAGATGCCTCCTGGAGCTACATTTCCAAATAATAAGGCAGCACTTCCTTTAAGAACTTCTACTCTTTCAAGAGAAGAAACCTCAGGCATAGAACCACTGCTAAAACGGAAACCATTTTTAAACATATTATTGGTCGACAT
>RRZU013620194.1_pt1 | contig 16967 bp, 11 predicted proteins | sample 2165561 | NCBI WGS metagenome assembly RRZU01 (sample SAMN10456909, study PRJNA506462) | wastewater metagenome | isolation source: wastewater sludge | place: USA: Moscow, Idaho | reverse complement strand
TAAAAGCTAATCAATGGCTCGATTTTTCGGAGTCTTACAAATTTACGAATTATAATGGCCTAGAAATTGGAAGTATAGCCCGTAAAGGATGGGCATCGCTATGGAAAGCAAACTATGAGATTTTTGACGAACAACAACAAAAAGATCTGTTTGTAAAAGAAGAGAACCCATTGGCAAAAGTTTTTGATAGTTTGCTGGGTGAGGTGCCGGTCTTAGGAATGTTGACCGGTTATTTCTTTCACCCTTCTTATTGTGTATCACGCCCCGATGGAACTTTAGTGGCGCGACTTATCAAGGAACCGTCACTTTTTGGCCGAAAATTCGTAATAGAAAAACTCAATAATTTCGAAAAAGGCGAAGAGCAGCGAATACTCCTTGGTTTAATGATGATGATTTTATTGGAACGACGAAGAGGTTGATAAAAAAGCTTAGCATAATTATTGACAGAAAAGTCGCAACTTGTTTTAAATGGATGCAAAAATGAAAACACTTACCTCAACCCTTTTATTTATCCTTGTAGGATTAACCACTATGGCTCAAGACAATTTAGGCTACCAAACTCCCCCGCCAAGCATCATGCAACTGGCCGATTACGAACGCTCGCCATCAGTGGCAATGGACACAAAAAAGAAATATATGCTACTAAGTTATAGGAGCACCTATAAAACGTTGGACGATCTTAACCAACAGGAAATTAGTATTGGTGGCCTGCGTATTAATCCGGTGACAAACATTGCAACTTCCACAACGTATATCAATAATCTGAAGGTTCGCAGATTGAAGGATTTGGAGCCAATACAGGTGAAGAATTTGCCAGCGAATCCGCGTATCGCAAATGTAAGCTGGTCGCCCGATGAAACAAAAATCGCTTTCACACATACTTCGGCAAAAGGCGTTGAACTCTGGCTGCTTGATATAGCCACGGCGCAAGCACAGCGGCTTACAGAACCGGTAGTAAACGCAAATCTTGGCAGTCCGTTGAATTGGTATCGCGACAGCAAACATATATTGGTTAGATTATTACCTAAGAACCGACCGGCCTTGCACGATGCCAAGAAGGATCTACCTACAGGTCCGGTTGTATCAATAAGCGATGGTTCGAAGGCTCAAAACAGAACCTATCCTGACTTATTGAAGAATCCTACCGATGAGGCTAATTTTGTAACGCTCACTACATCGGAGCTATATAAGATTTCGCTGACTGGCGATGCCGAACTTTTTATGGGCGAAGATATGTATGCCGGTGAGAATATCTCGCCCGATGGGAAGTATATTCTTATCACTACACTGCATAAGCCGTTTTCGTATGTGGTTCCATTAAACCGGTTTCCACAATTGAGCATTGTCTACTCCATAGATGGAACAAAAGTAAAAACGGTAAATGAGGTTCCACTTTCGGAAGTACTGCCTAAAGGCTTTATGGCGGTGCGAAAGGGCAAGCGTGACATGAACTGGCGCTCAGATGTTCCTTCGACACTTTATTATGCTGAAGCCCTGGATGGAGGTGACCCTCAGGTAAAAGTGAAACACCGCGATGCACTTTTTCAATGGGAGGCTCCATTTACAAAACCGGCAGTATTATTTACCAAAACTATTTCCCGATTTTCGCATATCCTCTGGGGCAATGCTTCGGTAGCAATTATGCAGGATGAGTGGTATGATACCCGCAATGAGAAAACGTATCTGATTCAGCCATCAACGGTGAATGAAGAGCCGAAAGTGGTAAATGATCGTAATTTCCAGGATGTCCATTCTGATCCGGGTCATTTTGAACTGCGAAAGAATGAGTTTGGAAAATATGTTCTGGCAGTAGAAAACAATAGTTTATATCGAATTGGCGATGGGTTTACCCCAAAAGGTCAGTTTCCGTTTATTGATGAGCTGAATTTAAACACACTAAAATCAAAACGACTTTACCAGTCGACATATACCGATAAGATTGAGGAGATATATTCGATAGAGGACTTTAAAAAAGGTGAAGTATTGGTGCGTATTCAATCACCAAACGAATACCCAAACTATTATTTCCGCTATATCAATTCGAAAAACAAGTTGACTCAGCTTACACACTTCCCTAATCCTTTTGAAAGCATCAAAAACGTTTATAAGGAATTAATTAAGTACAAGCGTGCCGATGGTGTAGAATTAACGGGAACTTTATATTTACCTGCTGGGTATGATCGCGTAAAGAAAGAAAAGTTACCACTTTTAATTTGGGCCTATCCCGCCGAATACAAAGATAAAAACAGTGCCGGTCAAAGCACCAACAATCCTAATGAATTTACTTTCCCAAATTATGGCTCATTCGTATATTGGGTAACGCGGGGCTATGCAGTACTGGATGATGCGGCATTCCCTATTATTGGCGAAGGAAAAACAGAACCTAATGATAACTTCAGGGAACAATTAATTGCGAATGCCAAAGCTGCTATCGATGCGGTAGATACGCTAGGCTATATCAACAGAAAAAAAGTGGCTATCGGGGGACATTCATACGGTGCATTTATGACGGCCAACTTACTCACTCATTGCAATTTATTTGCTTGTGGAATTGCCAGAAGCGGAGCTTACAATCGGACATTAACCCCTTTCGGTTTTCAGACTGAGCAGCGTAGCTATTGGGATACGCCAAAGGTGTACAATGACATGTCGCCGTTTATGAATGCTGATAAAATGAAAACGCCCTTGTTGCTGGTACATGGCGAAGCGGATAATAACCCCGGCACATTTACCTTACAGACCGAACGTTATTTTCAGGCGCTAAAAGGACTTGGAGCACCTGCACGAATGGTTATTCTTCCCAAAGAATCGCACGGCTATGTGGCTCGTGAGAATATTCTACATTTACTCTGGGAGCAAGACCGGTTTTTGGAAAAATATCTGAAAGGAAATGAATGACGGGGTGAATTTACTCTAAAAAATAAAAACGTTCGGACAAACACTATTTTCGTGTTATGCCCGAACGTTTTTATTTTTTAGAGAGAATAAATTGAAATAGCCAACGGTTAATCGTTGTTTGATTTTTGCAACTGATTTCCATAGAGAGTAAATACCGGTGAGAAATAACAGGAAAAGTAAACCATCGCCAACAGGTATTGAATTATGTGGATTCCTGCCACCGGGATCTCTTCCTCCGTGTGAATTTGTTCCAGCGGCAGCCTGACGAGTTGCGTTAGAGCTTAGTGAACCATCAGTAGTCAACGAACTTGTTTTAGCCCCAGCTGCATCTTCTGCCACACCTTCCTCGTTACTCAAATTCAAAGCCAAAACAGCTACACCCGAATTTGATTCTCCTGACCCACCGGACTTACTTGAAAGACCACTACCATCCGAACCATGGGTAAATTGTGATTTGCTGCTTTCATTTACTGGTTCTGTACTGGAAGCTGAATAAGATGCGTTATCGGGAGAGTATTCTGGTATGGATATATCTGATTGATCATATTGAGCATAGGTGGTTTGAGTAGGAGCGTTTAGAATTTCCTCATCAAAACTAACCCCTTTTGTAATAGCAAAATAATTATCGGGCTGAGACGAGGAGTCTATCGTTTAAATTGCGCTGTATGCAACGAAGAGAAACAGAGCTACCCCCGATAATAAGGAAAATAATATGCTTGCATTTGATCTGTCCATTTTGGTGCGTATTATTCAATAGTCTCCTTTTCACTCTATCGTTCGTTCAATTATTGTCTATTCTTTATTGAAATAATAATATATTTACATCCTGTTATTTTGATTAATCGAATTGAATTCTATCAAACCGCGGTCGGTATCATTTCACAAACCGCGGTTTAATAAAACCAATTAAAACCCTTATCTCACCTTTTCCAATCTCTTGTTTTAGAGAGAATCTGTCAAATTAATCTGTTCAAAAACACAACCATACCTAAAAAAAAACTATTAAAATCTCTGTATTGCAAGCAAATTAGTGTATATCTAATAAGTAAGTCTGCTGTGTCGGTTTCCCGGAAGCAGGATTAATAATAATTGTTTTCTCTGCAGCATTTTTCCACGAATCCTTGACAGAGGTCTGGGTATATACGAACGGTGTGAAAATAACCAGGGTAAATAGGATATTCAGTGTATTTACTATTGCTGCTTTCATAAGAGTTATTGAGTGAATATAACGGCTGTTATTCCCATTTAAAACAACCAGTATGCAAACATACAAATAAATTTATATCATGCTGATATATAGCACCATGTAGCGATAACACTGACATTCGTAGCAATTATTTCAATGGAGAATGGCTATCCGAATTTCTACTTGTGAAGTTTATTTTTGGAGTATTGACTATTCAGATACCATTAGGACGATGAACCAATCTGAAAATGGACATTTACACTTATCCATAAAGTTTGTAGCTAGTAATTAATGGGTTGGAAGCCGAAAATTTGCATGTGCGCATTGGAACATATGCTACATAGAAATGCGAATCTGTACTGCCAATATTGACCATTTTGATCTAAAACTGTTATTTACAGTATGTTCTACATTGAAATAAATAACATTTATTAGCATTAATTAATAATAAATGAGGGTTGCACGAGCAATATTGCACCAACATTAACTTTCAGATATCCGGCAGATTCGTTTCACTACCGGCTTATAAGTTAATCTACACCGAGCGAGTGCTTCGCTGGTATAAGCATTGATTTTGAAGAGGGCAACTGTTTATCGGAGGGTCGGTAGTAGTAGAGGGTTGTAAAACGGAATAATATCGAGTCAATAACCATTTCCCGATACACATATTCCCGAATTATTTATCAGCGTATTTGCAAGATTTCATTCCATAGATGAATAAAATCTTGCAAATACTTAAGATATAACTATTGAATATTCAAATCATAGGGTAATCGAGCCTGAATACCATTTATTTTGTCCAGATTTCGAACTTGTTTGAATAGTTTATATTGCTCACCTAACTGAGCTTTCAAAAAGCGGGCTTCTACATCGTCACCGAAGCTTTTCATGAATTTAGATTCGAATGTTTCTTTCTTTGGATATTCACTAACATTATAAGTTTTCAGTTTTGCTTTTGTAACAGCCATTGCAATCGCATCGTTCAATCCGCCAATTTTATCCACTAATCCATTTTTGATAGCATCTTCTCCGGTCCATACGCGACCTTCGGCGATGGCTTTGATCTGTTCGGTTTTCATTTTGCGTCCATCGGCACAACGTTTCACAAATAGCTCATAACCACGATTCACGTAGTTTTGCATCAAATTATGTTCTTCGGGTGTAAACTTCCGATTTACAGTTATCGCATCACTCATTTTATTGGTCTTAACACCGTCATAGGTCAAACCAAGCTTTTCATTTAAGCCGCTAATATTCGGAATAACTCCAAAAATCCCAATAGAACCTGTAATAGTATTTGGCTGAGCCACTATGTTGTCTGCCATACATGATATATAATATCCGCCCGAAGCAGCATAATCACCCATAGAGACAATCAATGTTTTATTCGCTTTCAGAATATTCAGAGCATGCCATATCTGTTCTGATGCATAAGCACTTCCACCCGGAGAACTCACGCGCAAAACCACCGCTTTTACGGCAGAATCCTTTGCTACCTCGTTTATGGTTTTTACTAAATCTCTCGCCACTATACCTTCACCATCAGCATCTGTTATCTCGCCAACAGCATAGATTACAGCTACTTTATTTTTGTCGTACTTGCTGGTATCGGGCAATTTAGTCATTGCCGAATGCTTTACAAAAGTTACGTCCTTATCTTTCTCCAACCCTTTTACAAAGCTTTTTAGAATACTATCTGCTTCGTTAGTATATGCCAATCCATCCACCAAGCCATATTGTTTGGCCTTTTCGGTAGGCTGAAACATCATCATTTCGTCGGCATAGGCATTCAATTTTTCTACTGAAATTTTGCGGGCTGCCGATACCTCTGTGAGGAATGTTTTCCAAATCGATCCCATATAAACAGTAACCTGCTCGCGATTAGCATCGCTCATTTTTGTAGTAATTAATGGCTCAACGGCAGATTTGTAAGTTCCTACTTTTACAATTTGCATTTCAATTCCCAATTTATCCAGTGTGTTTTTGAAAAACATAGTCTGTGCCGAAAGCCCTTTTAGCTCCAACATACCTTGTGGGTTAATCAATATCTTATTTGCCACCGATACAAGGTAGTAATCCTTTTGAGAATAATTATCGGCATAAGCTACAATAAATTTTCCTGCTTTCTTAAAATCAAGCAACGCATTTCTAATTTCTTTGAACGATGCAAAACCTCCTGAAAGAGAACCTCCATTGAGGTAGATACCTACAATATTTGCATCGTTTTTTGCTTTTTCAATGTTGGCCAACAGATCATCAAGTCCCATTGTTTTTTCGGATGATGTCCCCATTGCTTCCGCTAATGCTGCCGAAAACGGATCATCTTCCGAACGGTCAATCAGGTTTCCTTCCAATTTTATTTCGTAAACCGAATTGGGTTTAAGTTCAGTTACCGATTCTTTTGAACCTGCTATAGCACCAACTATCCCAAACAGGATTAAAATGCCTAATAATGTTGTAATTATAATGCCAACAATGGTGGCAAGGGTAAATTTCAAAAACTGTTTCATAAAAGTTTGTATGAAGGTTATTTATAAATTGATAAATATCTTGCAAAGGAAAACATTATTTTTCGATTAACGAAATTATACCACCCATCTGCACTAAAAATTATTGACTTTGAATACCAAAAAGAACAAAGACTGCAACTCTGATGAGCTACAGCCTTTGTTTTGGTATGGCGAACTATACTAACGAGTTTATAGTTGATTCCAGGCCGGCTTAATAAGCATGGCTATCATTGTTTACGTCATCAATATCGGTTCTGTTTTTTTCCATTGCTCTCCATGCGTAAAAGATATACGCAAGAACAAACGGAATAGCTATTGAAACAATAGACATTGCTTTAAGCGTAAATAAACTGGAGGACGCGTTGGAAATAGTTAGTGAGCTTTGCAGATTAATGGAAGGATAGAACGATGTATTGTTATATCCGGCAATCAAAAACAAACAGCAAACGGTAATAATGGTACCAATGCCTGAAAACCAAATGCCGCTTTTGAATTTTTCGCTTAGTAAACTTCTGCCAATTCCGTACAAAACACCCACTACGCCAAGCAATAAAAATACAAGTATCACCGGCATTTCGATAAGGTTAGTGAAGTATTTGTATTTTTCCATAGCCACAACACCTGTCGTAGCGTCTACGGCAAATCCTTCAGATAGAAGCGTCCAAATAACAAAGGTCAGGAAAAATACAAGAAATGGCAATGTATTTATCAACAAATACTTTCTGGAGCGTTTTTCCAAAACCGGATTGCTCAGTCTGTTGATAAAAAACAAGGTAGCTTGAACTCTGGATAAAAAGAAAACGGCAAGTCCCAAGGTTAGATTGCGTATGCTCAGTAATGCTTCCAAACCGTGCCAAGGATTTTGCCACTGACTGATAGCGGGTGTAAGTTGCTCGGTGATATTTGCTTTGTTCACTATAAAATCGGAACCGGTGAAGAAGGTGGCAAAGGCAACACCAATAAGAAATGTACCCAGCAAACCGTTAGCAAACAAGAATGCACGATAAGTGTTTGCACCAAATACATTTCCCGGCTTTGATTGAAACTCGTACGATACAGCCTGAAGCGTGAAGCAAAACAAAATTGCCATCCACACCCAATACGCACCACCAAAACTGGTGGAGTAGAACAGTGGAAAGGATGCAAAAAATGCGCCCCCAAAGGTAACCAGTGTAGTGAAGGTAAATTCCCACTTGCGACCAAGTACGTTCACCAACAACTTTCGCTCATCTTCTGTTTTCGACAAAGAGAAAAGCATCGATTGTCCACCCTGAACAAATAGTAGAAAAGCAAGAATTCCGCCTAAAAGTGATATAATAAACCACCAGTAATGTTGCAAAAATGAATATGTTATCATATTAATTAGTATTAAATTATAGAATTTGAAAATTCAGAAATGAATAATTCGAAATATCTCCGCATCAATGGGAGGAAGTATTTTTCAGATTATCTCATTTTCAAATTGATTTTTTAATGATCTGCTTCGGGACCTTTTTTAATTTGGTTGAGCATAATTCTTATTTCTGCTACTAGTAGCGCAGTAAAAAGAATCAGAAAAAGGAAGAAGGTTAATTGCACCGATTGCGACGAGATGCCCGAGATAGCAGCCTGTACGGGAAGCACATCCTGTATAGCCCATGGTTGTCGTCCCACTTCGGCTACCGCCCACCCTAACTCGCCGGCTACGTAACCCAATGGAATGCTCCACAAAGCAACTTTCAAAAGCCATTTTGTTTTCTCTATTTCCTGACGGTACGTGTAGAATAAAAGTAGCGAGAAAAGCGCTATAAAATACATACCCAACATCACCATTACGTGGAATGAATAGAAAACAGTTGGTACACTCGGTATTGTATCTTCAGCCTTATCCAGATAGCTATAGCCAAAATAAGGATAATTAGTTTTTAACTGTGCTTTATGAATTGCTGCAGCAGCTGTATCTTTTGCGATAACTGCTTTTTGATAATTGGCGAATGATTTTTTAAAGGCTTTGCCTCGGGTTTGTTTTTCGGTAAACGAAAGCGCTTTTCCATTAGCTGTTTCATACCCACCATCGATAACATCTTTAATCCCAGGAACAAATGCATTCATGTCCCTATATCCCAACATAGAGAGCATGTAAGGAATTTCTACTTTGAATTTATACGGATCTATCGAGTCATTGTACGATTTTTTATCATGATTCAGAATACCAAATGCAACTAACCCTGCCCCCTTTTTTCCATCGTACAAGCCTTCCATAGCAGCTAGTTTCATCGGTTGATGCTGAGTTACATTGTAAGCCGATCCATCGCCGGTGAAAGCCACAAGCAAAGAAGATACAACTCCAAAAATGGCTCCAACCAACATACTCTTAAGTGCAAAATCCACCTGACGCTTTTTCAATAAAAACCAGGCACTAACACCCACCACAAACAGTGATCCCATGACCCAACCCGAAATGACGGTGTGAAGGAATTTGTTGATGGCCATTGGAGAGAAGAGAATGCTCCAGAAATCAATCATCTCATTGCGCACGGTGTCGGGGTTAAATTCCATACCTACGGGAAATTGCATCCATGCATTGGCTACCAATATCCACAGCGCCGACAAAGTAGCACCAATAACGGTTAACCATGTGGAAGCGAGGTGAAATTTCTTGCTCACTTTATTCCAACCAAAAAACATGATGGAAATAAATGTTGCTTCCATGAAAAAAGCAAAAATGCCTTCGATGGCAAGCGGAGCCCCAAAAATATCGCCGACGAACCAACTGTAATTCGACCAGTTAGTTCCAAACTCGAACTCCAGGATAATTCCGGTTGCAACACCAATGGCAAAATTTACTCCAAAAAGTGTCATCCAAAACTTTGTGATTTTTTTCCATTCTTCGTTGCCGGTTCTCAAATACAAGGTCTCCATAATTGCCATTATTACGCCTAAACCCAAGGTAAGTGGCACAAAAAGCCAATGGTACATGGCGGTCATCGCAAACTGTGCTCGCGACCAATTCACCAAAGATGCGTCCAATAAGTCCATAATTTTTTAGTGTTTAATAAGTACTTGAAAAATAATTAATTATGCAATTTTATTTTTATATATAGAATTTCCGTTGGATTTTATTTGGACATCAGCACATTATCTGCGCGATCATTGTTGTAGGAGTTGTTCGCGAACGTGGTTAGCCCTACTTTTATCATCACGAAAATTGGTATTCAAATAATTGGGGAAAAAGAAAATTTTCAATACGATAAACATAATGAAGAGCTTGATAAGTACTATTAGCCAAAGTGTTTTCCCTACCGTCATGTTCTTAAATCCATCGCGATAAAAATGATATATTTTTTTCAGAAACTCGGGCATTCTCATTTTGGGTCGAGATATAGATTGCAAATTGTAATAGTGTCACAAAAATAACAATAAAAGTGGAATAGTTACAATTTTGAAGAGGTTTAATTGAAAAAAAGTAAGATAAGTAAAATTTCGCACCTGCAAATATAGTTTATTTTTGATAACATGACATATTTATTCAAAAAAAGCGTCGAAAGAGTTGTACTTTCGACGCTTTTTTAATTGATACTTGTATTCTGATTAATTTCCAATCTCAGACAGGAACTTGATTCTCACCAATCTTACTTCGGTTTCGCTGTAGTCATTTTCACCAAGTTCATCCAAAGCTGGCTCAATCTTGTCTGTTTCGGCGGTGCTGAAATAGTCAAAAATTTCATCTACGTGATCACTATCCATAACTTCTTCGAGGAAATAATCGATATTTATTTTAGTTCCCGAATAAACAATTGCTTCTATTTCGTCCAATAATTCGCCAATGTCCAGTCCTTTCGAAAGAGCGATATCGTCGAGTGCAATTTTTCGGTCGATCGACTGAATAATAGACACTTTTAGTTTCGATTTATTGGCAACCGTACGCACGCGCAAGTCTTCAGGGCGAATAATTTCATTTTCTCTAACGTGTTCTTTAATCAGTTTCAAAAACTCGTCGCCATAGCGCTTAGCTTTACCTGCACCTACACCGGGTATATTCTGAAGCTCTTCGAGCGTAATAGGGTAGCTGGTAGCCATTGCCTCGAGCGATGGATCCTGAAAGATAACAAAAGGCGGAACCTCAAGTTTCTTCGACATTTTTTTGCGTAAATCTTTCAGAATCGAGAACAGGACATCATCTGCCGCACAAGTTCCACCCGAGCTTTTTACCGCAGTTTCCTCTTCTTCTTCTTCAAACTCTTTATCTTTTACTACCGGGAATGGTTCAGGTTTCTTCAAATAGGCTTTACCTCTGGCTGTCACCTTTAGCAATCCATAGTTTTCAATATCTTTTGATACAAAACAAGCAATCATAGCCTGACGAATCACTGCATGCAACAAGCTTTCGTCCTCATCCGAAGCGGCTGCAAAGTTTTCCAGTTCATCGTGCTGGTATGATTTCACATCCGATGTTTCATTCCCTTTTAAAATGTCTACTATGTGTTCTGCTTTGAATTTCTCTTTTACTTGTAAAATAGTTTCTAACGCCAGTGTTAGTAGTTCTTGTCCTTCAATAAATTTTCGTGGTTTCATACAGTTATCACAGCACCCACAGTTTTCTTCCAAATATTCTTCTCCAAAATAATGTAACAACATTTTCCGGCGACAAATGGATGTTTCTGCGTAGGCTTGCGTTTCCAATAATAATTGATTGCCAATTTCCTGCTCGGCAACGGGTTTGCCTTGCATAAATTTGCGTAACTTGTCTAAATCTTTATATGCGTAAAATGCAATGCACTGGCCTTCGCCACCATCGCGCCCTCCGCGCCCCGTTTCTTGATAATACCCTTCTAAACTTTTTGGCATGTCGTAGTGCAGCACATAGCGTACATCGGGCTTGTCAATGCCCATCCCGAAAGCAATTGTGGCTACAATCACTTCTACTTTCTCCATTAGGAAACTATCCTGATTCTCGCTCCGCTGCGCTGAGTCCATGCCGGCATGGTATGGTAGCACCGAAACACCGTTCATTTTCAGGGTTTCCGATAATTCTTCCACTTTCTTGCGGCTCAAACAGTAAATAATTCCCGATTTGCCCGCTTGAGAGCGAATGTATTTTATAATGTCTTTGTCTACATCATTCGTTTTTGGACGAACTTCGTAGTATAAATTTGCACGATTGAACGACGATTTATAAACGGTAGCATTCAGCATGCCAAGGTTTTTCTGTATGTCGTGTTGCACTTTAGGCGTTGCAGTTGCAGTAAGCGCAATAAGTGGCGCAACACCTATTTCGTTTATTATCGGGCGAATGCGGCGGTACTCCGGACGGAAATCATGCCCCCACTCCGATATACAGTGCGCTTCGTCTACTGCATAAAACGAAATTTTTACTTGTTTTAAAAATTCAATATTTTCTTCTTTTGTAAGCGACTCGGGAGCCACATACAGCAATTTTGTTTTACCCGACAAAATATCGCCTTTTACTAAATCAATGGCTTGCTTCGACAAAGAGGAATTGATAAAGTGAGCAATGCCATCCTCTTCACTAAAGTTGCGCATGGCATCTACCTGATTCTTCATTAACGCAATAAGTGGCGAAATGACTATTGCAGTACCTTCCATGACAAGAGATGGCAACTGATAACACAGCGATTTCCCTCCACCAGTAGGCATTAGCACAAAAGTGTCATTGCCATCAAGCACATTCTGAATAATCACTTCCTGGTTTCCTTTGAAAGTATTGAAACCGAAGTTTTTTTTCAACTGCGTGGTTAATGCAGATAGTTTGGCCATATTAGTGTCTTTTGTAAAAAAATGAATGCGAAAGTAGTATTTATTGTCGAAAGTAATGCACGGAATGAATTATTTTTTTATTGTTTATTGTAAATAAATCTTAATTGTTTTCTCATGTGTCAAATACTTCCATAGACAAAATTATAAACAGATTTCAAATATACAACATGTTTTGAAAAAAAAAACTGGATATTAACCAATCGAATCGGTCAATATCCAGTTATCCTATTTTATATTATTGATATTCAACAATTAAGGATGCTCATTTAAGCAGTTTTTAATCTATGAATATTTGCTTTTTCTAATTTGCTTTGTGCGTAAGCAAGCGAGACTGTTAGTTCTTTGACGTTTTTAGATGGCATCTCAAACATTTCATCCATCATGATGGTTTCGGTAATGGAACGCAGCCCACGTGCACCAAGCTTAAACTCAATTGCTTTATCGACAATATATTCCAGCACCTCCTCGGCAAAAGTCAAATCAATATCATCCATTTTGAATAATTTGGTGTATTGCTTGATAATCGAATTTTTAGGTTCCGTCAGAATTTGGCGCAACGCCGCCCTATCCAGTGGTTCCAGATAAGTAAGAATTGGCAAACGACCAATAATTTCAGGAATTAAACCGAACGACTTCAAATCTTGTGGAGCAATATACTGAAGCATGTTGTGCTTATCGAGTTGCTCCGCTCCTTTCGCTGCATTGTATCCTACTACTCGTGTATTTAAACGCGAGGCAATTTTTTTCTCGATACCATCAAATGCGCCACCGCACACGAATAAAATGTTTTGAGTGTTTACAGCTATCATTTTTTGGTCGGGATGCTTGCGTCCGCCTTGTGGTGGAACGTTTACAATAGCTCCTTCGAGAAGCTTCAATAGTCCTTGTTGTACACCTTCGCCACTCACGTCGCGTGTAATGCTTGGGTTGTCGCCTTTTCGTGCTATTTTGTCAATTTCGTCGATAAAAACGATCCCACGTTCAGCAGCTTTTACATCGTAATCGGCTACCTGTAGCAGACGTGTAAGAATGCTCTCGATATCCTCACCCACGTAACCGGCTTCGGTTAGCACAGTGGCGTCGACAATGGCAAACGGCACATGTAATTTCTTCGCAATGGTGCGAGCTAAAAGCGTTTTCCCGGTTCCGGTATAGCCGACCATGATAATGTTCGATTTTTCAATCTCTACATCGTCGCTGGTTTTTTCCTGCATCAACCGTTTATAGTGATTATAAACAGCTACAGAAAGAAACTTTTTTGCTTCATTCTGACCAATCACATATTCGTCGAGGTATTCTTTTATTTCAATTGGTTTTGGAAGTTGATCTTTATTCAGGTTGGGCAATTTCGATTTGCTTAGGGTGTTTTCCTTTACAATGTCTGAAGCCTGTACGGCACATTCGTCACAAATGTGCGCACCTTCCATGCCCATAATAAAAAAGCCTACCTGCGATTCGGGACGCCCGCAAAAGCTACATTTCTTTGTTGTTTTAGCCATATTTGTATTGTCTCAAAACCACGATCAGCCGACCGTGGTTTTGATTTGTTCTTTAAAAATTATATCGCGAGGGCGATTCTCTCAGTGAGAGATTATTTTTTCTTTTCGTTGAATAATATTTTGTCAATCATACCGTATTCCAACGCTTCTTCCGAAGTCATCCAGTAATCGCGATCCGAATCTTTTTCGATACGTTCGAATGGATTTTTAGAATGATCGGCAATGATAGTATACAATTCTTTTTTCAGTTTTTGAATCTCACGTGCAGTGATTTCAATATCCGAAGCTTGTCCTTGCGCACCACCCATTGGTTGATGAATCATAACGCGCGAGTGTTTCAATGCAGAGCGCTTGCCTTCGGCACCTGCTACCAGCAGTACAGCGCCCATTGATGCCGCCATACCTGTACAGATAGTTGCTACATCGGAGCTGATAAATTGCATGGTGTCATAAATCCCCAATCCAGCGTATACTGAACCTCCGGGCGTGTTTAAATAGATAGAGATATCTTTCCCCGGATCAGACGAATCCAAGTAAAGTAGCTGAGCCTGAATTACATTAGCGGTATAATCGTCCACTTGAGTTCCAAGAAAAATAATACGATCCATCATTAAACGAGAAAAAACATCCATTTGAGTAACATTCAATTGACGTTCTTCCAAGATAGAAGGAGAAATGTAGTTGCTGGTAATATCGGCGTATTTATCCAACGCCAACCCATTCATGCGTAGATGTTTGGTTGCGAAATCGCGAAAATCGTTGTTGTTCATATTTATAATGTTTTTAATAAGCTTTTAAAATTGGAAAAGGCCTTTAACCGTCACCAAAAACAGAAACAAAGATAATTCAATTTTTGTTTAAATTTTTAGCAGTTAAAAGCCTTTTCGGCAAAATATTTCGAAAGGCAATTATTTTGCTTCGAACATTTTGTTGAATTCGTCGATCGAAACTTCTTTAGTTTCTAGTTCTACAGCTTCTTTTACTACTGCGAATACTTTTTCTTCGGCTACTTTGTCGACAATATTTTTAAGCGTATCTTCTTTTTTCAACATGTCTTTAGCATAGTTGGCGATAATTTCGTCGTCCATGCCAATCATTCCGTATTGTGCAAATTGAGCTTTTGCCATTTTTTTAGCAAATTCTTCAACGTCTTCTTTCTCTATTTTTACGTCGTTAGCTTTAGCCAATTTATCTTTTACAAGATGCCATGTTAAGTCGGCAATCATTTTTGAATAATCTTCATCCAATTTCTCAGCAGTCAGATTTTCGTTCGAAGACAATACCCAACGTTTCAAGAAAGCATCTGGGAAAGGAAGGCTGTTGTATTTTGCAATCAACATTTCCTGAGCGTCAACGCCAAATTTATATTCGCTGTCCGAAGTCAGGTTTTCCTGAATGTTTTCTTTGATTTTTGCGCGAAATTCTTCTACGCTCGACACAACACCCTCGCCATATACTTTGTCGAACAATTCCTGATCGATTTCAGATTCGTGGTAACGAGTAATGCTCTCAATTTTTAATTGGAAATCAGCATCGATTGTTTTTGCTTCGTCTTTCGAAATTTTCAACAATGAACTGATTTCTGCTTCTTCAACATAAGCTTTGGCAGGGTTGAACGTGATTAGATCGCCTTTTTTTGCTCCTGCGAAAAGTGCTTTTTGATCGGCATCTTTCATGTAAGCGATGGTCATGGTAGCGTCCTGAACTTTAAGACCGTCTTCTTTTACTTTGCCATCTGCCATTTCAAGCAATTCGCCTTTCAACATGTCTTTTTCTTCAACGCTGTCTTCCTGGATATATTTACCGTAACGGCCAGTGTATGATTTAACTTGATTGTCAATCATTTCTTCGCTAACAGTAATGTTGTAGAAAGCTACTTTATCTTTCTTTGTCAATTCTACTTCAAATTCAGGAGCAATACCCAAATCGAAAACAAATTCGAAAACTTCCTGAGTTTCAAAATCGATTTGTTTTTGTTCTGTTTGGTTTGGAAGTGGCTCACCAAGTATATTGATATTGTTTTCGCGGATATAACCATACAAACCATCCGAAACCAATTTATTGATTTCCTCAGCTAATACAGCTTTACCGTACATTTTTTTTACTAAACCCACCGGCACCATGCCTGGGCGGAAGCCTGGGATGTTTGCTTTTTTGCGGTAATCGCGTAAAGTTTTGTCCACTTTTTCGGCGTAATCCACTTTTTCAATGCTTAATGTTACCACTGCATTGCTCTGATCGAGGTCTTTTCTGACAATATTCATAAATATAATAATCTAGTAATTTGCTGATATTTATCTTTTTGTAATGGGGTGCAAAGGTACAAAAAAAAGATAAACACAATGCAATTTATATGAAAAAAAATGCTAACGCTTGAAAATTGAAATTCAATGAATTAATGACATTTTTTATTTTGGCGCATGATTGCATAAAAAAAAGAAGTAAATCGATAACGATTCACTTCTTTTTTATTATTGTTTGATGATTTTAATCTTAAAACATATAGACCAAATTCATCGTAAAAACTTTATTTTTGAACGAACTGTCGGTGTTGCTTGTGCTTTTAATGCCATTGCTCCAAGTGCCGCCAAGTTGAATTTTTCTGAAAAGTTCAACACCTGCACCAAAGTTATAGCCGTAATCCACACGATCGGCAAACGTCTTGTAGGCCTCCTTTTCGGTAGTGCTTGTGCTTTCGGTAACGGTTGAACCGCTTAGTGCACAGCCCCCGTACACACCACCAAAACCGTACACGCCAACAAGGCCTACAATTATATGATAACGCAGGTTAAGCGGTACTTCGAGGTAGTTTATTTCCTTGTAGCCGTTGCGCAACACGTTATCCACATTTATGCTGTCGAAATGGAAACTACTCCCTTTTTGGGAAAGTAGCGCACCAATTTCTACGCCCATACCTGTTTTTTTAGGCATTGCCTGATACGTCAGCCCGATTTGATAACCCGTTAAATTACTCGATTGAAAACTAGCAGCAACATCGGATTGATTGAACGATCTGATTTCATTTGCCATGTTCAACCCAGCTTTTATACCCAGTTGAGCAAACAGCCCGGTTGAACAAAACAATGCCATCAGCATTAAGAAGTTTTTTCTTTTCAT